>ERZ1370068.2966-contig-2090_pt1 | contig 41946 bp, 45 predicted proteins | sample MGYA00561227_ERZ1370068 | MGnify/ENA primary metagenome ERZ1370068 (study PRJEB38410, sample SAMEA6850437) | metagenome | study: Metagenomic assessment of the ecological functions of the soil: analysis of the soil microbiota associated with the... | reverse complement strand
TTGTACTTCGTTCAGTTACGTATTGCTTGCGGGAGTCGATCATCATGATGGCGTTCTTCTTGACGATGCCGATCAGCAGGATCACGCCGATCAGCGCGATGATGCTGAACTCGGTCCGAACAGCGAGCAGCGCGAGCAGCGCGCCCACGCCGGCCGAGGGCAGCGTGGACAGGATCGTGATCGGGTGCACGAAGCTCTCGTAGAGCATGCCGAGCACGATGTAGACGGCGAGCAGCGCCGCGAGGATCAGCCAGCGGCTGGCTGTCGAGCGATGCCTGGAACGCGCGCGCGGTGCCCTGGAAGCTGCCGTGGATCGCAGGTCGGCACGCCGATGCGGTCGAGCGCGTCCTCGCACCGCGTCGGTCGCTTGCGACAGGGACACGCCGGGCGGCAGGTTGAACGAGATGGTCGAGGCCGCGAACTGGCCCTGGTGGTTGACGCCGAGCGGCGTGTTGGTGGGCTCGTAGCGGCTGAAGGCCGACAGCGGCACCTGCGCGCGCCGTCCGGGCGTGCTCGACGTAGACGCTCTTCAGCGTCTCCGGGGCTCTGCCAGTACTGCGGCGCGGCCTCCATGACCACCCGGTACTGGTTGAGCGGGTTGTAGATCGTCGATACCTGGCGCTGGCCGAAGGCGTCGTTGAGCGTCGCGTCGATCATGCTGCGGCGTGACGCCGAGCCTGGCGGCGGTGTCGCGGTCGATGACCAGCGAGGTCTGCAGGCCCTTGTCCTGCTGGTCGGTGTTGACGTCGACCAGCTCCGGGCAGATCGGCGCAGCGCGCGGCGCATCGCGCGGCTCCCAGGTGCGCAGCTCCTCGAGCTCGTCGGCCTGCAGCGTGAACTGGTACTGCGCGTTGGCCTGCCGTCCGCCGACGCGGATGTCCTGCACCGGCACGCAGGAACAGGTTCGCGCCCGGCTCCTTGCGCGAGCTTGACGCGCAGCCGCGCGATCACCTGGTCGGCCGTCGAGCTTGCGCTCTGCGCAGCGGCTTGAGCGTGACGAACATCGAAGCCCGTGTTGCGCTGCGCCGCCGCCGCGTGAAAGCCGACCACGTTCTCCACCGCCGGATCGTGCGCGCACGATTTCGATGAAGTCGGCCAGCTTCTCGCCGCATCGCCTGGAAGGAGATGCTCTGGTCGGCCTGGATGTTGCCGATCAGCCGGCCGGTGTCCTGCTGCGGGAAGAAGCCCTTCGGCACGACCGACGTAGAGATAGACGTTCAGGCAGATGGTGGCGCGAGCAGCACCAGCATGCATCAGGCCATGCGCCGAGCGCCCAGCGCGAGCGTGATCTCGTACCCGCGCAGCACCGCGTCGAACGCGCGCTCGCTCGCAGCTGGAACAGGCGCCCGTGCGCGCGCGGCCCTGCGGCGCAGCAGGCGCGCGCACATCATCGGCGTGGTGGTGAGCGACACCACGAGCGAGATCAGGATCGCCACCGACAGCACCACCGCGAACTCGCGGAACAGGCGGCCGACGATGCCGCCCATCAGCAGGATCGGGATGAACACCGCGATCAGCGACAGGCTCATCGACAGCACGGTGAAGCCGACCTCGCGCGCGCCGCGCAGCGCCGCCTGCGTGCGGCGTCATGCCCTGCCTCGATGCGGCGCGAGATGTTCTCCAGCACCACGATGGCGTCGTCCACGACGAAGCCGGTGGCGATGGTGAGCGCCATCAGCGACAGGTTGTTCAGGCTGTAGCCGCACAGGTACATGACGCCGAAGGTGCCGATCGAGCGACACCGGCACCGCCACGCTCGGGATCAGCGTCGCGCGCCAGTTGCGCAGGAACAGGAACACCACCATGATCACCAGCGCGATCGGCGATCACGCAGCGTGCGCTCGGTGTCGCGCAGCGAGCGCGCGGATGGTCGGCGTGCGGTCGAGCACCACGGTCGACGTCGATCGTCGCTCGGGATCGAGGCGGCGCAGCAGCGGCAGCAGCGCCTTGCACCGCGGTCGACGGTCTCGATGATGTTGGCGTTGGGCTGGCGGTTGATGATCAGCAGCACCGAGGGCTTGCCGTTGGCCGAGCCCGCGTTGCTGCAGGTCCTGCACCGAGTCGACCACCTCGGCGACGTCCGACAGGCGCACCGGCGGCGCCGTTGCTGCGTAGGCGACGATCAGCGGCAGGTACTCGGCGGCTTTCTTCGCCTGGTCGTTGGCGAGGATCTGCCAGTGGCGCTCGCCGTCCTCGACCGAGCCCTTGGGCCGGTTCGACGTTGGTCGCGCGCGATCGCGGCGCGCACGTCCTCGAGCGCCGATGCCGTACTTGTAGAGCGCAGCCGGGTTCAGCTCGACCCGCACCGCCGGCAGCGAGCTGCCGCCCACGCGTCACCTGCCCGACGCCCTCGCACCTGCGACAGCTTCTGCGCGAGGATGGTCGAGGCCGCGTCGTGCATCTGGCCGCGGTGTCATCGTGTCCGAGGTGAGCGCGAGGATCATGATCGGCGCGTCGGCCGGGTTCACCTTGCGGTAGGTCGGGTTGCTCGGCAGGCCGGTGGGCAGCAGCGCTGCGCGCGGCGTTGATCGCCGCCTGCACGTCGCGCGCCGCGCCGTCGATGTCGCGGCTGAGGTCGAACTGCAGCGTGATGCGCGTCGAGCCGAGCGACGTCGACGAGGTCATCTCGGTGACGCCGGCGATGCGGCCGAGCGCGCGCTCCAGCGGCGTCGCCACCGTCGCCGCCATCGTCTCCGGGACTCGCGCCCGGCAATGCGGCCTGCACCGAAATGGTCGGAAAGTCCACCTGCGGCAGCGGCGACACCGGCAGCAGCCGGAACGCCGATCGCGCCCGCCAGCGCGATGCCGGCGGTGAGCAGCGTCGTGGCGACCGGGCGATCGGATGAACGGTTGCGGAGAGGTTCATTCGGTCGGCGCGTCTTCGCGAGCGTGCGCGGCCGCCTGGCGCCGCTTCCGCGCGCGGCGCAGGCGGTCGAAAGCCAGGTAGATCACCGGGCGTGGTGAACAGCGTCAGCGCCTGGCTGAACGAGCAGGCCGCCCACCATGGTGATGCCGAGCGGGTGGCGGACTCGAGCCGACGCCCGTGCCGAGCATCAGCGGCAGCGCGCGCGAGCAGCGCGGCCATGGTGGTCATCATGATCGGCCGGAAGCGCAGCAGGCAGGCCTGGTAGATCGCCTCGCGCGGGCGTCTTGCCTTCGCTGCCGCTCGGCGTCGAGCGCGAAGTCGATCATCATGATCGCGTTCTTCTTGACGATGCCGATCAGCAGGATGATGCCGATGATCGCGATGACGCTCAGGTCGTTGCCGGACGAGCATCAGCGCGAGCAGCGCGCCGACGCCGGCCGAGGGCAGGGTCGAGAGGATCGTGATCGGATGGATGTAGCTCTCGTAGAGCACGCCCAGCACGATGTACATGGTCACGATCGCCGCCAGGATCAGCAGCAGCTCGTTGTCGAGCGAGGCCCGGAAGGCGAGCGCCGCGCCCTGGAAGCTGCGTCTGCACGCTGGCCGGCAGGCCGATCTCCTTGCGCGCCGCGTCGATCGCGTCGACCGCGTCGCCGAGCGACGACGCCCGGGCGCGAGGTTGAACGAGATGGTCGCCGCCGGGAACTGGCCCGATGTGGTTGATCGCGAGCGGCGCCGGCTTCTCGACTGACCGTGCGCGATCGCGCACAGCGGCACCTGCGCGCCGGTCGGACGGAGGCGACGTAGATGTCCTCGAGCGCGTCGCGGGCCCCTGCTGGAACTCGGGCTTCACCTCGAGCACCACGCGGTACTGGTTGGTCTGGGTGAAGATCGTCGACACCAGCCGCTGGCCGAAGGCGTTGTAGAGCGCGTTGTCGATCGCCGCCGGCGTGATGCCGAGCCGGCTCGGCGGTGGCGCGGTCGATCTCGACGTAGGCCTGCAGGCCCCTGGTCCTGCAGGTCGCTCGCGACGTCGGCGAGCTGCGGCAGCGCGCGCAGCCGCTCGACCAGCCGCGGCACCCAGGCGGAGCAGCTCGTCCGGGTCGGCGTCCTCGACGCGTGAACTGGTACTGCGTGCGGCTGACGCGGTCCTCGATGGTCAGGTCCTGCACCGGCTGCATGTAGAGCGCGATGCCCTCGCACCTTCGCGAGCTTCGGCTGCAGCCGGCGGATCACCTCGACCGCGATGTCGCCGCGCTCGCCTCAGCGGCTTCAGGTTGATCAGCATGCGGCCGCTGTTCAGCGTCGTGTTGATGCCGTCCACGCCGATGAACGAGGACAGGCTCGCGACCGCCGGGATCCTCGAGCACCGACGCTGCGCGAGCGCCTGCTGGCGCTCGGCCATCGCCGCGAACGAGATCGACTGCGGCGCCTCCGGAGATGCCCTGGATCACGCCCGTGTCCTGCACCGGGAAGAAGCCCTTGGGGATGAAGATGTACAGCAGCACGGTGAGCGCGAGCGTGCGCGACGCGCGACCCACAGCGTCGCGCGCCTGGCCGGTCGAGCACCCAGTCGAGCATCTCGCCGTAGCGCGCGATCACGCGCGTCGAAGCAGCGCGCCGCTCGCGCGGTAGAACGCAGCCCTGCTCGCTCGGGCGGCGTGTGGCGCAGGAGCTTCGCGCACATCATCGGCGTGAGCGTGAGCGACACCACCGCCGAGATCAGGATCGCCACCGCGAGCGTGATCGCGAACTCGCGGAACAGCCGCCCGACGACGTCGCCCATGAACAGCAGCGGGATCAGCACCGCGATCAGCGAGAACGTGAGCGAGATGATCGTGAAGCCGATCTGCTCGCGCCCTTCAGCGCGCGCCTCGAGCGGCGGATCGCCCTCCTCGATGTAGCGCGCGATGTTCTCGATCATCGACGATCGCGTCGTCGACGACGAAGCCGGTGGCGATGGTCAGCGCCATCAGCGTCAGGTTGTTGATGCTGAACCCGGCCAGGTACATGACGCCGAAGGTGCCGACCAGCGACAGCGGCACGGCGACGCTCGGGAATGATCGTCGCCGGCAGCGTTGCGCAGGAACAGGAAGATCACCATCACCACCAGCGCGACGGCGAGCAGCAGCTCGAACTTGCACGTCGCGCGACCGAGGCGCGGATGGTCGACCGTGCGGTCGGTGAGCAGCGTCACGTCGACCGCGCCGGGCAGCGACGCCTGCAGCTGCGGCAGCAGCTTCTTCACGCGGTCGACCACCTCGATCACGTTCGCGCCGGGCTGGCGCTGGATGTTCGAGGATGCACCGCGGCGCGTCTGCGTTGGCCCAGGCGGCCAGCCGCACGTTCTCGGCGTCGTCGATCGGCGTCGGCGACGTCGGCGAGCGCGGATCGGCCGCGCCGTTCTTGTAGGCGATGATCAGTCTGCCGGTACTCGTCGGCCGACTTGCAGCTGGTCGTTGGCGTCGATGGTCGAAGCGCGCGTCGGACCGTCGAAGCTGCCCTTCGCCTGGTTCGACGTTGGCGTTGCCGATCGCCGGTGCGCACGTCGTCGAGCGAAGCCCGTAGGCCGCGAGCGCGCGTCGGATTCGACCTGGATGCGCACCGCCGGCCGCTGGCCGCCGCTGATGCGTGACCAGCCCGACGCCCGGCAGCTGCGAGATCTTCTGCGCGATGCCGCGTGTCGACCAGGTTCTGCGAGCTTGGGCAGCGGCAGCGTCGTCGAGCGTGACGCGCGAGCGTCAGGATCGGGCGTGTCGGCCGGGTTCACCTTGTTGTAGATCGGCGGCACCGGCAGGTCCGGTCGGCAGGAACGTTGCCCGACGCGTTGATCGCCGCCTGCACTTCCTGCTCGGCGACGTCGAGCGACGAGCTCGAGGCTGAACTGCAGCGTGATCACCGACGCGCCGCCGGAGCTGGTCGACGACATCTGGTTCAGGCCCGGCATCTGGCCGAACTGGCGCTCGAGCGGCGCGGTGATCGACGACGTCATCACGTCGGGGCTCGCGCCCGGGATAGCAGCGTCACGACCTGGATGGTCGGGTAGTCGACCTCGGGCAGCGCGGACGAGCGGCAGCACGCGGTAGGCGACGATGCCCGGCGAGCAGGATCGCGACCATCAGCAGCGTGGTCGCGACCGGCCGCAGGATGAACGGGCGTGACGGATTCATGGCGTGCGCCGCGGGCAGCCGCGACGCGATCAGCCGCCGCGTCCTTCGTCGCTGCTGACTTCGCCGCCGCCGGCGGTCCGTTCTGCCCGGCGGCCGGTCGCCGCGCGGCCCGCGCTTGGGCGCGCCGGCGGCAGCGGCGCGCGCCTGCGCGTCGCGGCGTGATCAGCTCGACCTTCGCGCGCCTTCGCGCGAGCTTGTCGGTGCCGTCGACGACGACCATCGCCCCGGCGCGATGCCGCTGGTAATCGCCGTCGTCTCGCCCTGCACCGGGCCGAGCTTCACCGGCTATCACGCGTCACCGTCTGGTCGTTGCTTGACCGAGTACACGAACGTGCCCGGCGCGCGCGCGCTGGATCGCGGCCGACGGGGAGGAAGCGTCGCGTCGGTCACCGTCTCGACCAGCATCCGGATGTTGACGAACTGGTTCGGAAACAGCGCGAGATCGGCGTTCGCGAACTCGGCCTTGAGCTTGACCGTTCCCGTCGTCGTGTCGATCTGGTTGTCGGCGGTCAGGAGCTTGCCCGTCGCGAGCTTCACTCTTCTGGTCGCGATCCCACGCTTCGACGGCGACCGCTTCGCCCGTCGCGAGGCGGCGGAGGACCTGCGGCAGGTTGTCCTCGGGGATCGGATGAACGACGGCGATGCGGCTGCAGCTGCGCGATGACGACGATGCCGTTCGCATCGGCCGCGTGCACGACGTTGCCGGGATCGACCTGGCGCAGGCCGACGCGTCCGCCGAGTCGGCGCCGTAACGCGGCTGTAGGTGAGCTGCAGCTTCGCGCTGTCGATCGCCGCCTGGTCGCGCCTCGATCGTGCCCTGGTACTGGCCGACCAGTGCTCTCACTGCGTGTCGACCTGCTGCTTCGCGATCGAGTCCTGCGCGAGCAGCGTTCGATAGCGCTCGAGGTCGACCTGCGCGTTCTTGAGCAGCGCCTGGTCTTTCGCCATCTGTCCCTGCGCTTGCGCGAGCTGGACCTGGAACGGGCGCGGGTCGATCTCGGCCAACAGCGTCGCCCGCCTTGACGAGCTGGCCCTCGGTAGAACGCGACCCGCATGAGCTGCCCGTCCACGCGAGGCTTGACGGTCCACGATGTTGGCGGGCGTGACCGTGCCGAGCGCGTTCAGCGTAGACATCGATGCTGAACCCTTCCGGACGGGCGCGGCGACCACCGGGAGCGGGCGTGCCGAAGGATCGGACTCGCCGGCCGCCGCCGGGGCACCCGTGGCGTGCGGCTCGGCGGCGGGCCGGCTGGTCCAGTACCACACCCCCGCAGCCAGCGGCGACGCAAGGCCGACGACGGCGGCCGGCCCAGGGCCACACGCCGGCGAGAGGTGGGGCGCAGTCTTGTTTCCTCAGCTGCGGGCTGTGACCACGTCGACGGGCGCTTCGTTGGGCGGCATCGAGGTCGAAGTATCCCGTATACGTTGATCATAATGGAATTGTCGCTCGATCAAGCAGTTTCGTTCCGCGCAAAGTTGTAACTATCTGTTATCTCGTGATTCTCCGGCAGACGCTCTGCCCGGGAGGCACACGGATCCGCCAAATTCGGTAAAATCCGCTTCCTCCCGAGGAGCGTTGCAACAGCGGCCCGCCGACGGGTCGCTGCCAGGCTCGGGAAGTTCCGCTTTTGCGAACCGCGCTCGTTGAACCGTGCCCGCGCACGGGGTGACGAGCAGCGCTTCCACGCCTTTCCTCGCCAGCGCGGTCACCAGCTTCAAGGAGTGACCGATGAACGCTGCCAACGAAACGAAGAGTTTCACCGACTTCCAGGTCGCCGACCTGGCGCTCGCCGATTGGGGGCGCAAGGAGATCGCGATCGCCGAGACGGAGATGCCCGGGCTCATGGCGATCCGCGAGGAGTTCGCGCCCGAGCAGCCGCTGCGCGCGCGCGCATCGCCGGCTCGCTGCACATGACGATCCAGACGGCGGTGCTGATCGAGACGCTGCAGGCGCTCGGCGCCGAGGTCCGCTGGGCGTCGTGCAACATCTATTCGACGCAGGACCACGCGGCCGCGGCGATCGCCGCGCGCGGCACGCCGGTGTTCGCCTACAAGGGCGAGACGCTCGACGAGTACTGGGATTACACGCACCGGATCTTCGAGTGGGCCGGGACAGCGACGCGGCCCGAACATGATCCTCGACGACGGCGGCGACGCGACGCTGCTCGTGCACCTCGGGCGCGCAGGCCGAGGCGCGACCCGTCGTGCATCGCGCATCCGACGAGCGAGGAGGAGGCCGCGCTGTTCGCGGCGATCAAGCGCAAGGCTCGCGAAGGATCCCGGAGTTCTATTCGCGCATCAAGGCCGAGCATCAAGGGCGTCACCGAGGAGACGACGACCGGGCGTCAAGCGGCTCTACCAGATGCACAAGGAAGGCCGCCTCGGCTTTCCGGCGATCAACGTCAACGACTCGGTGACCAAGTGCAAGTTCGACAACCTCTACGGCTGCCGCGAGTCGCTGGTCGACGGCATCAAGCGCGCGACCGACGTGATGATCGCGGGCAAGGTCGCGCTGGTCGCGCGGCTACGGCGACGTCGGCAAGGGCTCGCGCGCAGGCGCTGCGCGCGCTGTCGCGCGCAGGTGTGGATCGCCGAGATCGACCCGATCTGCGCGCTGCAGGCGGCGATGGAAGGCTACCGCGTCGTGACGATGGACTACGCGTGCGACAAGGCCGACATCTTCGTGACCGCGACCGGCAACATCGACGTCATCACGCACGAGCACATGAAGCGGATGAAGAACAACGCGATCGTGTGCAACATCGGCCACTTCGACAACGAGATCGACGTCGCGGCGCTGAAGCAGTACCAAGTGGGAGAACATCAAGCCGCAGGTCGACCACGTGATCTTCCCCGACGGCAAGCGGATCATCCTGCTCGCCGAAGGGACGCCTCGTGAACCTCGGCTGCGGCACCGGGCATCCGTCGTACGTGATGAGCTCGTCGTTCGCGAACCAGGTGATGGCGCAGATCGAGCTGTGGACCGATGCGCAGGCGGGCGCGGGCAAGTATCCGGTCGGCGTGTACGTGCTGCCCAAGCATCTCGACGAGAAGGTCGCGCGGCTGCAGCTCTCGAAGCTCGGCGCGATGCTGACGCGCGCTGACCGACAAGCAGGCGCGCTACATCGGTGTCGACGCTCGAAGGCCCGTACAAGCCGGAGACGCTATCGCGTACTGATGCCGGCTGTGGAGGGCCCGATGCGCATCGCCGTGATGGGCGCGGGCGGCGTCGGCGGCTACTTCGGCGCGCGAGCTCGCTCGCAGCCGGCCACGACGTCGCGTTCGTCGCGCGCGGCCGCGCACCTGCTCGCGATGCGGGAGCGCGGTCTCAGCGTGACGCAGCGCGCGCGGCGACGTGCGATCTGCCGCAGCCGACGGTCACCGACGATCCGGCGACGCTCGGCTGGTTCGACGCCGTCTTGTTCGCGGTAAAGCTGTGGGACACCGAGACCGCGGCCGCAGGCGATCAAGCCGCTTGCTCGCCGCGGGCGGCGTCGTGATCCCGTTCCAGAACGGCGTCGAGAGCATCGAGCGCATCGGCGCCGTCGTCGGCCGCGAGCAGCGTGATGGGCGGCGTCGCCTACATCGCCGCGAAGATCGCCGAGCCGGGCGTGATCGCGCATACCGGCACGATGGCGCGGCTGCGGTTCGGCGCAGTCGCTGCCCGCAGCAGCGAGCCGGCGCCGAGGCGCTGTTCGCGGCCTGCAAGGGCGCCGGCATCGACGCCGAAGCTCGTCGCCGACATCCGCCGGCGCTGTGGGTGAAGTTCGTGTTCCTCGCGGCGCTGTCGGGCATGACGGCGGCGACGCGGCAGCCGATCGGCGTGATCCGCGCGGATCCCGACCTGCGCGCGACGTTCGAAGCGCGCGATCCGCGAGGTGTGGGCGCTCGGCCGCGCGCGCGGCATCGCGCTGCCCGACGATTTCGTCGCGCGGCAGATGGCGCTTCGCCGACGGACTGCCCGCCGAGATGAGGGCGTCGATGCTGAACGACCTCGACGCGGGCAACCGGCTCGAGGCGCCGTGGCTATCCGGCGCGGTCGCGCGGATGGCGCGGGAGGCGGGCGGCATCGGCGCCCGTCAACGCGACGCTCTACGCGGCGGTCAAGCCGTACTGCACTGGGCCGCCGCGGTCCGTAGACCTCGGAGGACTACGATCATGCGACTCCTGCTCGTCTGGCTCATCAACGCGGCGGCGTTGTTCCTGCTGCAAGTACGTGTTTCCGTGGGTGACGCGTCGACTCGTTCACGCGCCGCGCTGATCGCGGCGCTCGTGCCTCGGGCTCATCAACACGCTGATCCGGCCGCTGCTCGTGCTCGCTGACGCTGCCGGTCGACGCTGCTGACGCTCGGCCTCTTCATCTTCGTGATCAACGGACTCCTGTTCTGGTGCGGTCGGCTCGTTCGTCGACGGCTTCCACGTCGAGCGGCTTCTGGTCAGGCGTGTTCGGCGCGATCGTCTACAGCGCTGATCTCGTGGCTGCTCTGCCGTCGCTGCTGCTGCGCGAAAGAGGGACTGACGCGCCGCGCCTGCCGCCGATGCCGCGCCGCTGCAGAGCGCGTCTTCAGCCTCGAGTTCTTCCCGCCGCGCACGCCGGAGGCGCGTCGCGAGGCTCGCGCGCCGCGCGGCAGCGAGCTCGCCGCAGCTCAAGCCGGCGTTCTGCTCGGTCACGTTCGGCGCGGGCGGCTCGACGCGCGAGGGACGCTCGCGACGGTGCTCGAGTTTCGCGCCGAGGGCATCGACGGCGTGCCGCACGTGTCCGTGCATCGGCGGCACGCGCGGCGTCGCTTCGCGAAGTGCTCGCGCAGTACCAGCGCGCACGGCATCCGCCATCGTCGTCGCGCTGCGCGGCGACCTGCCGTCGACGCGCGGCGAGCCGGGCGAATTCCGCTACGCGAGCGAGCTCGTCGCGTTCATCCGCGCGCGAGACGGGCGACTGGTTCCACATCGACGTCGCCGCGTATCCCGAGTACCACCCGCAGGCGCGAGACGCCGCAGGACGACCTCGCCGCGTTCAAGCGCAAGATCGACGCCGGCGCGAACTCCGGCGATCACGCAGTACTTCTACAACGCCGGATGCGTACTGGCACTTCGTCGACGCGTGCGCGCGCGGCCGGCATCACGCGTGCCGATCGTGCCGGGCATCATGCCGATCGGCAGCGTCGCGAAGCTCGCGCGCTTCTCGGACGCGTGCGGCGCCGAGATCCCGCGCTGGATCCGCCGCAAGCTCGAAGGCTACGGCGACGATACCGCGTCGATCCGCGCGTTCGGCCTCGACGTCGTCACCGACCTTTGCGCCGGGCTGCTCGCGCGCGGCGCGCCCGGACTTCACTGCCTACACGCTGAACCTGGCGCCGCTTACGACGGCAGATCTGGCGGCAGGCTCGCGCTCTGACTCCAAGGCGGCGCCGCGGCAGCCTATTTGCCGCGCGTGAACGACGTGAGCTCGATCGTCGCGTTCTGCCCCGGGTGGAACCTGCTCAAAAGCCCGTCTTAGCCACCCTTGTTCCGATCCATTGCGACCGCCCCGGTCTCGCTCACGATGTTGCCGACCGCCGGCGCATACCAGGCCCGGTACTGGCACTGCGTGGGAAAGCGCCAGAACGTCTCATCGTCCAGGCGTCATCACGATGTCCAGCAGGATCGCATCGAACGTCCCCCGCCGGTGTCGTATTTGATCTTCTGCCGGCCGCGCACGCTCACCGCGCACGATCAGCACCGTACGGATTGGGATCCCTGGTCCTGGTCGAGGTCACGCACGCGCTATGAGCTCCAGCGATCGCCGAGGCGTGAGCGGGAACTGTAAAGCGGATCAGCGGAGGATCGAAGCCTTGGCGCGTCACCGGCTTCATAGACGGCACCCTGCGGCTACGATGCCCGGCGCCAGAAGCAACTTCTCGATCCACGTTGCCCGTTGAGGCGTGTCCCCCTTTGGCGTCAACCGCTGACGGTGATGAGGTTCGGCTCGATCGACACGATCTCATGCGTTTCATCCCACGAGAAGCGCTGGCGGAAGCCGTCTTCGACGTGATAGACCCAGCGATCGCCGACCCGATAGGTCGGCGCAGGCCGCCGGCTTGGCCCGGGGTTGCCCTCGAGGCTCTGCGCACGCGCCGACAAAGGAGCACCACCGCCGTCGCGGCCGCAGCCGCCCGGATCCGCAGGAAGCGTGCGAAGGAACATGGGCTCTCGATCGACGCTCAGGTCAACAGCGCAACGTCGGCGACTGTTCCGCCGGAGACGCGCACGAGGTCCGCGGGGCGGATCGGAAACATCGCGTAGGGCGTGCCGCCGGCCGCGAGCACCGATCGTAACGCATGAGGTCGCGGTCGACGATCGCCACCAGCGGCTCTGCATGTGCCAGCGGCGGAATGCCGCCGATCGCGTAGCCGGTCGCCGCGCGAACGAAGTCCGACATCGGCCTTGCCAGGCACTGCGCCGAGGATTGCGGCCACCTTCGCCCAAATCGACGCGGTTCGCGCCGCTCGCCACGACGAGAACGGCGCCACCGTCGGCGTCGCGGAACACGAGCGACTTCGCAATCGCCCCACGGTGCAGCCGAGCACGTCCGCGGCCTCCTGCGAGGTTCGCGCCGAAGCCGCGTACTCGACAACGGTCGTGGCGACGCCGGCCGCGGTGAGCGCGTCCTGGACTCGCTGCGCCGAGGCGGACAGCAGCAGCCGGGGCCCTGTCATCTGCAGGTCTCCGCTTGCTGTCGCCTGCGCGCCTCGCTCAGTCGCTGTCCGTCACCGCGCCGCCCGGCTCGCCGGTCGAACACGAGGCGCATGCATGTTCGCTGACGCACGCCGTGCGTGTAGCGCGGCGCGGGCGGCCCCACGCCACTTCCGCGCGCCGCGCCACCGTGGCGCGTCGTCGGCTGCGACGTGGGAAGGCTGGAGCAGGAGGCCGGTGCGCGTCGATCGTGATCAGGGTGCGCCTTCCTCGACGAGCGCGATGGTGCCGCCGACGTAGGCCTCCGGCGCGACGTGGCCGACCACCATGCCCCAGGTGCCGCCGGAGAAGCGCCCGTCGGTGATGCAGGCCCGACCGATTCGCCCAGGCCCTGGCCGATCAGCGCCGAGGTCGGCGCGAGCATCTCCTGCATCCCCGGGCCCGCCCTTCGGGCCCTTCGTAGCGGATGACGATCACGTCGCCCGGCTTGATCTTCTTCGCCATGATCGCCTCCATGCACGGCGTTCTCGGAGTCGAACACGCGCGCCGGGCCGGTGATCGACGGGATTCTTCGAGGCCGGTGATCTTGGCCACGCAGCCTTCGGGCGCGAGGTTGCCCTGCAGGATCGCGAGATGACCCTGCGCGGTACATCGGCTTCGACCACGGGCGGATCACGTCCTGGTCGCGCGCGCGGCTCGTCGGGCACGTCCTTCGAGCTCTCGCGCCATGCGTGCGTGCCGGTGATCGTCATGCAGTCGCCGTGCAGCACGCCCGTTCTCGAGCAGCATCTTCAGCACCTGCGGCACGCCGCCCGCGCGGTGGAAGTCGACGGCGACGTAGCGCCCGGAGGGCTTCAGGTCGCACAGCACCGGCACCTTGCGCCGCATGCGCTCGAAATCGTCGATGCGTCCACTTCGACCCCGGCGGCCGAGGCGATCGCGAGGTAGTGCAGCACCGCGTTGGTCGAGCCGCCCGGTCGCCATCACCAGCGCGATCGCGTTCTCGATCGACTTGCGCGTGATGATGTCGCGCGGCTTCAGGTTGTTCTTGATCGCCTCGACCAGCACGCGCGCCGACGCGGCCGCCGAATCGGCCTTCTCGCCGTCGGGCGCGGCCATCTGCGAGGAGCCGAGCAGGCTCATGCCGAGCGCCTCGAACGACGAGCGACATCGTGTTCGCGGTGTACATGCCGCCGCAGGCGCCGACGCTCGGGCAGGCGTTCTTCTCGATGCCGTCGAAGTCCTCCTTCGCTCATCTTGCCGGCGGCGAACGCGCCGACCGCCTCGAACGCGCGAGACGATGGTGAGCGTCCTGGCCCTTCCACTTGCCCGGCTTGATCGTGCCGCGCGTAGACGAAGATCGCCGGGCACGTTCATGCGCGCCATCGCCATCATGCCGCCCGGCATGTTCTTGTCGCAGCCGCCGACGCACGAGCACGCCGTCCATCGCCTGGCCGTTGACCGCGGTCTCGATGGCAGTCGGCGATCACCTCGCGCGACACCAGCGAGTACTTCATCGCCTCGGTGCCCATGCCGATGCCGTCGGTCACCGTCGGCAAGCCGAACACCTGCGGCTTCGCGCCGGCGGCCGTCAGCGCCGCCATCGCGCGGTCGACGAGCGGCTGGATGCCGGCGTTGCACGGGATTCATCGTCGCAGTGGCCGTTGGCCACGCCGACGATCGGTTTGTCGAAATCGCCGTCGCCGAAGCCGACGGCGCGCAGCATCGCGCGATTGGGCGAGCGGGCAACGCCTTGCGTGATGGTCTTCGAGCGGCGATTGGACGGCATCGGAATCTCCTCGGTCGGCGGCGAGGGACGAAATCGGGCGCGGCCGCGCCGTAGGGGCTTGCGTATAATCGATCAATTCTACCGCAGCGCTTTGCCGGTTCGCGCGCATGCCTCGTTCACCCGCAATTCGATCCAATCGCGTTCACGATCGGTCCATTCACGATCGCATCCGCACACGTTTGCGCTGCCGGTCCGCTGGTACGGGCTCATGTACCTCGTCGGGTTCGTGCTGTTCGCGGTGCTGGGCAAGCGGCGCGCGCGGCAGAATCCTGCTCACCGGCTGGCATCCGCGCGACGTCGACGACATGCTGTTCTACGGCGTGCTCGGCGTGATCATCGGCGGCCGGCTGGGCTATGTGCTCTTCTACAAAGCTCGCTCTATTACCTCGCGCATCCGCTCGAGATCCTGTCGATGTGGCAGGGCGGGATGAGCTTCCACGGCGGGTTCCTCGGCGTCCTGATCGCGCTCTGCTGTTTGCGCGCATCGCCGCGGCAAGCGCTGGCTCGACGTCACCGATTTCGTGGCGCCGCTGATCCCGCTTGGACTCGCCGCCGGCCGCATCGGCAACTTCATCAATGGCGAGCTGTGGGGGCGCGTCACCGATGTGCCTTGGGGCATGGTGTTCCCGCCAAGCGGGACCGGAGCCGCGCCATCCGTCGCAGCTCTATCAGTTCGCGCGGCGAGGGCCTGCTGCTTGTTCGCCGTGCTGGCTCTTCGCTCGGCGGCCCGGCCGATGGGGGCGGCCTCGGGCTTGTTCCTGATCGGCTACGGCGTGTGCCGTTTCGCCGCCGAGTACGCGCGCGGGCCCGATGCCTTCCTGGGCTATCTCGCGCTCGGCCTGACGATGGGACAGTGGCTGATCGCCGCCGATGATCGTCGCCGGCGCTGATCATGATGAGCTGGGCGTACCGGCGCGCCGCGAAGCCGCAGCCGACGGTGCTCGACCGGATGAAGAGGACTGAAGCCGCCTCGCGCAAGCTATTCGATCTCGGCGGTATTCGCCGTCGAGCGCGTCGCCGCGCGTGCGTCGATGCGGATACGCGATGGGCTCTGCGGCCCACGTTGAGCGGCAGCGCGAGCAGGACGAGCGCCATCAGGTCGAGAGGACACCCGGGAGCAGGAAGAGCATACCCGCAAAGCACCTTGCGCCCGCTGCGTCGAAGAGCTCCGCGCAGCTCAGATGCTGCGCCATGCAACGCGGCCGTCGTAGTTGTGCGCGGAACGCGCACACGCTCGTTGCGCAGGGACGAATCCCGCAACTCGTCACGACCAGCGCGAGCCAGGTCCAGACCGGGACGCCGGTCCGCGCGCGAAGCGAAGCGTACGGTCAGGTGCAGATCGAGCACGGGGAATGCCAGTACAATCGCGAGCACGACGGCAAGCGCATTGGAGACTCCTTGGCCGACGCCGCGATCCTCGTGCTGACTCAGCTGCCTGACCGCGCGCTCCGCGCAGGCGCCTGGCGCATGCTGGTAGAACAGCGGTTGGCCGCCTGCGTCAGCGTCGGCGCACCGGCGGATTCACCTATCACTGGCGCGGCGCAACCGAAACTGCGCGGCGGCGCCGCGTCGCGATCAAGACGCGCGCGGCGACGCGCTACCCCGCGTCGAGGCGGCGATCCGGGCCCGCCATCCGTACGAACTTCCTGAAATCCTCGCTGTCCCGGTCACGTGCATGGGCTCGAACCGTACCTGGGCTGGATCGCCGAACCGCGGAGCGCTGAAGTGATGGTGCGTTCGAGGGCGCGATCGCATGCAGCCGCCGCCGCGGCAGCCCCTCCTGCTTGCGTTCGGCTCCGGGAACCGCCGGCAGCGGACGATCCGAAGCTCCTTCCCGAACGAGCGCGCCTGCATCCAGCATGCAGCGCGCGCGCGGCATCGGCGAACCGAACGGTCGAGGCGCGGTTCGCGCAGATCGCCGGACGGGTACTACCTCTATCCGGGACAAGCTTCGCGTCAACCGCCGGGCCGGCGGCGGCGTGCGCTACGGCGCTGCCCCCTGGCACAAGATCGAGGAAGCACCAGTTCTTCGGCAAGGCAGAAACCTGGCCGTGAACCAGGTCGTCGTGAAGCTGCCACTCGAGGCGAGAAGCCGCTCTGGCAAAGATCCGTGACGGTGTGCATGCGGAGTCGCAGGGATGCGCGCGGACCCGGGCGTCTGCTACCCGCCGCAAATCCAGTAATGCGTGACACTGACTGACTGCCGCTGGCACGGCGCCCAGCCGGGCGGCGTGCTGGTCAGGAAGCCAGCGCGCCGCGAGAAGGTCGTGGCTGGCAATGAGGTTCGTGCCGCCTGCGCTGCCGAAGCGGCCCGCGCGACCGCATCGCTCGGCAGGCGTTCACTTCTCGGCGAGAAATGCCACCCAGCGAGCAGTTGGCCGGTGCGCAATCCCTGGTTCTTCCGGGGCGCTGGCGGGCAGCGATCGCCGCGCTGCGCCGCAGGTTACTGCTCGGCGGCAGCTCGCCGCCGACCCACCAGCCCGACTGGAGGGGGGCGACCAACAGTGCCCCCCTTCTTGCGCTGGCGCCGCTGCCGAGATCGCCGCCGGCGGAGCGGTGAGGCGCCTCGGGCAGCGGGAAGGAGCAAGGTCTCGGATCGATGAATTTCTGGGCAACCTGAATTACCCGGGCACAGCGGCACAAGAGGAGATGCCCCGGTTCATCAAGCTGCCAGGACGATTGCTGTTCGATCCCGCGCCTCCAGTTCGTCTCGGCGCCGCCATCAGATCAGCCCGGAGAAGGTTCGCGCTGTTCGCCAAGCGACATCGGGCTCAACTATCCGACGCTCGTGGGCGGACGCCGGCGCCATCGAGCTCCCGAAGGCGCTCGACCGCGGCCGCGTCGGAGGCGCCGCCCTTTACCGCGTGGTCCTGGACCCGGGCGGGAGCCGCATGGTTCATGCCCAGCTCGGGCCACCTTGGGCGACTCTCAGCTTGCGGTCAACGATCCGTCAATTGATCTGAACATGGCCTAAATTCAGCCTTCTGCGGCTGACACCCATCCACGCGGGCTCGACGCTAGCTCTAATCGTTCGCAAGCGGAACCCCGTGAAAATGGGGGCCGAGCCGCTTATTGCCGTTGCCCTCCACTGCAGAGTCCCTGGCGCTGGAGCCTCCTACCGCGTCGCACTGCCGCTTGACACGCCCCGGCGAGACGCGGCGGCGGACTTGAACCCGTTAGCGTGATGATCGCGCATGCATCTTGCAGGCGATCGTTGCCCTTTTCGCGCCGGAAATAACCCTGCGCCCGCGCCGCGCGTTCGAGACGATGGACTTTGCGCGAACTCAGACGTTGATCGAGGCTGGTCGAAGCTCGGGGATCGCCGGGCTGGAGATCCCAGGAAGGCGAGGAGAGACGCGTCCAGCGGATCACTCGCGGCGCTGTCCGCCGCTGCTGCGGGTAGGACCCACGCGATGGTGCCACGTGGCTCCGCTACGGGTGCCGGCGCGCCGATCGCTGCGAACAGCCGCGCCGCCCCCGGCGGCGGCCGCGCCCCCGAGCGACCGGAGGGCCATCTCGTGAAGAGCCCCGATGGTGGGCACGTTTATCACGCGGACGCGGCTTCGCCGGGCACGCCAAGCCGTTCGTCGAGGGTCGGCACGATTTCGGTGCAGGCCGGGGATCACCGCTTTGCATCATCGAGGCGATGGGAAGCTCATGAACGAGATCGACAGTCCGACAAGTCCGGCGTGGTGAAGCAGATCCTCGTCGAGGAACGGCCAACCGGTCGAGTTCGGCCAGCCCCTCGTCGTCATCGCCTGACCGGCCCGCCGATGGCGCTCCGTATCGATGGCCTAGCCGGTGGCCCCTACAAGACCCCAGCAGGTGCCGGGATGTTCACGGCAGAGGTGCTGATCGCCAATCGCACGGCGAGATCGCGCTGCGCATCCAGCGCGCCTGCCGCGAGCTCGGCATCCACACGGTGGTGGTCCATTCCGGAGGCCGACACCGAGGCGAAGTACGTGCAAGCTCGCCGACGAGTCGGTCTGCATCGGGCCGCCGCCCGCGGCGGCGAGCTACCTCAACATCCCGGCGATCATCAGCGCGGCGGAGGTGACCGACGCCGAGGCGATCCACCCCGGCTACGGCTTTCTCGTCGGAGAACGCCGACTTCGCCGAAAAGGTCGAGCGCTCGGGCTTCGTGTTCATCGGCCCGCGCCCCGAGAACGATCCGCCTGATGGGCGACAAGGTGAGCGCCAAGCAGGCGATGACCAAGGCCGGCGTGCCGATGCGTGCCGGGCTCCGAAGGCGCGCTGCCCGACGACCCGAAGGAGATCGTGCAAGCATCGCGCGCAAGATCGGCTACCCGGTGATCATCAAGGCCGCCGGCGGCGGCGGCGGCCGCGGCATGCGCGTCGTGCACACCGAGGCGGCTGCTCGCTGCAACGCGGTGAGCCATGACGCGCACCGAGGCGCAGGCGGCGTTCGGCAATCCGGTACGTCTACATGGAGAAGTACCTCGAGCAACCCGCGCCACATCGAGATCCAGGTGCTGGCCGACGAGCACAAGAACGCGGTGTACCTCGTCGAGCGCGACTGCTCGATGCAGCGGCGCCACCAGAAGATCATCGAGGAGGCGCCGGCGCCCGAGATCTGCCGCGCAGCTGCGCGACCAGGATCGGCGAGCGCTGCGCCGACGCCTGCCGGAAGATCGGCTATCGCGGCGCCGGCACCTTCGAGTTCCTGTACGAGGACGGCGAGTTCTTCTTCATCGAGATGAACACGCGCATCCAGGTCGAGCATCCGGTCACCGAGATGATCACCGGCATCGACATCGTGCAGGAGCAGATCCGCGTCGCCGCCGGCCAGAAGCTGCCGCTTCCGCCAGCGCGACATCGAGCTGCGCGGCCACGCGATCGAATGCCGGATCAATGCCGAGGACCCGTACACGCTTCGCGCCCTCGCCGGGACGCATCACGTCGTACCACCCGCCGGGCGGACCCGGCATCCGCGTCGACTCGCACGTCTACCACGACTACTTCGTGCCGCCGCATACTACGACTCGATGGTCGGCAAGGTGATCGCATACGGCGACGACGCGCGAGCAGGCGATCGCGCGCATGCGCATCGCGCTCTCCGAAGATGGTGGTCGAGGGCATCAAGACCAACATTCCGCTGCATCAGGAGCTTCTGCTGGACGACAGAGTTCCTGCGCGGCGGCACCTCGATCCACTATCTCGAGGAAAAGCTCGCGAAGCGGGCTCGCGGGCCGACTCGCGCACCGGTCGCGCGCAGCTCATGGCCTGACCTCGCGCTCCGATTCGACTTCGATGCCGAGGCCGGCTGCCGACGCTGTGGAGCGACGCGCCTCCTCGACTGCCGGCGCGCTCTCCGTCGACATCGCGGACCCGGGTGCCGGGACGGCTCTGACGAGATCCCGCTCTATCGCCGAGCCCGGCGTAGCGAGGGCGATGTCCGCTGGCCGGTCGCGCGCGTGACGGCGCTCCTCCCCGCTTCCGGCGCGATGTTGCCCAGGCGCGCGAATGGCGCGGCGCGCGGCGCGCGGGCCCGATCGCAGCTGCCCACCGCACGAGTCTTTGCGAGGGTCGCCGAGCAGGACTGGGTCCGCGCGACGCAGGCGCAATTCGGCGCCGGTGCGCATCACCGAGCGCCTCTGGATCGTCCCTCGTGGTGCGAAGCCGCCCGATCGCTCACGCGATCAGCGTGACGCTCGATCCCGGGCCTCGCCGTTCGGCACCGGCACGCATCCGACGACCCGACTCTGCCTCGAATGGCTCGCCGCGAAGTCGCCCAGCCGGACTCGGTGCTCGACTACGGATGCGGCTCAGGCATTCTCGCGATCGCCGCGGCGAAGCTCGGCGCGACGCGCGTCGACCGGCGTTGACATCGACCCGCAGGCCGTCGCATCGGCGCGTGCGAATGCCGCGGCCAACGGCGTCACCGCCGCGTTCGTGTTGCCCGACGGCCTCGGCGCCTTCGGACATCGTTCGATGTCGTGGTTGCCAACATCCTCGCGAGATCCTCTGCGGCTGCTCGGCTCCCGCGCTCGCAGCGCGCGATCCGGCGCGGGGGCTGCATCGTGCTGTCGGGGCGTGCTCGCCGAGCAGGCGGCGCGACGTCGCCGCCGCGTACGCGCCGTGGTTTATCATGCGGCCCCGTGGAAGTCGGGCGAGGACGGGTGGGTCGCGCTCGCCGGAGCGCGGCGCGCGACCGCCGGAATCCGCCTGACGCGCCTGCCCGGATGTCCGAAGAGAAATATGCCCGCTGCCCCGGCTGTCACACCGGTCTTCCGCGTGACGCCGCAACAGCTCGCGATTCGCGCCGGCCAGGTGCGGTGCGGGCATTGCAAGACGGTGTTCGACGGCGTCGCAGGAACAGATTTCGCTCGCGCCGCAGCTGCAGCCAGCCGCGCAGGACGACGGGTACGACGCAGCGGTGCTCAGGGCCTCCGACCGTGACGCTCCGCAGCGCGCAGGCGCTGCATCCCGCGGCGCCCGGCCGCCGCCTGAACGTGCCGAGCTCCCGCGACGCCCGCTCCGCGCCGAGGACATCGCCGAGATCGCCTACGAAGAGCGTTTCGCGTGGGCGAAGCCGCGCAAGCCGCGCCGCCTCGAACGCGTTCTACGCCGCGGCGATTCCGCTGCTCATCCTCGCGCTCGCGCTGCAACTGCTCGTCTATTACCGCGATGCGGTCGCGGCGCACTGGCCCGCGGCGAAACCCGCGCTCGCGCGCGCCTGCGATCTCGTTGGCTGCGCGATCCAGCCGCTGCGCGATCTCGCGATGCAGTACCTGTCCATCGATGCGTCGGATTTGCAGGCCGATCCGGCGCACAAGGGACTCTGGTGCTCACGGCAAGCGTGCGCAGCCGCGCCGGCATGGCCGGTTGCGCTACCCGCATCTCGAGTTCTCGTTGACCGATGCGAGCAACGCCACAGGTGGTGCGCCGCGTCCTTGCGCCCTCGGACTATGCTGGGGGACGACCAATATCAGTAACGGTATCCCTCCCGGTGGCGACGTCCCGATCAAGCTCTTCATCGACGCGAGCGCGACCACGCAGGCGGGCTACCTCGCTGTACCTCTTCTATCCCTAATCCGTTGCCGTCGGCGCCAAACGCTGGTCGATAGCGCTACGACCAAGCGCAATGCACCATAATGGTGCGACAAATGGGTCCGTTGCAAACCGTGCATAAACAATTAGATAGATCAGCTTCCGGACGACTGCATCAGCTAGCAAGCTGGCGTTTCCACCGGAAATGATGCGATGCGTCAAGCTTCCGAGCCACAGGTACAGCGCTTTGCACCTATCATGGTGCTTCCCTGCCGCCTTTGCACCTGATTGGGTCATACCGGACCCGTCGACAAGTGATTCGAGCGTGAAATCCCTGTCAATCAATCGAATTTCGAGAGCTCAGGTAATGGCATAGTTATCGCTCAAAGTCTTTCAGGTTCATATTGCAGTTGCACCCTTACGCGTCCACGTTTTGCTCAGGAGAATTCCGATGACCACCGCTGCCGACGTGCTCAAGATGCATCAAGGAAAAGGAGGTCAAGTTCGTCGACCTTCCGCTTCACCGATACCCGCGGCAAGGAGCAGCACGTCACGGCGCCGGCCAAGAGTCTTCACGCAGGACAAGTTCGAGTCGGGCCACGCGTTCGACGGCTCGTCGATCGCCGGGTGGAAGGGCATCCAGGCCTCCGACATGCTGCTGATGCCGGATCCGACGACGCTGCGTACATCGATCCGTTCATGGACGAGACGACGCTGCTGCATCACGTGCGATGTGATCGAGCCCGTCGGACGGCAAGGGCTACGAACGCGATCCGCGGTCGCTCGCGAAGCGCGCCGAGGCCTACCTCAAATCCACCGGGCTCGGCGACGTCGCGTACTTCGGTCCGAGCCCGAGTTCTTCATCTTCGACGCCGTCGAGTGGTCGGTCGACATGTCGGGCAGCTACTGCAAGATCTTCTCGGCCGAGGCGCGCGTGGTCGTCACGGCCGAGAAGTTCGACGGCGGCAACATGGGCCATCGGCCGCCGGTCAAGGGCGGCTACTTCCCGGTGCCGCCGGTCGATTCGCTGCAGGACATCCGTTCGGCGATCTGCCTTGCGCTGGAGCAGATGGGCGTCGAGGTCGAAGTGCATCACCACGAAGTCGCCGCTGCGGGCCAGAACGAGATCGGCACGAAGTTCGAGACGCTGGTCAAGCGCGCCGACTGGCTGCAGATCCTCAAGTACGCGGTCCACAACACGGCGCACGCCTACGGCAAGACGGCGACGTTCATGCCGAAGCCGATCGTCGGCGACAACGGCTCGGGCATGCACGTGCACCAGTCGGTGTGGAAGGACGGCAAGAACCTGTTCGCGGGCGACGGCTACTGCGGGGCTGTCCGAGTTCGCGCTGTACTACATCGGCGGCGTGATCAAGCACGCGAAGGCGCTGAACGCGATCACCAACCCGGGCACGAATTCGTACAAGCGCCTGGTGCCGGGCTTCGAGGCGCCGATCAACCTCGCCTACTCAGCGCGCAACCGCTCGGCGGCGATCCGCATTCCGTACGTGTCGAATCCGAAGGGCGCGGCGGATCGAGGTGCGCTTCCCGGACCCGACGCGCAATCCGTACCTCGGCGTTCGCCGCGATGCTGATGGCCGGGCCTCGACGGCGTACAGAACAAGATCCATCCGGGCGACCCGATGGACAAGAACCTCTACGACCTCGAGCCGGAGGAAGCCGCCAAGGTGCCGCATCCGTGCGCGTCGCTCGACGAGGCGCTCGACCATCTCGACACGCGACCGCGCGTTCCTGACGCAGCGGCGGCGTGTTCACCGACGACATGATCGACGCCTACATCGGGCTGCAAGATGGAAGAGGTCACGCGCTTCCGGATGACGACGCATCCGGTCGAATACGACATGTACTACAGCCTGTAAGCCTTCACGGCGAGCAGGGAGGGCGGGCCGCGGGCGCGCCTTTTTGCTTGTGAGCGATGATTTCGCTGCAGCTTCGCGGCATGACCCCTTCCAGAAGCCCGCGCGGGGCGTGCGCTGTCGCTGCCTGGTGGTACGTCGCTGCGACATTCGGGTGCGCGGCCCGCCAGCGCGGTCGGCGCGGCGACGGTCTCCGGAGAAGGCGAAGGAGTCAGGCTGCGTAAGCAAGCCGGTCGTAGATCGCCGGTACGACCTACAAATGCTTTACGGAGTCCGGCGCGAAATCGTACTTCAACGTTGTTGGACGCGCCGATAGGCAGACCCGCCGGATACGAACCCGCGCAAGAGCGCGGCCGCGGCGCCATCGCCGCGCCGGCTTGCCCAAGGTCGACCCGGCGACGCAGAAGGGTCGCGACGACGCTACGACGGAAGGTGCTGGGCGACGAGCTCGCGACCGAGGAAAAGCTCTTGGCGAGCGCGCACCGCATACGCGGATGGTGCACCGGCGGCGCTGCCCAGGGGCGCTCGAACGTCGAGAAGTACCGCGAGCGCATCGCGACGGTTGCGGCAGTCGATCGACGTGCACGAGAAAAACGTCGAGGCGCTCAAAGAAGGAGCTCGGCTCCGGCAAGTAGCGCGGTCTTTGGAGTACCTGCGCGCTGCGCGCTCCGGTAATCGCTTGGCGTCGCCCGTCGCGCTCATGCAGCCACGCCCGGGACGGGCGCGGATAGTGCTAAATCCGACGGTAGCGCAGCGCGCCGAAGGTGCAGCCACGGCCGCGTGGGTCGCCGCCATGAAGGCGTAAGCGCAAGGCCGGCCCGCGGCGAGTCGCTGGCACGACACGGGCTCAGGATCCTGGCCACGGCAGTTGCTTGCTGCTCGATCGCCAGCATCATCGTGTACGCCAACCCAGCCGCCGAAAACCTCTTCGAGGCTCTCGATGCGACATCTCATCCGGGCACGCGCCGGCGCGAGGTGTTCGCGCATGTCGGCGGGGCTCGACGCCGCGATCGACAAGGCGGTCGCGGCCGGCGCCGCCTACACCGAGCAGGAACTCGAGCTTGCCGTCGCAGCGAAGTGCCGCTCCATCTCACGTGCACCGTGCTCGCCGATCGATGACGAGGGCCGCGCTGCTGCTCGAGTTCCGCCACATCGACCAGCAGCTCAAGATAGCGCGCGAGGAACGCCTGCTCGAGCAGCAGCAGGCGAACCGCGAGCTGATCCGCAGCCTCGCGCACGAGATCAAGAACCCGCTCGGGCGGGATTCGCGGCGCCGCGCAGCTGCTCGAGCGCGGAGCTTGACCGGCCGCCGCTCTTCAGAATACACGCAGGTGATCATCGGCGAAGCCGACCGCCTGCAGTCGCTCGTCGAATCGGCTGCTGACGCCGCACCGGCTGCCGGCGTATCGCCGCACCAACATCCACGAGATCCTGGTTCGCGTGAAGGGCGTCGTGCAGGCCGAGTTTCCCGCAGGTCGCGATCAGCCCGACTTCGACGCGAGCCTGCCCGGAGCTCGACGCCGATCCCGAGCAGCTGACGCAGGCGACGCTCAACATCGTGCGCAACGCCGCGCAGGCGCTCTCGGGCACGACCGCGCGACTCCGCGGATCCGGCTCGATCACGCGCGTCGCGCGCGACGTCACGCTCGCCGCGGCGGCGGCATCGGCTCGCGCTCGCGGTGGCGATCGAGGACAACGGGCCCGGCGTTCCCGAGGCGATCCGCGACCGCATCTTCTATCCGCTCGTGTCCGGCCGCGAAGGCGGCACCGGGCTCGGGCTTACGCTCGCGCAGACGTTCGTCGCGCAGCACGGCGGGACCATCGAGTGCGAGAGCCGGCCGGGGCGCACGGTGTTCACGATCCTGCTGCCGCTCGAGCGCCGATCCGAGCGATGACGAGAAGTGAGCGAACCACGATGAACGCGTACGCCGCACGCACACGCGCGGCGCCGCCGCGCACGAAACGCCGTGTGGATCGTCGACGACGACCGCTCGATCCGCTGGGTGCTCGAGAAGGCGCTCGCGCGCGAGGGCATCCCGCATCAGATCGTTCGCATCGGCGTACGAGGTGCTGCAGGCGCTCGCGACGTCGGCAGCCGCAGGTGCTCGTCTCCGACATCCGGATGCCGGGCGAATCGGGACTCGCGCTGCTCAACAAGGTGAAGGAGCGCTATCCGCAGATGCCGGTCATCATCATGACCGCGTACTCCGACCTCGACAGCGCGGTCGCCGCGTTCCAGGGCGGCGCGTTCGAGTACCTGCCGAAGCCGTTCGACGTCGACCACGCGCTCGCGCTGATCCGCCGCGCGACGACCGAGGCGCCCGTCGCGGCGTCGGCCGAGCCGGTCGTGCAGGCGAAGTCGCCGGAGATGCTGGGTCAGGCGCCGGCGATGCAGGAAGTCTTTCGCGCGATCGGCCGCCTCTCGCAGTCGAACGCGACGGTGCTCATCACCGGCGAGTCGGGCACGGGCAAGGAGCTCGTGGCGCGCGCGCTCCATCGCCACAGTCCGCGCGCGGCCGGACCGTTCGTCGCGATCAACACCGCGGCGATCCCGAAGGACCTGCTCGAGTCCGAGCTCTTCGGCCACGAGCGCGGCGCATTCACCGGCGCGCAGTCGTCGCGCCGCGGTCGCTTCGAGCAGGCCGAGGGCGGCACGCTGTTCCTGGACGAGATCGGCGACATGCCGCCCGACCTGCAGGTGCGCCTGCTGCGCGTGCTGGCTGACGGCGAGTACTACCGCGTCGGCGGCCACTCGCCGCAGAAGTCGAGCGTGCGCATCATCGCCGCGACGCACCAGAACCTCGGACGAGCGCGTGCGGCAGGGCCTGTTCCGCGAGGACCTGCTGCACCGGCTGAACGTCGTGCGGCTGCGGCTGCCGCCGCTCGCGCGAGCGCGCACGAGGACATCGCCGCCGCTCGCGCGGCACTTCCTGCAAAAGAGCGCGCGCGAGCTCGCGGTCGAACCGAAGGTGCTGACCGGACGACGCGCTGAAGGCGCTCGCGCGGTTCGCGTTTCCCGGCAACGTGCGGCAGCTCGAGAACATCTGTCACTGGCTGACGGTGATGGCGCCGGGCCAGCGGATCGACGGTCGCGGACCTGCCGCCGGAAGTGCGCGACGCCCCCGCCGCGACGGGCGACGACGCGATCGATGCGGCTGGCAGCACGGCGCTCGATCGCGAGCTGGCGCGCGCGCTCGACACGGCGGCGAGCCGCGGTCGGCGACCGGCTGCGAGCGCGAGTTCGAGAAGACGCTGATCCTGTCGCGCGCTCGCGCACACAGGCGGCCATCGGATGGAAGCGCGCGCAGCGGCTCGGCTGGGGACGCAACACGCTGACGCGCAAGATCCAGGAGCTCGGCACTCGAGGCGGAACTCGAGCCGGCGGCGCGACGCCGCGGCTGACAAGCGTGGATCGTGCGCTAGCGCGGCGGCGAACTCCGCGATCACGGGCGCGTGATCCGGAGGGCTTCTGGCCTTTGCGCGCGTTGCGATCGATGCGGCACGACGCGTGCACTTCGCGGCCAGCGTCGGCGATAGCAGGATGTGGTCGATGCGCAGACCGCTGGTTCTTCGGGAATGCGAAGCTGCCGGTAGTCCCACCAGCTGAAGGTTTTCTCCGGCTGCGCGGAACAGCCTGAAGGCTGTCTGGCGAGGCCGAGCGCAGTCCAACCACGGAAGACTGCGCGTTCGGGATCGAAGACAACACCTGTCCACGCCACTGAGTCCGGGATCGTGCACGTCCCGATCCTCAGGCGCCACGTTGAAATCGCCGCAGATCGCGAGCGCCGGATTCTGCGCGAGCTCGCCGCTTGAGCCACGCCGTCGCCGCGCGGCACCAGTCGAGCTTGTAGCGGTACTTGTCGGAATCGATCGACTGCCCGTTCGGCACGTAGAACCCGATGACACGCTTGTCGCCGACGGTCGCGGCGAGCACGCGTTTCTGCGCGTCGTCGAATCCGCGGCAGTGCCGTGACGACGTCACGGGCGTCGCGCCGAGCCCGCCCGCGCGAGCAGTGCGACGCCGTTGTAGGTGCGCTGGCCCGAGAAGCGCCGCCGTACCCGGCGGCCTCGAGCTCCGAGGCGCGGAAACTTGGCGTCCTCGAGCTTGGTTTCCCTGCAGGCCAGACGACGTCGGGCTGCTCGGCCGCAAGCCAGCCGAGAAGCCGCGGCAGGCGGACGTTCAGCGAGTTGACGTTCCAGGTGGCGACGGCTTCACCGGGAGATCGATGATGCCGGCCTCAAGCACTTCGGACAGCGCGCTACGGCATGGGTGCGGTGTCGGCAGAGTGCGCCGTGCGCGGCTCGTTCGCGACGCGGCGGCGGTGGTCGTCCGCACTCCGATGGCGGCCGCGCCTGGCGACCGTGGCTTCGCGCCTGCGCTTCCGGATAGCCGGCATCGTCGGAGGCGCGCCTGTCCACTGCGCCGCGCTGGAGCACCTGGTCGAACGTTCGGTCGCCGACCTGGAGCACCGGCGCGCGCGCCGTCGCCGCGCTATCGTCTTCAGACTGCTCCACGCCTCTCTGGTGTCTCCGACGTTGACGCCGCGAATACGGCACTCCCGCGCGCGGTTCAGCAGCGCCCTCGGCCTGCGTGCCAGACCGCCGCGATCGAACGAGTACAGAGCGTGACCCGAAGACCGCTCCTGCGCCTGCTGGGCGGCTACTCGGCACCTCATTGTTTTCAATGACATTTCCGCGCCAGGTCGCTTCGCACTGGATGTCGCTGCGGCGCTCGGAGGGCGGTACACGGTCGGAATAGAGCGGCCCCGCCTGTGATCGACGTAGCCCGGTAGACCTGTGGCAGTTCTGCGGCCGGCGGTCGTGAAACGGCCAGAACGGCGGCAATCGTCGCGGCCGAGATGCAGTCTGGAGGATGGAGCATGCCATGGCGGCTCCTATGCCACGATGTCATCCATCCATTATGCCGCAGAAGCGCGTCGATTTGGGGGTCCTCCCCGGAAGGCGACGAACGACTCGAGCGCGAGCGCGGCTGCCGCCGGGCAAGCACTTCGTGCGCGGAATCAGGCGCCCGTAGCCGGCGACGGGACGCCTTCGCTCCTCGAAAGAGGCTGTAGGCGTCCGCTGAAAGGACCTCCGCCCACCTGGTAGCTGTAGAAGCCGGCGGCGTAGCCACCCGCAAAGACGTGCAAGAACGACTGCATGAACCGATCGTAGGTGAGACGGGGCGTGACCGCGACCTCCCGGCCGGCGGCATCCATCGACGGCCTGAGGGCGAGTGCCGGACCGGGGGTCGAAATCGAGTGGACGTGCATGTCTCGAGGCGAACTCGATGCGGCGGACCATCCGCCATGCCGCTCTCGAACGTCCTGGCCGCGCGACACTTCGGTCGAAGAGCGCGCGCTGGCAGCCGCTAACGCCCCGGTGTCGACATGCGCGGTCATCGGCGCGACGACGTCCCATTCCCAGCAGAAATTCTCCATGAACTGGCTCGGCAGCTCGACGGCATCCCACTCGACGCCCTGCGATCCCCGAGACGCCCGGCGACGTCGACTGCGCGTCAGCAGCTGGTGGAGCCCGTGGCCGAACTCGTGGAACAGCGTCATCACCTCGTCGTGCGTGAACGTCGCGGGCCTGCGCGTGGCGCCTTCGCCGACGGGGCCGAGAAATTGCACGTGAGGTAGGCGACCGGATGCTGCACGCCGGCGCCCGACGCGGCGGCGGTTGATCGCGTCGTCCATCCACGCGCCGCCCTGCTTGCCTGGCGCGCGCATAGAGGTCGAGATAGAACTGGCCGACGAGCGCGCCGTCGACGATCGAAGACGCTCGAAGAAGCGCACGTCCGGATGCCACGTCGGCGCCTTGGCCTCGCCGGATCGTCACGCCGTAGAGCGTTTCGACGACGCGGAACGAGGCCGGCCAGCACGCGGTCCTCGGGGAAATACGCGTCACTTCCTGCTCGGAGAACGCGTAGCGCCGACTCGCTTCAGCTTCTCCGGCATGCGTACAGCGAGGTCCCACGCTGCGAGTCGTCGAGTGCCGAGCTCGTCGCGGGCGAACGCGGCGAGCTCCGCGTAGTCGCGCTCGGCGATACGGCTTCGCGCGGCGCGCGAGGTCGTCGCAGGAAGTCGAGCACCTCGCGCGGGGTCGCTGCGCCATTTTCGGAACCAGCGAGAGCGTCGGCGAAGTTCGGGTAGCCGAGCAGCTCGCGCCGCTCCTCGCCGCAGCTCGAGGATGCGCGCGATGATCGCGCGGTGTTGTCCCACTCCGGGTTGGCGCCGAGCTCGGACGCGCGCGTCGCGATACGCGCGGTGCAGCTCGGCGCGCAGCGTGCGGTCGTCCGCGTAGGTCATGCACGGGCAGGTAGCAGGGCATCCGCAGCGTCAGCTTCCAGCCCGTCGCGTCCGTCGTCCGCGCGGCGGCGCGCGCTGCCGCGACGCACGTCCGGCGGGACGCCGGCGAGTCGCGCATCGTCGTCGACGTAGAGCGCCGTAAGTCGTTGGTCGCGTCGAGCACGTTGTCGTCGAACTGCGCCGACAGTGTCGGCCAGCTCCTCCTCGCACGGCCTTGAAGCCGCGCCTTGCTGCGCCGGCGGCAGGTCGGCGCCGCCGAGCCGGAAATCGCGCAACTCGTTGTCGATCGACGCTTGCGCCGCGCGGCTCGTCGAGCGCCGCGAACGCCGGCGACGCGGCGAGCGCGCTTAGCACGCGCGCGTAGAGGCGCTCGTCCTGCGCGAGATCGGTGTGGAACGCGGTGACCTTCGGCAGGCTCGCGTTGATACGCGTCGCGCAGCGCCGGCGTGCTCGACGACGGCGTTCAGGTGACGGACCGCGCCCCACGCGCGATCGAGGCGGTCGAGCGCGTCCGCGAGCGGCGCGACGACGTTGTCCCAGTGTCGGCGTCGCGCGCGTCGGTCGCGACGCGCTCGACGGCGGCGCGCGCGCCGGCGCAGCAAGCTCGTCGACGGCGGGTGACGATGTGCCGGGACGAATCGCGTCGAAGCGCGGCAGGCCGCAAAATCGAGCAGCGGATTGCGAGTGATTCGTGGTCATGTGCATCGTGGATGCATGTAGTGGCGGTTCGGAGGCGCAGTCCGGCGCCGCGCATCCGAGGCGCGCGAGATCGGCGGGCGTGCCGATGTTCGCCCACGGGCCGGTGTAGAGTCTCGCCGCTCACCCAGCCGCGGCGGATCCAGTCCTGCCACAGAGGGAGCATTTTGAGCCGCGCTGCCGCGCGGAGTTCCGCGAACAGCGCCGTGTCGTGGAGGCCGATGTTGCCGTAGACGAAACGCGTCGCCGCCGTCACAGCGCGCAGCATGCCGTCGCGCAGCACGAAATCGCCGCGCGGCATGCTCGGCGTGCACGGGACCATGACGAGATGCGCGCGCGGCGACGCCGGGTCGCGCGCCATGCGCTCGGCGCGCGGGACGCAAGCGTCGCGTAGTCGAAACCGGTCCACACGTCGCCGCTCACGATCAGCACCGGACCGCCGCGGCAGCAGCGGCAGCGCGGTCGCGATGCCGCCGGCGGCCTCGAGCGGCTCCGGCCTCGATGCGACCAGCGATGCGGACGCCGAACGCGGCGCCATCGCCGAGCGCAGCCGTACGAGCTTGTCGGCGAGATGCGCGGCGTTGATGACGATGTCGGTGCAGCCTGCCGCGCGCGAGCGCTTCGATCTGCCAGACGATGAGCGGCTTGCCGCCCGCTTCGAGCAGCGGCTTCGGCGTCGCGTCGGACAGCGGACGCATCCGCTCGCCGCGGCCCGCGGCGAGGATCATCGCGCCGAGCGTCGTGTCATCGCGAACGTGTGCCGACGCGCGGCGCGCGATCGTCGAGCTCGTCGAGCAGCGCGAGCGAGCGGATGCGAGCGCGCCATAGCGCTCGCACGCGCGCGCGCAGATAGGCCATCACGCGCGGCATGTCGTCGAGATAGCCGCGCTTGCCGTCGCGGTGCGCGAGCCGCGCGAAGATGCCGAGCACCTTCAGCTGCCGCTGCACGCCCATCCATTCGAAGTCGCGCCAGAACGCGCCGAAGTCGGCGTCGACCGGCAGGCCGGCGCGCGCGCGCGCGCTCCCAGTAGCGCACCGCCCAGTCGATCTGCCGCTCCTCGTCCCACGCGATGTAGGCGTCGCGCAGCAGCGAGACGAGGTCGTAGGTGATCGGGCCGTACGACGGCGTCCTGGAAATCGAGCACGCCGGGATTGGGCGTCGGTCACCATCAGGTTGCGCGAATGGTAGTCGCGGTGCACGAAGACGCGCGGCTGCGCGAGGTTGTTGTCGAGGATGAGGCGGAACGCGTCGCGCGAGCGTTGCCGCCTGCGCCGGCGTCGAGCTGCGATGCCGAGATGCCTGCGCGACGTACCAGTCGGGAAAGAGATCGAGCTCGCGCCGTGAGCAGCGCTTCGTCGTACGGCGGCAGCTCGCCGTCGCGCGTGCGCGCGCTGCCAGCGGATCAGCGCATCGATCGCGTCGGCGTAGAGCTCCGGCGCCGACGCGGCATCGAGCGCGGCGAGGTAAGTGCGGTCGCCGAGATCGGTCAAGCAGCAGAAATCCGCGTGCGAGATCCGTCGGCAAGCACCGCGGGCGCGTGCACGCCCGCCGCGGCGAGAAGCGTGCGCGACGTGCACGAACGGACGGCAGTCCTCCTTGCGGCGGCGGCGCATCCATCGCGATCAGCGTCGCGTGTCCACGCCACGGCGCGCTACAGGCGTTATGCGGAAATAGCGGCGGAAGCTCGCGTCCGCCGAGGCCGGCGCGATCGCTGAAATCCGGAGCTCCCGATCGCGCTCGCCGCCCAAGGACGCGAGCGTGATCGAGGCGCGGCATCGGTGCACGGCGGCGACGGACGGCATCGGACGGACGGGGACGCGGTATGCGCGCGGCGCGCGAGGAGGCGCCGGAAAGGGCGTCAGGCTAGAATGGCAGCATCTTAGCATTCGCATCGCTTCCTCCCTTCCCGTGTCCCGTGCGTGTGCCCTCACCGATTGCGCGCTTGCATGCGCTCGCGCTCGCGTTGACCGCGCTGCCCGGTGCCGCGCGGGCCGATGAGAACGAGACCGTGGCGCCGCCCGCGCCGCCGCATTGAAGCCCGCGCTGAATTGACGCCGCCGGCATTGCGTCCGCCAGCCGGGACACGCCGGCACAACCGCGTCCGCCGTCGAGCCGCGCCTCGCCGGACTGTCGCCGCCGGTTCCGCGCGTGCCGTTCGTCGCCGGACAGCGGCGCGATCTTCTTCCGCGCCGACGAGATCGAGGGCGTCGGCAACAAGGAGGTGACGGCGACCGGCAAGGTCGAGCTCCGCACGCGCCGCGAGACCGTGCTCGCCGATTGGCTCCATTACGACTTCGTCGACGACGAGATCTGGGCCAAGGGCGACGTGACGCTGCGCCAGGGCATCGACTGGATCACCGGGCCCGGAAGCGCGCTTCAAGCGCGGCGCCGAGACAGGCACCTTCACCTCGCCACGCTTCTACATCGGCGAGAACGCGTCGCGCGGATCGGCCACCGAGATCCGCTTCACCGGTCCCGATACCTACGAGGCGTCGAACGCGCGATACACGACGTGCGTCGCGCCGCGCGACGACTGGTTCATCCGGATGGACGAGCTCGAGGTCGACAAGCTTGCGCAACGTGGGCACCGGCCACGACGCGACGCTCGTCTTCCTGCGGCACGCCGATCGCCTACCTGCCGTGGGTCGAGTTCCCGCTGTCGGGCGAGCGCAAGTCGGGGTTCCTGACGCCGGTGCTCGGCTCGTCGCGGCACGCGCGGGTTCGACGCGACGATGCCGTATTACCTCAATCTCGCGCCCAACTACGACGCGACGCTGACGCCGCGCATCATGACCAAGCGCGGCTTCCAGCTGGGCGGGCAGTTCCGCTACCTGCTCGACCGAAGGCTCGGGCGACGCGGAGGCGGAATACCTGCCGCACGACCGCGATCGACCGGCACCGACCGCTACCTGCTGTCGTGGAAGCACAACCAGAGCTTCGATCCCTACGTGAAGGGCCTGTCGGGCTACGTGCAACTTGAACAAGGTATCGGACGACACGTACTTCTCCGATCTTGTCCGACCGCGTCTCGCTCACTGTCGCTTGACCACGCTGCCGCGCGAAGGCGGGCTCTCCTACACGAACGGCCGTGGGGCGTGATCGCGCGCGCGCAGGCATTCCAGACGCTGCAGGACCCGACCTGCGCCGCAGCCGCTGCCGTACAACCGCGTGCCGCAGCTGCAGGCGACGCTCGCGGAAACCGACTGGATGGGGCTCACGTGGTCGGGCATCGGCGAATACGCGTATTTCCGCCAGCCGACGCTGACGACGGGGCAGCGCGTCTATGCGTGGCCGACTGTCGGCATCTGGCGCAGCAGGGCGCCGCGTGGTACGTCAACGCGCGCACCGGCGTGCACGTGCGCGAGTACGACCTGAACGAGATCCGACCCGACGTCCCGAGCCGTCAGAGCTACGCGATTCCGATCACGTCGGTCGACGCCGGCCTGGTCTTCGAGCGCGACGTGCATGAGTTCGGCTTGACCGGCATCCAGACGCTCGAGCCGCGCGCTGTTCTACGTCTACGTCCCATACCGCAACCAGAGCAACGCGCCGACGTTCGACACCGCGATCGACGACTTCAACTTCGCGCAGCTGTTCTCGCGTCAACCGCTATCTCGGCAACGATCGCATCGGTGACGCCAACCAGCTTTCGCTCGCGCTGACGTCGCGGCTCCTCGATGCCGAGACGGGCGCCGGAACGACTGCGCGTCGCCGTCGGCGAGCGCTTCTACTTCAACGATCAGCGCGTCGTGCTGAACGAGACGCCGCGCGCGGCGAACAACTCCGACTTCCTCGTGGGCATCGAGGGCCGCCTCACCGACGCATGGGCGCTGATCGGCCTGTGGCAATACAACTTCGAGTCGTCGGAGACCGAGCGGTTCAACGCCGGGGTCCGCTACACGCCCGCGCCCGGGCCGGCACGTTGAGCGTCGAGCTACCGGTATTCGCGCCAGAACTTCGATCCGCTGGCCGGTCCGATCGGCGACCAGTCGCAGATCAACCAGTGGGACATCGCGGGCCAGTGGCCGATCGACGAGAACTGGACGCTGCTCGGCCGCTGGAACTACTCGATCCTCGGCAGCAAGACGCTGGAGGCGGTCGCGGGCGTCGAGTACAATGGCGGGCTGCTGGGTACTGCGCCTGGTCGGCCAGCGGCTGACGACGACGACCCAGACGGCCACCAACTCGGTGTACCTGCAGATCGAGCTGAACGGCCTCGCGCGGTTCGGCACCAGCCCGCTCGACCTCCTGCGCCGCAGCGTCCCGGGTTATCTCAAGACGAACGATCCGACGGTGTCGCCGCGCGACCGCAGCACCGACTCCTTCCCGGAATTTTGAGGTCACGCATGACGAAACCGCATGACGTCTTCCCGCCTTCGCGCTGTTGCGCCACGCTGCCGACGCGTCGCTGTCCGCTCGCCGCGCTCGCGCGAGGCGCCGACACCCGCGCCGCGCGCAGCGCCCGCGCACGGCGCCCGCGCAACGCCGCTCGCGTCGATCGCAGCGTCGCTCGCTCGACCGCGTGGTCGCCATCGTCAACGACGAGGCGCTGACGCAGTACGAGATCGACGAGCAGAAAGAGCGCGTTCTCGCGCAGATGAAGGCGCAGAACGTGACGCCGCCGGCCACCGACGTGCTCGACAAGCAGCTGCTCGACCGCGCTCATCACCGAGCGCGCGATGCTGCAGTTCGCCAAGGAAAACGGCGTCAAGCGTCGACGACACGCAGGTCGAGCGCACGATCCAGCGCATCGCGCAGGACAACAAGATGACGCCTCGACGAGTTCCGCAAGGCGCATCGAGAAGCGAAGGCATCGACCTACGACAAGTACCGCGAGGACATCCGCAAGGAGATCGTCATCCAGCGGCTGCGCGACCGCGAGGTCGACTCGCGCGTCACCGTGAGCGACGCCGAGGTCGACGCATTCCTCGCGTCGCAGGAACGCGCAGGCCGGCGGCGACGTCGAGTACCGGGTCTCGCACATCCTCGTGCTCGTGCCCGGAGCAGGCCTCGCCCGAGCAGATCGACGCCAAGCGCCGCCGCGCCGAGGAAGCGCTGAAGCAGGTGCGCGACGGCACCGACTTCGCGCAGGTCGCTGCGGGTTTCTCCGATGCGCCCGATGCGCTGCAGGGCGGCGGTCTCGGGCTGGCGCACGCCGGCGCGGCTGCCGACGCGTGTTCGTCGAGTCCGGTGCGCGTGATGAAGCCGGGCGACGTCGTCGGCGGTGCTGCGCTCGGCGACCGGGCTTTCACATCGTCAAGCTGCAGGAGACGCGCAGCCGCAACGCGCCGACGGTCGTCGAGCAGACGCGCGCGCGGCACATCCTCGATCAAGGTGAACGAGGTCGTGTCGGAAGCCGAGGCGAAGGCGCGAGATCGATCGCATCCGCGACCGCCTCGAGACCGGCGCCAAGTTCGAGGACCAGGCGAAGCTCAATTCGGAGGACGCGAGCGTCGGCGAAGGGCGGCGATCTCGGCTGGATCTCGCCCGGCGACACGGTGCCGGATTTCGAGACGCGCGATGGACGAAGCTCAAGATCGGCGAGATGTCGCCGCCGGTGCGCACGCAGTTCGGCTGGCACCTGATCCAGGTCGCAGGAGCGCCGCACGCAGGACATCACCGCGCGAGCGCAAGCGCGACCAGGCGCGGCATGGCGCTGCGCCAGCGCAAGTCGGACGAGGCGTTCCAGGACTGGCTGCGCCAGCGGCGCGACAGCGCCTACGTCGAGACTCAAGCCGGTCGAGAACTAGGTTCTAGCGGCGCGGTTCTGACCATCAGCATCTCGGCGTCGCCCTGAGCGGCGCGATGCTGCGCGCAGCGCAAAGCTCGCCTTCGCAAACGCGCGCAGCGACGCCGTGTTGTCGGCGCGCGGCGTGGCGACGCAGACGTCCGCGTCGGACGAGGGAATACGAGCTCCGCGACGGCTGCCGCGATCACGCCGCGGGCCGGAGCCCGCGGCCCGTGTACTCGACCTCGCCGATCAGCACGTCGATCGCGACCGCGGCGGTCGAACTCGCCAACGGTCTCCGCATAGTCGGGAAGCCGCGCGACCGGTACGTCTGCACGTAGCCGAGCGCGCCGCCCGGCCACCGAGGCGATGTAGCTCCGCACCGGCTCCGTCCCCGCAATCGGGGCCCGTACTTCGCGACACGCCCCGGGCGTCGTGTGACGCGCGAATAGCCCGCGAGCGACGTGCGGCGCGTTGAGCCAGGCGTGAAGCAGCGGCAGATCCGCGGCGGCGAGCGGCGCGAACGCGGACGTACGCGGGATTGTCGGCCGCTGAGCCGGGCCTGGCATGACGAGGCTCATAAAGCTGCGATGCGCCGCTGCCAGGCGCCGCGGCGTCTCCGACTACTTCGTCTGATAGACGTACGGGGCTGGGAACGCGATCCTCGTCCATCCGTCTCGCTCTTCGGCGAGCTCGCGCGGCGCCTTGTCCCACCAGATCGCGCGGCCGCGTCTTCTGGTCGTCGACGAGCTCCGGCTTCCGCGCGAGCAGGTCGCGGATGAAACGTCGTGTGCTCGGAGACGTAGTGGCGCGAGGGACAGGAACATGGCCGTGCAGGCGGTGACGCGGGGACGGCGGCCATTCTTATCACTGCGGCGCGGTCCCGGTCCTGGCGGCGCCGACGCGCGGCCGGCCGGCGACGATCTCGAAGCGGTAAAGACGGCATTCGATGTCGCCGTTCGCAGAGCGGCGTCCGCCGCGACGGCTTGAGGCCGATCAGCTTCGCGAGCCTGCGTGTCCCCGGTGAAGAGGTACGCGGTCCAGCCGGCGAAGTCGCTGCTTCAGCGCGTCGCCGAGTCGCGGATAGAACGCAGCCAGCGCACGCTGCGTCGTCGAGCCGGACGCCGTACGGCGGATTGGCGACGAGCACGCCCGCAGGCGCGGGCGCGTCGCGCGTGAGCACATCGGCCTTGCTCGACCGTGCAGCCATCCGCGACTCCGGCCGCCTGCCGCGTTGCTGCGCGGCATTGCGCGAGCGCGCGCGGATCGAGGTCGCTGCGCGAAGATCGTCGGCGCGCGGGCGCTTGCCGCACGCGGTCGCGCGCGCGCTGGCGGATCCGCTGCCATGTCGGACCGTCGAACCACGCGAGCTTCTGGAAGCCGAACGTGCGCGCGAGGCCCGGCGCGCGGTCGGCGGCGATCGAGCGCCGCCTCGATCGCGATCGTGCCGCTGCCGCACATCGGATCGAGGAACGGCGTCCCGGCGTCCAGCCGGCGAGCGCGACAGATCCCGGCGGCGAGGTTCTCGCGCAGCGGCGCCTCGTCGGCGTCGCGACGCCAGCCGCGCTTGAACAGCGGCTCGCCCGACGTGTCGAGGTAGATCGTCGCGTCGCGCTCGGTCAGGTACGCGTGGACGCGCGACGTCGGGCGCGCTGCTTGTCGATCGACGGCCGCTTGCCGGCGTCGTCGCGGAAGCGGTCGCAGACGGCGTCCTTCACCTTGAGCGTCGCGAACTCGAGGCTCGGCAGCGGCGAGCGCGTCGCCGCGACGTCGACGCGCAGCGTGCGCTCGACCTTGAAGTGCCGCGCCCAGTCGACGCCGCGCACGAGCGCGGTAGAGCTCGTCCTCGCTGCGGCAGCGGCCGTGCGCCACCTGCCACAGGATCGCGGCTCGCGAAGACGCGACTCGAGGTTCGCGCGGTAGCGCGAGCTCGAGCGGGCCGGAGAACGCGACCGCCTTCCGTCGGGTCGCGATGACACTGGCGCGCGCTGCGCGCGCTCGCTTCCGCGCGAGCGGCGCCTCGGAGTCCGCGCGGGCACGGCGCGAAAAAGCCGCTCCGGTCACCGCAGCAGCCGACGGCGGCGTCAGCACGCAGCGCGACGTAATACGCGGCGTGCGACGCCATAGGCGAGCAGCACGGCGACATGCAGCGGGATCGTCGACGGGATCGTCGCCCATCAGCAGCGGCCGCGCGAGAGTCGATCGCATGCTTGAGCGGGCAGGAAGCTCGGCGACGGTCTGCAGCGCCGCGCGGCATCTGGCCCACCGGGAAGAAGACGCCCGGACAGAAGCAGCATCGGCGTCAGCACCAGCGTGAAGAAATAGGTGAAGAAATCGTAGCTCGGCGCGAGCGAATTCATCACCAGCCCGAACGCGCCGAAGCGTGAGCCCGACGAGGAAGCCGAGCGGCAGGATCCACAGCGCGAGCCACGAGTGGCCGTAGCCCAGCGACCATGATCACGAGCGAGGATCGCCGCCGTCGACATCACCGCTTTCGACGCGGCCCATATCCACTCGGCGAACACGACGTCGTCGAGCGAGAGCGGCGCGTTGATGATCGCTCTCCCACGTGCGCTGCACGTGCATGCGCGAGAACGCCGAGTACATCGCCTCGAAGCTCGACGTGAACATCGCGCTCTGGCAGACCATGCCGGTGCCGATGAAGCGCGATGTACGTCATGCCACCACCTCCGGGTATGAACGAGCCGGATGCCGTAGCCCAGCGCGCATCATGTAAAGGAGCGGGTCGGCAGATGTTGCCGAGCACGCTCGCGGAGCGCGAGCTTGCTTCCCAGACGAGAGATTGCGCCGCCATACGGCGGTGAAGCGCAGCCAGAGAAAGTCTGGTGGGCGTGCAGGTGAGCGGGCATGGTCAGCGCACGTGGTTTCCAGGGGACGAGGGACGCCAGTTTACCAGAAACCAGGTGGCGGGGCTGTCCCTCAATAACCGCGTGCGCGATCGACGACGTGTTCTGCAGCGGCAAAGTCTCGTGCGCGCGCGCGGCGAGCCCCGTGATGAACCAGCGCCGCTGCAACTTCTGTATGTGTGGCTCGGCGCAAGGATGTTGCAAGTGGCGGCACAGGATCCGGAAGCAGATGTCTCCAGAGCAGACTGCTCCTCGCGGAGGGGCCCGGTCCTTTACAGACGTCGTGAGCCGCAGCCCGCGAGATGTCCCGCAATTTGATCGCCACGACGAGACCCGCTTGACCAGCACGCGTCCGCGGGAGACGCGTTGATTACGTAGGGAAACGCGCGAGTTGCGCAAACGTCGGCGCGGCGAGAAGATCATCCGGCGCGCCGCCGGGGCGTCAGCGGCAGCGCGCAGACGACGAACCTCCGTTCTGGCGAGAAAATCCGGCAGCGTATCCATGCCTTCAAACGACGCGGCACCGTCCAGCGTCGTTCCGGTCCGCGTCCACAGCCCCGCAACGGGGAAACCAGAGTGGCGCGATAAGACGTTTGATGACCGGTGCGCCGATCGATCCTTGGCGCCCATCACGCCGACCGCGGATTCCGACCGGAGGCGGGCGGCGGCTGATCTCATCGCACCAGTCGGCGCTGCTGCGCGCCCCAACCGCGGCAGCTCGCGAAAATGGCGTGCAGAGCGGTCAGTGCGACGTATTGCGCCACGCGTGTGCCTTGTACATCGACTGCGCGCGTGACTAACAAGCGAGCTGGCAAATCGGGCGTCTTGTGCAGCCTGTCAACGCTGGCGCCCGCGCAGCTGACGGAACCGCCGCAGGGCGGGAAATCGCGACACGATGCCCGTCGCCATCCCTTTGAACGCGAATCGCTCTCGACGTCGGTCGGCGGCGCTGACGCGGGATCGGTAACAGACGTCTGGTGTGGTGCGAGTGCGTGGCGCCGGCGAGCTGACGTCTGACGAAGGCGGAAGTCGGCAGATTATAATCGCGATATGATGTAAATGCGCGCCGCTTGAGGCGGCTTCGCGGATGTTACTTCTGCACCGATGCGCAGGCGCTCCATCATCTCGCCCGCCCGCGCTGCGTTTTTGTGTGCTGGCGCCAAGGCGCCGCCGACGTGGGCGCAGCCCGCCTATCCGACGCGCCCGATCAAGCTCGTCGTGCCGTGCACCTGAGCCGGGCGCGCGCTCACCGACCTGCTCGCCCGCGCCATCGGCGATCGCGCCTGGCTATTTATGTGGCAGCCGGTAGATCGTCGGAGAATAAACCCAGTGCTGAACGCTGGTCGGTGTGAGCATGTGGGCGGGCCAGCCGGAAGTGTGATTGGTTACACGCTGGCCGATGGCAACCCTCGACGACGCTCGGCATCAGCCCGGCGTTGTACCAGCCATCGCCCGTGGAACCCGGTCGGGCGCGTGTTCTGCGGCTGTCTCGCCGGTGGGCACCGTCAACTTTTCCTTGATCGTAAAACCCCGCAGGCTTCCGGCGAAGACCGCAGATGCATCGATGCGGACGGGCGGCCAACCCCGGCAAAGCACAACCACGGTTCCGGGTGGGGCAGCGGCAGCCCCACCACCCGTTCTGGGCGGAGGCGCGTCGAAGACCGTGAGTCCGGCCCTCGATCCAGCATTGCTCTCACAAAAAGGACGCCAGCAGCGCTGACCGATCTCCTCAATAAGTAGCCGTGGTGATGTTCTCGGACGCCAGATGCGGCCGTTCCCGGTCATCCAGGCCGGCAAGGTCGCGTCGCGCTCGGCACCCCTGGCCGCGAAGCCCACGCACGTCGCGCCCGGCGTGTGGCGCGCCGGATCGCGGCGATGAGCGGCCGGGCTCTGACCGGCAGGCATGGCAGGGTATCGCCTGCGCCCGCTGGCAGCTGAAGGAAGTCATCGCCCGCTTGTCCGCCGAGTTGCAGAAGATCCAGGCCACGCTGGACTCCGCGAGCAGCCTCGTCAAATCTTGGATGGAACGCGTTCCTGCTGCAATCAATTGAGCACTGGCTCAGTGATGGATTGCCGCTGATAACCGCGCTGGGCGAAGGCCATTTCATGGACTGAGCCCGCGTCGATCAGGACCGCCAGTGTGATGATGAGCTTCGACGCCTTCCTTGAGCGGTGGCCTGGACCGAACGCGTCGCCATGGCGGTGACTGATCGGAAGATGTCGCGCACCGCCTCGAGGCGCTACAATGCGCTTTTATTCGAATTTCATCGCAGAACGCGGTGCCGTTCGCGCGATCCTGGCCCACGCGTCATGGCGAGCATCTCGCGCATTGACCGACGGGGTGGCTCTGCCCGGTGCCGACTGCGCAGGCACGCGCAATGGCGCGACGAGGCGACGGCGCGCTCGTCGCGCAGCTCGCCGCGGCGCTGCGTCGGGCGGCGGCGGCGAAAGCCGACGCGCCGGCCTGCGGCTTGCGGATCCTCGTGGGCGCACGCGTATCGCGGTTGCCGCATCTGCCGTTGTCGTGCGCAAAGTACCGCATGTCGGCCGCGACCGGCACCTTTGAGTCGCGATGCCGCCTGCGCTGCAGCGGGGTCAGGGCTGCCGGCGGCGATCCTGTGATCCGCGCGCCAGGTTTCGTCCAACAACTATGGCAATGCTTCGAGAAACAACTGGTGCGCAGCGCTGACGAAACGGCGGCGATGCTGGATACGGCCCGTGTTGAGCCGCACTGGCGCAAAGGCCATGGCTGGTCGAAGTCGAGCGTATGTGGCACATGCCCGCGAAATGTCATCCGGCGGCTGGCGATGCGGGCGGCGCGCTTGTCATGGCCGGGAATGCATTGCCATCTGCGAGCGCAACAAAGCTGACGCGTTCGAGCGCTTTCCGCGTTAGTCGTCGAAGGCGGTGCACCGTGCGCTGATGATGCGAGTAATACGCAACTGAACAAAGCATACT
>ERZ1370068.2603-contig-1742_pt1 | contig 41954 bp, 63 predicted proteins | sample MGYA00561227_ERZ1370068 | MGnify/ENA primary metagenome ERZ1370068 (study PRJEB38410, sample SAMEA6850437) | metagenome | study: Metagenomic assessment of the ecological functions of the soil: analysis of the soil microbiota associated with the... | reverse complement strand
CCATGGCTACGAACGCCGGTCATATCTCCGGCGATCAGCGCCGTGCGGTCATGGTTCTCGAGTCCGGCGCGCCATTGCCTTCTTCCTCGGCCCACGCAGGACGACGTCGGCCAGCTCGGCCGTCTCCGAGAGAAAGAAGTCCGCGACGACGAGGAACTCGAGCGCCTTCAGCTCGCTCGCACACCAGCGTCGCGTTCGGCGCCGAGACGGCGATGTTCGACCCCATGACCGAGCAGCGCGCGGCACGCCGCCGCCGCGGCCGATCGACGTCAGCAGCTCGTACGCGGACTTCCCACGCCGGGAATCGCCGACGCCGGCACGCCCCAGATGTCCGCCATGTGCGCACGCGCCTCGTCGTCGTCGATGCGGCGATAACCCGGGCAGCTGATCGGCTTTCTGGCCGTGCTCGCGGCCGCCCTGCCCGTTGCCCTGTCCGGTCAGGACAGCCGAAGCCGCTGTACGGTTTGCCCGACGGCGCCGAGCGCCAGCGCGAGGTTGATGTACGCGAGCGTGTTGCTGACGCCCTGCGACTGCTGCTCGTGGGCCGCGGGCCGTCAGAATCATCGGGTGCGGCGCGGTGCCGAGACCGATGCGCCGATCTCGACCAGCTACGGCCGCGGGCACATCCGGTCAGCTGCTCGACCTTCTCGGGCCAGTAGACGGCGCGCGATCTGCCGGACCTGCTCGAAGCCCTCCGGTGCGGTCGCGGATGTACGCCGCGTCGACGAGGCCGTCGCGGATCAGCATGTGGAGCAGGCCGTTGGCGAGCGCGGCGTCGGTGCCGGGCCGTATGCGCGAAGATGCCGATCGGCCCAGGCGGCCGTCGGCGTCCGCCGCGATCGACGACGATGACGGTGCCGCCGCGCGAGCGCTGCGCCTCGAAATACTGCATCGAGCGGCGGCAGCGTCTCCGACGATGTTGGCGCCCGCCAGCAGGATCGTCGTGGCCTGCGGAATGTCCTGCAGCGGAAACGGCAGCCCGCGGTCGAGCACCGAGCGCCATCGTCGCCGCCGCAGCGGCCCTGACGACATGCAGAAGCGGCCGTTGTAGTCGATGTTGGACGTGCCGAGCGCGACGCGCGCGAACTTGCCCAGCAGGTAGGCCTTCTCGTTGGTCAGCGAGCCGCCGCCGAAGACGGCGGCCGCGTCGCGGCCGTGACGGCCCTGAACCTCGGCGAACCGGCTGCGCCACGCGCTCGAAGGCTTCGTCCCAGGTCGCCGGGCACGAGCGGGCTGCCGCGCTCGCCGCTCTCGCGGACGAGCGGCGTCAGGAGCCGGTCGCGATGGGTCAGCGTCTCGGGCGCCGACCAGCCCTTCACGCAGAGCGTCCCGTTGTTGACCGGGAACGCGGCGTCGCCGCTGACACGGTCAGGCCCGGCCGGGCCCTTCGTCAGGTGAATCCCGCACTGCAGGGCGCAGTAGGGACAATGCGTCGCCGTGGTGGCCGCCATCATGCACGGGGACACGGAGCAAGAGGCACACCACGGCGCGCTCGCGGGAATGCGCGATTTCAGGCCGTTTTCTGCGGTTTTTCAGGAGCGGCTCGCGGCGCTGCTTCAACGATCTTGTAGGGGAACCGCTGGAGGGGCACAAGATCGTCGAGCCGGGGCCGGGGCGCGCCGCGGCAGCCGGCGATCCATCTGTTTTTGTTATGCTTCCAATGTGATCATTGTATTTCACTTCTACTTGCAGATAAGCGATAAACGCTGTGCACGAGGACGCAGCCATGGCTCATCCGATTCATCTGGCGCCGCCGCAGGCCGAGGGCCTGTATGACCCCGCTACGAACACGACGCGTGCGGCGTCGGGTTCGTCGTCAACATCAAGGGCGTCCGCTCGCACGCCGTCGTCGAGCGCGGGCTCGAAGTCCTCATCAACCTCCAGCACCGCGGCGCGTGCGGCAGCGAGGCCAACACGGGTGACGGCGCCGGCATCCTGATCCAGCCGCCCGATCGGTTCCTCCGCAAGGCGGCCAACGCCCTCGGCATCGGCCTGCCGCCGGCCGGGCCAGCATCGGCGTCGGCAACGTCTTCTCCTGCCGCGCAACGACGGCGAACGGGCGCTGGCAGTCCGGGCGCTGATCGAGCAGGTCGTCGCCGAGGAAGGTCAGACGTTCCTCGGCTGGCGCCCGGTGCCCACCACGCAGCACGTGCTCGGCGCGGCCGCGGCCGCCACGATGCCGGTCGTCGAGCAGCTGTTTGTCGGCTACGGCGGCGACGCGCCGGCCGCGCGTCGCTGCAGGCCGATCCGCTGCGCTTCGAGCGGCAAGCTGTACGTGATCCGCAAGCGCATCGAGCACGCGGCCGACCAGCTGGCGCTCACCGAGCGCCACATGTTCTACATCCCGAGCCTGTCGTCGAGGACGCTCATCTACAAGGGATGCTGACCGCCGATCAGATTCAGCCGACGTTTCCCGATCCTGACCGATCCCGACGTCGAGTCGGCGCTCGCGCTCGTGCACCAGCGCTTCAGCACCAACACGTTCCCGTCGTGGCCGCTGGCGCATCCGTACCGCTACATCGCCCACAACGGCGAGATCAACAACGCTGCGCGGCAACATCAACTGGATGCGCGCGCGCGAAGGCCTGCTCCAGTCCGACGTGTTCGGCGACGACCTGAAGAAGATCCTGCCGATCATCCGCGAGGGCGGCAGCGACACCGCGACCTTCGACAACGTGCCTCGAGTTCATCCACATGGCCGGGCGCTCGCTGCCGCACGCCATCCTGATGATGATCCCGGAGCCGTGGTCCGCGCACGAGACGATGAACCCGGAGCTCAAGGCGTTCTACGAGTACCACTCGTCGCTGATGGAGCCGTGGGACGGTCCGGCGTCGATCGCGTTCACCGACGGCACGCTCATCGGCGCGGTGCTCGATCGCAACGGCCTGCGGCCGTCGCGCTATTACGTCACCAAGGACGACCTCGTCGTCATGGCCTCGGAAGTCGGCGTGCTCGACATCCCCGACGAGGACATCGTCGTCGACGAGCGCCTGCACCCGGCCGCATCTTCCTCGTCGACACCGCCAAAGGCCGCATCGTCTCGGACGAGGAAATCAAGACGCGAGCTGGCGTCGGCGCAGCCGTACGCGCGCTGGCTGGCCGAACACCTCGTGAACATCGAGGATCTGCCGGAGGCGCCGTATCTGCCCGCGCCGAGCCACGAGGCCGTGACGCAAGCGGCAGCAGACGTTCGGCTACACGCAGGAAGATCTGCGGCTGCTGCTCGCGCCCATGGCCACCAACGGCGAAGAGGCCATCGGCTCGATGGGCACGGACACGGCGCTGGCGGTGCTGTCGGATCGCTCGCGCCTGCTGTACGACTACTTCAGCCAGGGCTTCGCCCAGGTCACCAACCCGCCGCTCGACGCGATCCGCGAGGAGCTGGTGACGACGATGGGATCGACGGTCGGGCCGGAGGGCAACCTGCTCGATCCGCGGCCGGAGTCGTGCCGCCAGATCGGCATCAAAGTATCCCGGTCATCGACAACTCGCAGCTGGCGAAGCTGCGCCACGTGTACGAGCCGGGCTTCAAGGCCATCACGCTGCCGATGCTGTTCGACCCGCGGCAGGGCGGCGCCGGGCCTCGAGCACGCGATGGACCAGCTCAAGCGGCAGGCGAGCGCCGCGGTGGAAGCCGGCTACACGATTCGTCATCCTGTCGGACCGCGGCGCCGACCGGGAACGCGCGCCGATTCCGAGCCTGCTGGCGACGGCCGGCGTGCACCATCACCTCGTGCGGCGGGGCACGCCGCACGCGCTGCGGCCTCGTGCTCGAGACCGGCGACGCGCGCGAAGTGCACCACTGCGCGCTGCTGCTCGGCTACGGCGCGCGGAGCGGTCAATCCGTATCTGGCCTTCGAGACGCTCGACGACATGATCCGGCTGCAGACTGATCGGCGGCGTGACGCACGCGCAGGCGGTCGAGCACTACATCCACGCGCTCAACAAGGGCATCCTGAAGGTGATGTCCAAGATGGGCATCTCGACGCTGCAGAGCTACTGCGGCGCGCAGATCTTCGAAGCCGTCGGCCTCGACAAGGCGTTCGTCGACAAGTATTTCACGTGGACGGCCTCGCGGGTCGGCGGCGTCGGCATCGACGTCATCGCCGACGAAGTGATCGCGCCGGCATCGTCACGCGTACCCGGTCCGGCCCGTCGGCCAGCCCGACCTCGAGTGGGGCGGCGAGTACCAGTGGCGGCGCGACGGCGAAGTCCACCTGTTCAACCCGGAGACGGTGTTCAAGCTGCAGCACGCGACTCGCAGCGGCCAGTACGCGATCTTCAAGGAATTACACGAAGCTCGTCGACGACCAGAGCACGCGGCTGGCGACGCTGCGCGGCCTGCTGCAGCTGAAGGCCGGCGGCCGAGCCGATCCCGATCGACGAGGTCGAGCCGGTCGAGCGGATCGTCAAGCGCTTCGCGACCGGCGCGATGTCCTGCGGATCGATCAGCCTGGAAGCGCACGAGACGCTCGCGATCGCGATGAACCGGCTCGGCGGCAAATCGAACACCGGCGAGGGCGGCGAGGATCCGGCGCGCTACACGCTGGACGCCAACGGCGACTCGCGCCGGAGCGCGATCAAACAGGTCGCATCCGCGCGGTTCGGCGTCACGAGCGAGTACCTCGTCAACGCCGACGATCTGCAGATCAAGATGGCGCAGGGCGCCAAGCCCGGCGAAGGCGGCCAGCTGCCCAGGCCACAAGGTCTACCCGTGGATTGCGAAGGTGCGCTATTCGACGCCTGGCGTCGGCCTGATCTCGCCGCCGCCGCACCACGACATCTATTCGATCGAAGATCTGGCGCAGCTCATTCACGATCTGAAGAACTCGAACCCGCGCTGCGCGCATCTCCGTGAAGCTCGTCGCCGTGGCCGGCGTCGGCACGGTCGCGCGCGGGCGTCGCCAAGGCGCACGCGGATGTCGTGCTGATCTCCGGCCACGATGGCGGCACCGGCGCGTCGCCGCTGACCTCGATCAAACACGGCGGCGTGCCGTGGGAGCTCGGCCTCGCTGAAACGCAGCAGGTGCTGCGCCTCAACGGCCTGCGCGATCGCATCATCGTGCAGGTGGACGGCCAGATGAAGACCGGACGCGACGTCGTGATCGGGGCGCTCGATGGGCGCGGAGGAATTCGGATTCGCGACGGCGCCGCTCGTCGTCTCGGGCTGCATCATGATGCGCGTCTGCCATCTCAACACCTGCCCGGTCGGCGTCGCCACGCAGGATCCCGAACTGCGCAAGCAGTTCAACGGCAAGCCGGAGTTCGTCGAGAATTTCTTCCGCTTCATCGCCGAGGAAGTGCGCGAGTACATGGCGCAGCTCGGCTTCCGGACGATGAACGAGATGATCGGCCGCGTGGATCGTCTGAACGTCAACCCGGCGATCGACCACTGGAAGGCGCGCGGCCTCGACTACTCGGCGATCCTGCACGACCCGGCGCTGCCGCCGGACTGCGCCGCGCGCGGGCCGTCGTGCGCGCAGGATCACGGCCTCGGCGGCGCGCTCGACAACGAGCTCATCGCGCGCGTGCCGGCCGGCGCTCGACGCACCGCACGCCCGTGTCCATCGAGCGGACGATTCGGAACGTCAACCGCACCGTCGGCACGATGCTCGGCTCCGAGCTGACGCGCCGCTGGGGCCGCGACGGCCTGCCGGACGACACGATTCGCATCCGGTTCACCGGCTCGGCCGGCCAGAGCTTCGGCGCGTTCGTGCCGCGCGGCATCTCGCTCGACGCTCGAGGGCGACGCGAACGACTACGTCGGCAAGGGACTGTCTGGCGGGACGCATCACCGGTCTTCCCGCCTCGCACGGCGACCTTCGTGCCCGAGGACAACATCATCGTCGGCAACGTGGCGCTGTACGGCGCCACGAGCGGCGAGGCCTACATCCGCGGCGTCGCCGGCGAGCGGTTCGCCGTCCGCAACAGCGGCGCGGTGCGCCGTGGTCGAAGGCGTCGGCGATCACGGCTGCGAGTACATGACCGGCGGCCGCGTGGTCGTGCTCGGCAGGACGGGCCGCAACTTCGCGGCCGGCATGAGCGGCGGCGTGGCGTACGTGCTCGACGCGAACGCGCTCGTTCGCCCGGCGGTGCAACCCCGAGTTCGTCGATCTCGATCCGCTCGATCGCGCCGACGACGTCGAGCTCGTGATGGAGCTGCTCAAGCGGCACGTCAGGCACACGGGCAGCACGCTCGGCCGCGCGCCTGCTGACCGACTGGTCGGCGACGGCCAAGCTGTTCGTGAAGGTGATGCCGCGCGACTACAAGCGCGCGCTCGAGGGCAAGTCGCAGTTCGGCGCCGTCAGCCTGGAGCCTATCGTCCTGTCGAATTTCGACGCGGCGACCCCAGAGGTCGTTCATGGGTAAGGCTGACCGGGTTCATCGAGATTCACCGGCAGAAGCAGCCCTACCGCCCGGTCGCCGAACGGCTGCGCGACTGGCGCGAAGTGTATCTGCCGTATCCGGACGCCGACCTGCGGGCGCAGGCTCTCGCGGTGCATGGACTGCGGGATTCCGTTCTGCCATCAGGGCTGTCCGCTCGGCAACCTGATCCCCGACTGGAACGACTTCGTCTATCGCGACCGGTGGGAAGCCGCGAGCGAGCGCCTGCACGCGACGAACAACTTCCCGGAGTGGACGGGCCGCCTGTGCCCGGCGCCGTGCGAAGGATCGTGCGTGCTCGGCATCAACGACTCGCCGGTGACGATCAAGGCCGTCGAGGCCACGATCGCCGAGCGCGCGTTCGACGAAGGCTGGGTCGTCGCGCGGCCGCCGGCCGTGCGCACCGGCAAGCGCGTCGCCGTCGTCGGATCGGGGCCGGCCGGGCCTGGCGGTCGCCGACCAGCTGAACCGCGCCGGCCACTGGGTCACCGTGTTCGAGCGCGCCGGATCGCGTGGGCGGGCTGCTGCGCTACGGCATCCCCGAGTTCAAGCTCGAGAAGAAGTTCCTGGAACGCCAGGCTGGCCGTCATGCTCGAAGAGGGCGTGATGTTCCGGACCAACGCCAACGTCGGCGCCAACGTGCCGCTGTCCGAGCTGCGCGACGGGCTTCGAGGCCATCGTCCTCGCCGGCGGCTCGACGATGCCGCGCGACCTGAAGGTGCCCGGCCGGGAGCTCAAGGGCATCTACTTCGCGATGGAGTATCCTGACGCTGCAGAACAAGCGCTGCGAAGGGGACGCGATTCCGGCGGATCGAGTTCATCTCCGCCGAGGGCAAGGACGTCGTGATCATCGGCGGCGGCGACACGGGCGCCGATTGCCTGGGCACCGTGCATCGGCAGGCGCGCGCAGCGTGCGGCAGCTCGAGCTGCTGCCGCGTCCTCCGGAGACGCGCGCGGCGACCAACCCGTGGCCGCTCTGGCCGAACATCTTCCGCGTCTCGTCCGCGCACGAAGAGGGCGGAGAGCGGCTCTACTCCATCTCGACCGACCACTTCAGCGGCGACGACAGCCGGGAACGTCAAGAAGCTGCACGGCGCTCAGGTCGAAGTGGTCGTCGGCGAACGGCCGGATGTCCTTCAACGCCGGTGCCCGGCAGCGAGTTCGAGATCAACGCCGACCTGGTGCTGCTGGCGATGGGATTCGTCGGCCCGCGAACGCAACGGCCTGCTCGACGAGCTGGGCGTGAAAATGACGGACCGGGCACGGTGGCCCGCGACGGAAACTGGATGACATCGGTGCCCGGCGTCTTCACCGCCGGCGACATGCAGCGCGGCCAGTCGCTCATCGTCTGGGCGATAGCCGAGGGCCGGAGCTGCGCGCGCGGCGTCGACTCCTACCTGATGGGCACGTCCGATCTGCCAGCGCCAGTCAAGTAGCGTCCGCCGCTTCAGGCGTCGAACGCTGACGTAGGCGAAGCCAGTCGGCAGCGACATAATTGAGGAACATGAACAACACACAGGTTCTCGATGCGCTTGAAGCTCGAGTGGCGGCCGGTTGCGATCGCCTTCATGGCGGCGCCGCCGGCGGATCTGCCCCGCGTGGATCGGCCCTGCCGGCCGGCTGTGCCTATTGGAAGCACGCCTCCGAGGGACGCGGTTTCTACACAACAGCCCGAGGATCATTACGGCTGCACGGTTGGTGCTCTTCACGCACAACGTGACGCTGCCTGACGACAAGAGCGCAGGAACTCCAAAGCGTCGTCGGCACGATGGTCAGCCTCGAGTATCTGTCTGGTGACGAGGTGCCGTCCATCCCGCGCCGCGGCAGACGCCGATGCAGATCGCCGCGTACGCGCCGCTCGCCGACGCGACGTTTACGCCGGACGTCGTGGTATTTCGCGGGAACGCGCGTCAGCTGATGCTGCTGTCGGAAGCCGCGCGGTCGGCAGGAATCTTCGGCGGCGGCGACATTCATCGGGCCGTCCGGCGTGCGCGATGATCCCGCAGGCGGGCAACACGGGCGGCGCGGTCGGCCAGCTTCGGCTGCATCGGCAATCGCGTCTACACCGGCCTCGCGGACGACGAGTTCTACGTGACGCGTTCCTGGAGCCGGCGCTCGCGCGGCACGCTCGAACGCTCTCGCGGTGATCCTGAACGCCAACACGCAGCTGAAGGCGTTTCACGAAGCGCGACAACACGTAGAATGTAGAACGCAGAACGTCGAGACGACTTTCGCGCGTTCTACGTTCTGCCGTTCTCACGTTCTGCGTTCTTCTCAATCCGCTCTGAGGCCGCCCATATACGGCAGCAAGGCCTCTGGGATATCCACCGACCCGTCCGCCTGCTGGTAGTTTTCCAGAATCGCGATCAGCGTGCGGCCCACGGCCAGGCCCGATCCGTTCAGCGTGTGCACGAACTCCGCCTTGCCGCTTCCGCCGGCGCGGAACTTGATGTTCGCGCGGCGCGCCTGGAACGCCTCGGTGTTGCTGCAGGAAGAGATCTCCCGATAGGTCTTCTGGCTCGGCAGCCACACTTCGATGTCGTAGGTCTTCGCCGACGCGAAGCCCGATGTCGCCGGTGCAGAGGAGCATCGTGCGATACGGCAGCTCGAGGCGCTTCAGCACTTCTTCGGCGTTGGCCGTCAGCGTCTCCAGCTCGTCGTACGACTGCTCGGGCGTCGTCAGCTTCACGAGCTCGACCTTGTCGAACTGGTGCTGGCGGATCAGGCCGCGCACGTCCTGGCCGTACGATCCGGCTTCGCTGCGAAAGCACGGCGTGTAAGCGGTGTAGCGGATCGGCAGGTCGCGGCCGTCGAGGATCTCGCCGCGGTGCAGGTTGGTCAGCGGCACTTCCGCCGTCGGGATCAGATACAGATCCCACTCGCCGGCGATCTTGAAGAGATCCGGCTTCGAACTTCGGCAGGTTGCCCGGTGCCGGTGAGCGACGCGCTGTTGACCGAGGAACGGCGGCTCGACCTCGACGGTAGCCGTGCTCGCGCGTGTGCAGATCGAGCATGAAGTTGATGAGCGCCCGTTCGAGCCGCGCGCCGGCGCCGCTCAGCACCGAGAACCGCGCGCCGGCAATCTTCGTCGCGCGCTCGAAGTCGATGATGCCGAGCGCCGGGCCCGAGATCCCAGTGCGCCTTCGGCTCGAAGTCGAACGCGCGCAGGCTCTCCGTGCCGTCGCGCCTCGGGGTTGTCCGCCGCGGTCTTCCCGACCGGCACGCGTGTCGTGCGGCAGGTTGGGCAGCGTCAGCAGCGCGGCGTCGCGCTGATGCTCGATCGAGATCGAGCTGGATGCCCAGCTGCTTGATTTGCTGGTTGCGCAGCCGGCCGGCTTCCTGGATATGAGCACGTATCCTGCCCCTGCCGCTTGCGCTTTGGCGATCTCGTCGCCCGACGTGTTCTGCTGGCGCTTGAGGCCTCTCGTATCACCGGAATGAGCCGTCTTCCGCAGGCGTTTCGAGCGTGGCGATGTCCTCGAGCGCTTTGTCGGCATCGAGGCCGCGGTTTCGCAGCCCTTCACGGACCTTCTCGACGTGGTCACGAATGAATGCGGGATCCAGCATGCTACCTCGCCTGATTGTAATGCCCTCTCACGCCGAATGTTCTGCTACGATCTGCTTCGTGGCCACCCATCGTCCGCAAAGCCGTCTTCCCCGCCGCCGGCCTCGGCACTCGCTTCCTGCCGGCGACCAAGGCGCAGCCGAAGAAATGCTGCCGCTCGTCGACAAGCCGATCATTCAGTGATGGCGTCGAAGAGGCGGTCGCCTCGGGCGTCGACAACATCATCCTGGTCACCGGGCCGCGGCAAGAACGCGATCGAGGATCACTTCGACGTCTCGGTCGAGCTCGAGACGTTTCTCGAGGCGCGCGGCAAGCCGGAGCAGCTCGACGAGATCCGCAAGATCTCGAACCTGATCAACTTCGCGTACGTCCGCCAGGGCGAGCCGCTCGGCCTCGGCCACGCCGTCCTCGTCACGCGCGAGCTGGTCGGCGACGAGCCGTTCGCGGTCATCCTGGGCGACGACGTGATCGACGCCGACCCGCCGGCGATCAAGCAGCTGATGGACGTGTTCGAGCAGGTTGGACGGGCCGGTGCTGGCCGTCGAACGCGTCCCGCAGCGAAGACATCTCGAACTACGGCGTCATTGCCATCGACGAACCGCGAGCGCACCTCGGCGACCGGGCGTCTACCAGGTGACGCGATCTCGTGGAAAAGCCGCAGGCGAGGAAGCGCCGTCCGAACCTGCGCGATCATCGGCCGCTACGTGCTGACGCCCGACATCTTCCCGGCGCTCGCCGCCACGAAGAGCGATCGGACAGGCGAGATCCAGCTGACCAACGGGCTTGCGCGAGCTGCTGAAGTCGCGGCCGATCTACGCGTGCGAAGTCAAGGGCGTCCGGCACGACACCGGCAACAAGCTGGGGTTTCTGAAGGCCGTCGTGTAGCTTCGCGCTCAAGCGGCCCGACCTCGCCGATCGGTTCGCCGCCTACCTCGCGAGTCTCAACCTGCCGACACCGGCGGGCAAACGCTAACTCGACGCGACTCACGTTTTTGGCGTCTCCGGCTTGGGCGATCCGGTTGAAGACGCAGAGGGCGGCGCTGCTCCGCTCGACGACGAAGCACGTCGTCGAGGCTCGAGTCGCTCTGACGACGGTTTGTCGCTGCCCGAACTGCTGTCGGTCGAGCCGGATGCATCCTCCGGCTTCTTGCCGTCCTTTCCGCCTTTCGAGTCGGTGGTGCTCCCGGACTTCGCGTAGTCCGTGGCGTACCCAGCCGGTGCCCTTGAGATGGAACGCCGGGAGCCGACTGGCATCTTGTGGACTGTGCCTCCGCAGGTCGGACACTTGTCGATCGGCGCATCCGAGAACTTCTGAATGACCTCGAAGCGATGGCCGCACGCCTCGCACTCGTATTCGTATAACGGCATCTGACCCCTACTTCAACTCTGAGAAGATCATCGCTGTCGCCCGGAAGCATGAGCGCGCGGTGCAGCCAGAAGCGGCGCCGTGCCGTTGCTGAGCAGCGTGTCGTGGAAGGTCTTGAGCGAGAACGCCTTCCCCGCCTGCTGCTTGTAGTCGCGCCGCAGCTTCATCAGCATCAGCTTGCCGACGCTGTAAACGAGATACGTCGGATCGAACGTGCCGCGCTCCGCTTCGCGGCGCGCTCGCCTCTTCCATGAACGCTTCGTCCCGGAAGAACCGCATGCCCTGCTCGACCGACATGTCCTCCGCGTGCAGCCTGATGCAGACGATGAAACGCGCGAGGCGGATCGAGCGACTCCGCCAGCTGGCCCGAGCTTGACGCTCGGTTGCTGCCGGCGCGAAGCCCGCCTCGATCATCATCTCTTCGCAGTAGTGCGCCCAGCCCTCGACAAACGACGCCGCGCGCGAACATCGTCGACTTGCGACGCTTTGGACTCGACGCGGCGCAGATGCTGGTAGTGGAGGAAGTGCCCGGGAGTACACCTCGTGAATCGAGATCGACCACAGCGTCGGGTGGTTGTAGTCGCGCAGGTGCATTCCCGCTGGCGTTCGGGCGGCCACGACGGATCGACGTCGGTCAGGTAGTAGTACGCGCGCGTCGGCTTCGCTCTCGAACGGGCCCGGCGTCCACATGCTGGCGAACGACCATCGGTAGAAATCCGGCGTCGGCGCGACCGTGATCGCGTCCGCCGGCCGGCAGCGAGATGATGTTCTGGCGCTCGAGAAACGTCGCCAGCTCGTCCAGCTGCTCGCGCGCGACGTTGACCAGCTCGCCTGGCTGCGGGTGATCGGACTTTGGTCGGGCCCAGCGCTTCGGCAGCGGATCGCCGCCGTTCATGCGGCCGGCAACCGACCGGAATTCGTCCTGCGTCGCACGCAGCTCGCGCGTCGCGATCGCGAGCAGCCGGTCGAGCGACATCGTGATGCCCTCGTCCAGCTTCAGCTTCTGCTCGGAACTTCTCGCGCCCCAGCCGGAACGACGAGCGGGCGCGTTGGCGCGAGCTCGGACTCGAGGATACTGATACGCCCCGCCGATCGCCTGTGACGCCTCCGCCTGCGGCGTCGGCGAGGTCGCTCGAGCAGGTGCAGGTCGTCGACTGACGCAGAAGGCTTTCGGCAGGTCATCGTCGACGAACTTGAGCGCGCCGCGCATCGTTTCGAGCCCGACCTTGACGAAGATGCCGGGCGGATCCGTGATGTTGTCGCGGGCCGCCTGCATGAGCCTGCGGCGTCTGTCGCAGCTTCGACAGCACCCGTCTGGCGCGCTCCTCAGCCGGGGCGTGATTGAACAGCGTCTGCCCGCCGAGGCTCGACGCGAGGATGTCCGAGTAATACTGCGGGTTCTTCTCCCACGTCCGGACTTCCTCGAACTCCAGCATGCGCGCGCGCAGATTCGGCCCGATCATCCGGTGGTCGAGGCGTTCCACTTCGGTCAGGCCTGCGACGGTTGATTTCCTCGAGCCGGCGCAGATAGCCAGACAGGGCGCGCGTGGTGCTTTCGATGCCCTGCCGGCTGAGGTCCTCCAGCAGATCGTCGTGTGTGTGCACGCCGTCGAGCGTGGCGTGCGTCGGATGCGCTTCGTGAAGTACGACGAGCAGGTCGTCGACGAAGTGTGGAAGCGGTTCGGAAGCGATCGTGGGATCCGCCAATGGGCATAATAAACTTTCCGCACACCGAATGCCGGGCACGCTGTACGTGGTCGCCACGCCGATCGGCAACCTCGAGGACGTGACCGCGCGCGCGCTGCGCGTCCTGCAAGAGGTCGCGGTCATCGCGGCTGAGGACACGCGGCCGCCGCTCATCTGCTCGCCCGCTACGCCATCACCACGTCGCATGACCTGCACCGAGCACAACGAGACCCGGAAGACGCCGGCAATCGCCGGCGCCTCCTCGGCGGCGGAAGACGTCGCGCTCGTCTCCGACGCCGGGCACTCCGCTCATTTCCGACCCCGGGCGCTCACCTCATCCAGGCCGCAGTCGCCGAAGGGATACGAATCGAACCCATTCCTGGGCCCAAGCGCCATCGTGACGGCGCTCTCGGCCGCGGGGGCATCAACCGGCACGTTCACGTTTCTGGGTTTCCCCCGACTAGGTCAAAGACCGCATATCGTGGCTCGACAGCCTCCGTGGCATCGATCACGCGGTCGTGTTCTTCAAGCCCCGCACCGCGATTCGCGAGACACTTCGAGCAGCTCATCCCTGTAGTAGGCGATTGTCCGTAGTCGTTTGCCGCGAGTTGACGAAGAGTCCGGCGAAGCATTGGTCAGAGGACCAATTAGCGACGACACTCGCGCTCAACTGGGGAAGCCAGAGGGCGAGTGTTACGGTCGCGCAGCTGATTTAGGTCATAAGGGACGAAATTAGTAGAAGCCGCAGGCCTCAAAGCGGCCGACGAGCTCGGTCTTGAAGTGGGTCAAATGACAGAAACAAGGATCGCTCTCGAAGCGCAAGGCCCTGGCTGCCCTCGCACGACGGCACCTGGATGACCCCCCAACCAAGCCTACGCGGCCGCTGAGCGGGCCAAGAAATTGGCTGAATGACATAACGTGCTCCCAGCTTGGGAGTCCGCCTGACGATCCGCTCGCTTGACCCGGCCTACGATAGCTTCTGCTACTTTACCCGGCTCTCAGGCAAGGATCGTTCGCCCGGCCTCGCGGCAGGGACCTTGATGGCGAAACAGCGGCGACCTCCAGTCCTCGTTCAGGCCATCCAAGAAGCTCCGACCGGGGCCCGTCGCACCAGCTCTTCAGCGCCCGGAAGGCCGGGCTCCAGCCCCGCTCGTGCCCGACAGCCTGCGCCTGCGCAACCGACCGCAGACTCGGCGTCAGCCGGAACGGCGATCGACCTACATCGAGGCCGTCGCCCTGTACGAGCAGGGGCTCGAAAAGCTGCAGCAGCCACGACTACCGCGGCGCGGCCAGCCCTGTTCGAATCCGTCCTGGTTCAGTACAGCGAGGAAAAAGAGCTCCACGAGCGCGTGAAGCTCTACCTGAACGTCTGCCAGCGGCCACGATCCTGTCCAGCGTATCAGCGCCTCATACGCTCGAGGAGCGCCTGCACGCATCCACGCTGGCGCTGAACGGCGGACGCTACGACGAGCCATCCCCACCTGCGCGCTGGTGCGCGACGAGGACCCCGACAACGATCACGCCCTCGTATATGCTCGCCGTCGCGCACGCCCAGCGCGGCGAGCTCGCAGAGGCCGTCGCCCACGTCGAGCGCGCGATCGCCATCAACCCCGAAAACCGCGCGCTCGCCAAGACCGACCCCGATCTCGATCCGTCCGCGACGACGAAGCCTTCGCGCGGCCCTCAGGCCCCGGCCACGCTTCGTTCCGAGCGTCGGCGTCCGATCCGCCGCGCCCGCACGATAGATAGCACCCGCACGATAGGCCGATAATTAGATCGGCTATCAATGGCCGACCTTCATGTCGTGATCCTGCGCGGCGGGCAAGGCATGCGGGATGAAATCCGCGCTGCCCAGGTATTACATCGCGTCGCAGGGTTGCCCATGATCGAGCACGTCCTGGCAGCACGTCGGCCGCGCTTGGCGCCCCGCTCGACCACGCTCGTAGTCGGACATCAGGCTGAGGCGGTCCTGTGCGGCGCTTCGACCCACCGGGCCTGACGTTCGTGGTCCAGGAGCCACAACTTGGCACGGCTCACGCGTTGCTCACGACCGAGCCGGCGCTTCAGGCGCGAGGGACACCTTGTGCTGTTGTCAGGCGACGTGCCGCTGTTGTCGCCAAGACGCTGAAAACGCTGGTCGACGGGCACGAATCCGCCGGCGCCGCCGCAACGGTCGGGATCACCGCCATGGTCGAGCAGCCCGAGGGCTACGGGGCGCGTCTGTCCGCGCTGGCCGCAGATTGCTCGCATCGTCGAGCATCGCGACGCCAGCGAGGCTGAGCGGGCGGATTTGCGAGATCAACGCCGGCATCTACGCGTTCGCGCTCGACGGGCTGTTCGCGGCGCTGGCGGCGAATCGCATCGGAAAACGCCCAGCGCGAGTATTGCCCGCCCGATATCGTCGCGCGCTCTACCGGAGCGCGGGCTCGGCGTCGAGACGTTCACGGTGGCAGATCGCCGACGAGATTCGCGGCATCAACAGCCGCATCGAGCTGGCGGCAGTGAGCCGAATCGTGAGGCAGACGCAAGAACCAGCGAGCTGATGGCGGCAGGCGTGACGATCGAGGATCCGGCGACGACCTATGTCGACTCCGACGTCGAGGTCGGCGCCGGACACGGTCATCCATCCCGGCGTGTTCGCTCGAAGGCCGCACGACGATCGGCGCCGGCTGCGAGATCCACAGCGGAGCCCGCATCGTGGATTCGCGCATGGGCGATCGCGTCGTCGATCCGCAACCACTGTGTCATCGCGAGCTCGACGATCGAGAACGACGCGCGCGGTCGGCCCGTTCGCGCACCTGCGCAGCGGCGCACGTCGTCGCCGAGCGCGCGCAGCGTCGGCAACTTCGTCGAGCTGAAGAAGACCGGTGCTCGGCGCCGGATCGAAGTCGATGCACCTCGCGTATCTCGGCGACGCGACGATCGGCGCGCGGCGTCAACATCGGCGCCGGCACGATCACCTGCAACTACGACGGCGTGAGCAAGCAGCCGACCATCGATCGAGGACGGCGCGTTCGTCGGCAGCGACACGCAGCTCATCGCGCCGGTGACCGTCGGCAAGGGCGCGTACGTCGGCACCGGCACGACGATCGCGCGAAGACGTCCCGCCGGGCGCGCTCGCCGTCAGCGCGGGCAAGCAGCGGAACATCGAGGGCTGGGTCGCGGCAGAGAAGAAGGACGAAGCAGCTAGAAGGCACAGAAGGGATCAACAGTCATGTGCGGAATCATCGGCTACATCGGACCGAAGGACGTCGTGCCCGTCCTCATCGACGGCCTGCGGCGGCTCGAGTATCGCGGCTACGACTCGGCGGGCGTCGCCGTCGTGCGCAACGGCGCCATCGAGCTGCGGCGCAGCGCCGGCAAGCTGTCGAAGCTCGAAGACGTCATCACCGACCGATCCGCTGTCGGGCGACTACGGCGTCGGCCACACGCGCTGGGCGACGCACGGGCGCCCGACCGAGGAGAACGCGCATCCGCACCGCGACTGCACCGGCAAGATCGTCGTCGTCCACAACGGCATCATCGAGAACTACCTCGACCTGAAGCAGCGAGCTGCAGCAGCAGGGCCACAAGTTCGTCACCGAGACCGACACCGAGATCGTCGCGCACCTGGTCGAGCGCGAGATGAAGGACGACGGCCTCGAGAACGCCGTGCGCCGCGCGCTGCTGCTGATGCGCGGGCTGTTCGCGCTCGTGCTGATCTCGGCCGACGATCCCGAGAAGATCGTCGCGGTCCGCAACGGCCCGCCGATCGTCGTCGGCCTCGGCGACGGCGAGTTCTTCGTCGCGTCCGACATCCCGGCCATCCTCAGCCACACGCGCGACGTCGTGCTTCCTCGGCGACGAGGAGATGGCGATCATCACGCGCACCGGCGTCGAGTTCACCGACTTCTTCGGGCGCCCGGTCTCCAAGGCGACGCAGCGCGTGCTCTGGGATCCGATCATGGCGGAGAAGGCCGGCTACAAGCACTTCATGCTCAAGGAGATCTTCGAGCAGCCGACCGCCGCGCGCGAGACGATTCTCGGCCGCGTGTCGCAGGACAGCGGCAAGGTGTTCCTCGAGGAGATGAAGATCGCCGGACGCGCAGCTGCGCGGCGATCGAGAAGGTCACGATCCTCGCGTGCGGCACGTCGTGGCACGCGGCGCTGGTCGGCAAGTTCATGATCGAGACAGCTCGCGCGCGTGCCGGTCGAAGTGGACTACGGCTCCGAGTACCGCTACCGCCGCCCGATCGTCGCGCCCAACACGCTCGCCGTCGTCATCACGCAGTCGGGCGAGACAGCCGACACGCTCGCGGCGCTGCGCGAGGCCAAGCGCGAGGGCGCCGCGCAGCATCGCCATCTGCAACGTCGTCGGCAGCATGGCGACGCGGGAGACCGACGGCGACGATCTACACGCACGCCGGGCCCGGAGATCGGCGTCGCGTCGACCAAGGCGTTCACGTCGCAGCTGGTGGCGCTCTACCTGCTGGCGCTGCGGCTCGGCCAGGTGCGCGGCGTCGCTGTCGCCCGAGGCGTCAAGCCGCACATCGACGCGCTGCTGCAGCTGCCGCAGCTGCTCGAGCAGACGCTGAAGGTCGCGCCGGAGGTCGAGGAGATGGCGGCCCGCTTCCACGCGCGGACCGACTTCCTGTACCTCGGCCGCGGGCATCAACTACCCGATCGCGCTCGAAGGCGCGCTGAAGCTGAAGGAAATCTCCTACATCCACGCCGAGGGCTATCCCGCCGGCGAGATGAAGCACGGGCCGATCGCGCTCATCGACGAGCAGATGCCGGTCGTCGACGATCGCGCCGCACGATCACGTGTTCGAGAAGATGATCGGCAACATGCAGGAAGCGAAGGCGCGGGGCGGCTCCGATCATCGCGCTGACGACGCAAGCGGCGACAACACGCTGCGCGTCCATCCTCGACCGCTCGCGCGACGTCGTGCTCGAGGTGCCGCGAGACGCCCGAGCTGCTCGACGCCGATCGTGATGGTGCTGCCGCTGCAGCTGCTCGCGTATCACATCGCCGTCCGGCGCGGCTGCGACGTCGATCCAGCCGCGGAATCTCGCCGAAGTCGGTCACGGTGGAGTAGAGGCTCGAGGTTAGAGGCTTCGGGGGTCGGACGATGATACAGTTCTGATCTAGTCCTCAAGTCCTCGAACCTCTAGCCCCTGGATGCAGTTCTCAGACTCCCTCAACGACGAACAACGGGAAGCGGTTCTTCACACGCACGGACCGCTGCTGATCCTCGCCGGCGCCGGATCGGGCAAGACGCGCGTCATCACGAGCCGCATCGCCTACCTCGTCGGCGACGGCCACGCGAAGCCGGACGAAGTTCTCGCGGTCACCTTCACCAACAAGGCGGCCGAGGAGATGCGGACCCGCGTCGAGGCGCTGCTCGGCTCCGACTGCAGCCGCATGTGGGTCTCGACGTTCCACTCGCTGTGCGCGCGGCTGCTGCGCCGCGAGGCGCCGGCGATCGGCCTGTCGCGCGACTTCGTCATCTACGACTCGTCCGACCAGCTCACGGTCGTCAAGCAGGCGCTCAAGGCGCTGCAGATCGACGACAGCTTCATCCAGCCGCGCGCGGCGCTGTCGCGCATCAGCCAGGCCAAGAACCGCATGGAAGGGCCGGACGACATGGCCGGCGCCGCCGGCTGGAACCGGCGCGACGAGCAGATCGCCAAGGTCTACGCGCACTACCTGGCGGCCCTCAAGGACAGCAACGCGCTCGATTTCGACGACCTGCTCCTGAAGACCGTCGAGCTCTTCGAGCAGAGCGAGCGCGTCGCGCACGAAGTACGCGCACGCAGTTCCGGTTCGTCATGGTGGACGAATACCAGGACACCAACCGGCCGCAATACCTGCTGATTCGCCGGCTCGCCGGAGATCCACCGCAACCTGTGCGTCGTCGGCGACCCGGATCAGTCGATCTACAAGTGGCGCGGCGCCGACCTGCAGGAACATCCTCGATTTCGAGCACGATTTTCCCGAAGCCGAGATCGTCAAGCTCGAACGCAACTACCGCTCGACGCAGATCATCCTCGACGCGGCGTCGGCGGTCATCCGCCAGAACCGGAACCGCAAGGACAAGCAGCCTCTGGACCGACCGCGCGGGCGGCGATCGCATCGTCGTACTACCGGCGGGAACGACGAACTCGAGGAGGCCGATTTCATCACGCGCGACGGCCCGCGCGGCGCTCACGGCGATCCGACGCCACGTGGATCGCCGACGGTCGCGGTGCTCTATCCGGACCAACGCCCAGTCGCGAACGATCGAAGACGCGCTGATGCGCGAGGGCCTCGCCTACAAGGTCATCGGCGGCGTCCGGTTCTACGAGCGCAAGGAAGTCAAGGACGCGCTCGCCTACATGCGGCTCGTCATCAACCCGCACGACGACGTGAGCCTGCGGCGGGTGATCAACGTGCCGGCGCGCGGCATCGGCAAGGGCGTGATGGAAGCCGTCGAGAACCTCGACGCCGCCCGGCGACCTTGTCGACTGCCGACCTGCCGCTGCTCGCGCGTGGGCCTGCAGCCGGCGCCTCTCCGCCAACTCGCTCTGGGCCCGCATCGTGCGCGGCCTCGACGAGCGGGCGTTTTCCGGCGCGCGCGGCCGCCTCGCTCGCCGTGTTTCGCGACCTGATCGTCACGCTCACCGAGATCGCGCGCGCCGGAGCTCGGTCGTCGATCGCGATCGGGCAAGATGCTCGATCGCAGCGGATACCTGCAGGATCTGCGCGACGAGCGGAGCGAGGACGCCGAGGGCCGCGTCGAGAACCTCGCGCGAGCTCGTCTCGGCCGCGCCGCGAATACGAGGGCCGCGAAGCCGGAGCCGTCGCTCGGCGGGTTCGTCGACCGGCTGTCGCTGCTCTCCGACGCGGACGAGGAGCAGGGCACGCGCGACGCGCGCGATCTGGATGATGACGCTGCACAGCGCCAAGGGCCTGGAGTTCCCGATCGTCGTTCTGGCCGGGCTCGAAGAAGGGCTGTTCCCGCACTCGCGCTCGCGCGAAGACGAGGACGAGCTCGAGGAGGAGCGGCGGCTGTGTTACGTCGGCATGACGCGGGCGCGCGCGACGCTCGGTGCTGACAGGCGCGGCCCGGCGCCGCGTCTTCGGCGAATACCAGTCGAGCGAGCCGTCGCGATTCATCGACGAGGTGCCGGCCGAGCTCGATCGATCGCCTGCTGCCGTCGTACTCGTCGGCGAGCGCCGTCAGGGCAATTTCCGCACTACGAGTTCCGCACGAACCCCCATGGCGGCGGAGCGCCGCGGTGAAGGAAGAGCAGCCGTGCCTATTCGTACGAGGACGAGGATCAGTCGGTCGGCGCCGTCGCTCCGCCCGGGCATGCGCGTCAGGCACGCGCAGTTCGGCACCGGCACCGTCATCAGCGTCGAGGCCCTGAACGACGATACCAAGCTGGTCGTCCGGTTCGCCGCGGTTGGTTCGAAACGCTGCGCGCGAAGTTCGCGAGGCTGGAAGTCGCCTAGGCGCCCCCTTACGGGTGCCCGCACGCCACTCCTGAATCCAGCGGTCGTCCCGGCGTATCAACGTAAACACCAGCCGGCGCGAATTGACCTGCCCGCCCGTCGAACGGCTGACACGTGCCGTAACGGCCACGCGTTCGCGTTGATCGTTCCTGCGGTCTACCCGCTCGTTGATTTCGAAAGAATCGATGATGCCGTCGGCTCGTGGGTTGAGCGGCGCCGCCGAGAGGCGCGCCATGACGGAGGTGTCAAACACACGCGACGCCTCGAAAAAGTCGGTGAGCAGCTGTTCTTCGGGCGACAACGCCGCAGGCGATGCTCGCCATGGCGCATCGTCAGGGCGGGTGGCGACGCATCGTGACCGCGCGAAGCCGCCGTTTCAGCGGCTATTCCTCCGGCAGGTCGGACGGCGGCACCGTATCGACGGCGTCGGTCGGGGATCTAAGTGGCCGTCCCATTCGCTGCGTCTTCGTCCTCTCTCGGCCAGGCGGGCGATCGACACGGCGCGGTCGTCTCCTCGATGTCGATCAGGCGAACGCCCTGGGTCGCGCGGCCGATCGTCCGGATGTCCTTCGACGCCATGCGCAGGATCTTGCCCTGCTGGGTGATCAGCATCAGCTCGTCGTCGTCGTGACACCTGGGCGATGCCGACGACCTTGCCGTTGCGATCGCTGACGTCTGGATGTTGATGATGCCGACGCCGCCGCGCGACTGGACGCGGTATTCCTCGAGCTCGGTGCGCTTGCCGTAGCCTTGCTCGGTGACCGAGAGGATGGTGCCGCCCGGCGCGCAGCGACCTCCATCGCGACCACCTGCGTCGTCGTCGCGCAGCTGAGATGCCGCGGACGCCGTACGCGCGTGCGCCCCATCGACCGGACGTCGCTCTTCGTCGAACCGGATCGCCATCCCGTCGCGCGTGCCGATGAAGATCTCGCTCGCTTGCCGTCCGGACATCTCGACGGCGATCACCGGCGTCGCCCTCCTCGACGCCCATCGCGATGATGCCGCCGGCGCGCGGGTTGCTGAACGCGCGTCAGCTCGGTCTTCTTGATCACGCCGCGCTTGCGGTGCCCATCACGATGAACTTGTCGTCCTGCTCGAACTCCTTCACGGCCAGCAGCGCCGCGATGCTGCTCGCCCTCCTCCATCGACACCAGGTTGGCGATCGCCTTGCCCCGGCCGTCCGGGCCGACGTCAGGGATCTCGTGGCACCTTCAGCCAGTAGGCGCGGCCGCGGTCGGAGAAGATCATGATGTAGGCGTGCGTCGAGGCCACGAACAGGTGGCTGACGAAGTCCTCCTCGCGCGTGCGCATGCCGATGCGGCCCTTGCCGCCCGCGGCGCTGGTTCCGGTAGTTCGTGATCGCCGTCCGCTTGATGTAGCCCGGTGTTGCTGACCGTGATCGCCATGTCTTCTTCGGCGATCAGGTCCTCGATGCGGAACTCGCCCTCCTCGGCGATGATCTCCGTCCGGCGCGCGTCGCCGTACTTCTCGCGGACGTCGCTGCAGCTCGTCGACGATGATCTGCATCAGCAGCTCTGTCGCTCGACAGAATCGCGCAGCAGCCGCTCGATCAGCTTCAGCAGCTCCGGCGAGCTCGTCGAGAATCTTCTGCCGCTCGAGGCCGGTGAGGCGCTGCAGCTGCATGTCGAGGATCGCCTGCGCCTGGATCTGGCGACAGGCCGAACTGCGTCATCAGGCCGTCGCGCGCCTCGGCCGGACTCTTCGCCGCGCGGATCAGCGCGATCACCGCATCGATGTGATCGAGCGCGATCTTCAGGCCTTCGAGGATGTGGCGCCGGGCCTCGGCCTTGCGCAGCTCGAACTCGGTGCGCCGCCGCACGACCTCGCGCCGGAACTCGATGAAGTTGTCGATGAGCTCGACGAGCGTGCAGGACCTTCGGCCGGCCGCCGACGATGGCCAGCATGATGATGCCGAAGCTGCGTCTGCAGCTGCGGTGTGCTTGTAGAGGTTGTTGAGGATGACGTCGCCGCACCTCGCCGCGCTTCAGATCGATGACGATGCGCATGCCGTCGCGATCCGACTCGTCGCGGATGTCGGAGATGCCCTCGATCGTCTTCTCGCGCACGAGCTCGGCGATGCGCTCGATCAGCCGCGCCTTGTTGACCTGGTACGGGATCTCGGTGACGACGATCGACGAGCGGTCGCCCTTCTTCGATGACCTCGATCTCCGCCTTGCGCGCGCATGATGATCGTGCCGCGGCCCGGTCAGTGTACGCCTGCTGAATGCCCTGGCGCCCGACGATGTAGCCGCCGGTCGGGAAGTCGGGGCCGGGCACGAGCTCGATCAGCTTGCGCAGCTTCTCGCGCGCGTCGGCGGCGCCGTCGGACTGCGTGCGCTCTCGATCGGCCAGATCACCGCCGTCGACCACCTCGCGCATGTTGTGCGGCGGGATGTTGGTCGCCATGCCGACGGCGATGCCGGCCGACCCGTTGACCAGCAGGTTCGGGAACGGTCGCCGGCAGAACGGTCGGCTCTTCGGTGGTCTCGTCGTAGTTCGGGACGAAGTCGACGGTCTCCTTGTCGAGGTCCGCCATCATCTCGTCGGCGAGCGGCCTCGAGCCGCGCCTCGGTGTAGCGCATCGCCGCCGGCGGGTCGCCGTCGATCGAGCCGAAGTTCCCTGGCCGTCGACCGAGCGGCGTAGCGCATGTTGAAGTCCTGCGCCAGGCGGACCAGCGTGTCGTAGATCGACGCGTCGCCGTGGGGATGGATAGTTGCCCATCACCTCGCCGACGATCTTCGCGCACTTGCGGTAGCCGCGCGTCGACGACGAGGCCCATCGTCTGCATGCCGTAGCAGCACGCGGCGGTGCGCCGGCTTCAGGCCGTCGCGGACGTCCGGCAGCGCTCGCCCGATGATCACGCTCATCGCGTAATCCATGTACGAGCGCTTCATCTCGTCTTCGATGTTGACCGGGATGCGGTTCGGTGTCGGCGTGGATCGGTCATGGCGAGTGTGCAGGAACTGCGTCGCGAGGCTGGCCTCGCGAGGCGACCCGACGGTCTAGACGTCGAGGTTGCGCACGTCGAGCGCGTTGTCCTCGATGAACTTGCGGCGCGGCTCGACCTGATCGCCCATCAGCGTCGTGAACATCTGATCGGCCTCCGCGTGGTCCTCGGCGCGCACCTGCAGCAGCGTGCGGTTCGTCCGGATCCATCGTCGTCGTCCAGAGCGTGTCCGGGTTCATCTCGCCGAGGCCCTTGTAGCGGTTGACCGCGACGCCCTTCTTGCCGGCGGCGATGAAGAACTCGACGAAGTCGTCGACGTCGGCCAGCGTCGACGTCGGCGTCCTTTGCGGCTCGCGCCGGCGCAGCGCGCCGATGCCTTCGGCTCGGCAGCCGAGCTTCGTCGCCTCGTCCAGCGGCGCGCCGCCGGTAGCCGTCTCGTCAGCGGCCGCGGCTTCGTCGCCTCGGCGCTCTCCGCGACCGCGTCGATCGGTCTTGCACGACGACCGGGAACGTGATCTCCTGGATCTCGCGGTAGCGCCGCATGCCAGCGTGCGGTATTCGCCCGACGTGACGAAGTCGATGCCGATCTTGTAGCGGCGCGGGTAACCCTGCGATGCGGTCCTCGACCGCCAGCTCGAAGACGTTGTGCTCGTCGTCGCGGCGTCACCGCTGACCGTGCGCGATCGGCGTCGTCATGCGCGCCGCAATCACGTCGAGCTTGTCGCGCTGCTCGAAGAACGCCTTGTCGCGGGCGTCCTGCTGCAGCAGCGCCGTGACGATCTCCGGCGGGTTGCCGCGCCGCGTCGACCATGCTGCAGCAGCTTCCGGTAGGCGATCATCCGCTGCAGTTGAGCGCTCGAGCATCTCGCCGAGACATCTCGCTGCCATCGGCGAGCTTCACGACGCGCGATTCGACGGCGCGGCGGATCAGGAAGCGTTTCGAGCTCGCGCTCGTCCTTGATGTAGGTCTCGCGTCCGCCCGCGCTTGGCGCGGAAGAGCGGCGGCTGCGCGATGTAGATGTGGCCGCGGTCGATCGAGCTCCGGCATCTGGCGGTAGAAGAACGTCAGCAGCAGCGTGCGGATGTGCGAGCCGTCCACGTCGGCGTCGGTCATGATGATGATGCGGTGGTAGCGGAGCTTCTCGATGTCGAAGTCCTCGGCGCCGATGCCGCAGCCGAGCGCCGCGATCATCGTCTTGATCTCGTCGCTGCCGAGCATCTTGTCGAAGCGCGCCTTCTCGACGTTCAGGATCTTGCCCTTGATCGGCAGGATCGCCTGGAAGCGCCGGTCGCGGCCCTGCTTCGGCCGAGCCGCCGGCCGACTCGCCCTCGACGATGTAGATCTCGCTCTGCGCCGGATCGCGCTCCTGGCAGTCGGCGAGCTTGCCCGGCAGCGCTGCTGCCGTCGAGCGCGCCCTTGCGCCGCACCAGGTCGCGCGCCTTGCGCGCCGCCTCGCGCGCGCGCGCCGCGTCGACCGCCTTGCCGATGACCCGCTTGGCGACGACCGGGTTCTCTTCGAGAACTGCCCGAGCTTGTCGTTGACGATCGTCTCGACGATGCCCTTGACCTCGGTGTTGCCGAGCTTCGTCTTCGTCTGGCCTTCGAACTGCGGCTGCGGGATCTTCACGCTGACGACGCCGGTCAGGCCTTCGCGGATGTCGTCGCCGCTGATGCTGGCGTCCTTCAGGTCCTTGGCCAGGTTGTTCTTCGCGGCGTAGGCGTTGATCGTGCGCGTCAGCGCCGACCGGAAGCCGGACAGGTGCGTGCCGCCCTCGTGCGTGTTGATGTTGTTGGCGAACGTGAACACCAGCTCCGAGTAGCCGTCGTTCCACTGCAGGGCGATCTCGGCGTCGATGCCGTCCTTGTCGCCGTGCATGTAAGATCGGCTTGTCGTTGACGATCGCCTTGTTCTTGTTCAGGTGCTCGACGAACGAGACGATGCCGCCGTCGTACTGGAACTTGTGGTTCTTGCCGTCGCGCTCGTCGTCGATGCGTGATGAGGATGCCGCCGTTGAGGAACGCCAGCTCGCGGAGCCGCTGGGCGAGCGTGTCGAAGCTGTATTCCGATGGTCTCGAAGATCTGCGGGTCCGGCTTGAACGTGACCTTCGTGCCGCGGCGTCTGCGTCGTGCCGGTCGACTTCGAGATCGGCGATCGGCGTGCCGCGCTCGTAGCTCTGCTGGTAGACCTGGCCGTTGCGCCAGATTTCGAGGTCGAGCCGTCTCGGACAGCGCGTTGACGACCGACACGCCGACGCCGTGCAGGCCGCCGGACACCTTGTAGCTGTCGTTGTCGAACTTGCCGCCGGCGTGCAGCACCGGTGAGCACGACCTCGGCGGCCGACTTGCCGCTGGCGTGCGATCGACGGGAATGCCGCGGCCGTTGTCGACGACCGTGACCGAGTTGTCGATGTGAATGCGTGACGTTGACCTGGTCGCAGAAGTCCGGCCAGCGCCTCGTCGATCGAGTTGTCGACGATCTCGTAGACGAGATGGTGCAGTCCAGGCGCGCCGGTCGACCCGATGACATCGCCGGCCGCTTGCGCACCGCCTCGAGCCCTTCGAGGACCTTGATCTTGTCCGCACCGTAGTCGTCCGACGGACCGCACCCGTTGCCGGATCAGACCGGTGAATCGGACTGCGGACCAGGCGTTGGGGCGGTGCGCTCCTCCGGCGTGACCGCGGCGGACCGCTGCTCGTCGTTCTGAGGTTCCGAAATCAGACATCAATCGCAAACAATTGGTGAATTGGTGAGTTGGTGAGTCGGTGTTGAATGTTGTAGGTGATGAATTGATAAGCTCGGGCGCCGTTCGTCAGTTCCGGCGCCACAGAATTCACCAATTCACCGATTCACCAATTCATCAGGTCTCACCTCATCGGCATGATCACGTAGGTGTAGTCATACCCTTCGGCGCCGATGGGCTTCATGCACGGCCTGAGCTCATTTCGTCCCTGAACTCGAGGCCAACTGGATCGGTCTCCACCACGCTCAAGAAGTCGAGCACGTACTGTGCGTTGAAGCAAATCGTGACCGGGGCTGCTGCGTGCTCGACCATCAGGACTTCCTTGGCCTCGCCAAACTCAGGGCTGCTCGATGCGATTTCGACCTTTGCCCTTGTCGATTTGGAACTTCACCGCGCGCGAGCGCTCGTTCGAGCAGCGCCACGCGCTTGACCGCGCTGGTCAGGCGATCGCGATCGAATTCAACCCGCTTGTCGTTGCCTTTCGGGATGACGCGTTCAAACGCCGGGAACTGGCCCCGTCAATCATCCGCGAGATCAGCAGGCGCCCGCCGACCTCGAAAAACAGATGGTTTTCCCGCGCTCGCACTGAATGTCCCAGTCACCCTCCGACAGCAGCCAGCCGAGTCCAGAAGGCGTTTTTCGGCAGAATGACGCGCTCTTCGTCAGGCGACCTGGCGCGGCTCTTGGCTTTATCGCGAGGAACCGTGATGACGCGAGTCGGTGCCATCCGGTCAGAGACAAGACTCATCGACTCCGGCTTCTGGATAAACAACGCCCGTTGAGGAAGTAGCGCGTGTCTTCACCGGGTGATCGCGAACTGTGTTTTCGCAACCATGCGCTGGCAGGACCTCCGGCGGCAGCGATCGCGGTGGCACGTTCCGGTGCCGTCGGGCGGCGTCGGAAAGTCTTCGCGCGGCAGCGTCTGCATATCGCGAGTCGAATCGATCCGCCGCGACTTTGACGCCGCTCTTGTCCTCCTCGATTCGAACGTCGGTCTCGGGCAGTGCTTTGATGATTTCGTCAGAGTTTCTTTGCCGGAAGCGTCAGCGATGCCGCTTTGCGTGACTGACGCCTGACAGTGACTTCGAAGCCCGACCTCGAGGTCCGTCGCGAGCAGCTTGACCCGATCCCCGTCGGCCTCCATGAGGACGTTCGCGCAGAATAGGAATCGTGTTCTTGCGCTCCACGACAATCCCTGGAACAGCTGCAGTTCGCGAAGCGAGATCAGGCCTTGCGTGCGACGAGTTCCATGTCGGTGATGACCTCCGAGGAAGGCGCCGTGTCATCTCCGCGACAGGCGCTGATTCCTTCAATGTTGAGGAGATCACGAGAAACAAAGGAGTATAACAAGAAAAGAAGGCTTGTTGAAAGCAGAAAACTAGCCTTTAATCCCTTGTCTTTCTTGCGATTTAGCCTGTGGACCACCTTCCAGTACCGCGAGGCGGACCCGGCGGCGTTCGGTGGAAGAATTCAGAGCCATCCTCACCGCGCATTCCGTCCGCAGGAAGCCCTGCCGGTGACGCCCTGTGGAAAACTCGTTCGACGCGCCGAGTTTCCCTATCGAAACGACTCAACGGAACTGTTGATAAGCGTGTATGAAATTTCCGTCACGCTTGCCGCATGGTCCTCGATCTTCCGAATCGAGTGAATAACGGTCGAATGGTGTTTGCCGCCGAAGCTTCGCCCGATCTCGAGAAGCGAAGCGCTGGTCAGCGCTTTACACAGATACATGGCGATCTGTCGAGGCATCGCGATCGACTTCGAGTTGTTCGCGTGATTTCAGTCCCCGTGCTTGAGCTGATAGTAGTCTGAGACGAACTTCTGATTCCCCTCGATCGTCACCGCCCGTTCGTCGTGCTGCAGGACGTTCCGCAGCACGTCCTGCGTAAGCGCGAGTGAAATCTCCCGGCCGGTCAGCGACGCATGCGCAATCAGCCGGATGAGCGAGCCCTCGAGCTCGCGGATGTTCGACTTGATCTTTTCCGGCGATGTAGATCGCGCGACGTTGTCGGGAAGCGGAATGCCTTCGGTTTCCGCTCGCTTCTTCGAGAATCGCCACCTTTCGTCTCGAGATCCGGCGCGCTGAATGTCGGCGATGAGGCCCCACTCGAAACCGCGATCGCAGCCGCTCCTCGAGCTGAGGAATCTCGTGCGGCGGACAGTCGCTGCTGATGACGATCTGCTTCTGCGAGATCGTAGAGCGCGTTGAAGGTATGGAAGAACTCGGTCTGCGTGCCTTCCTTGCCGGCCAGGAACTGAATGTCGTCGACGAGCAGCACGTCGACGCTACGCGATAGCGCTCGCGGAAGTCGAGAATCCGATCGTAGCGGACCGCGTTGATCATCTCGTTCATGAACCGCTCGGACGAGATGTAGGTCAGCTTCAGCGTGCTGCAGGTGATTGAGCACGTAGTGCCCGATCGCATGCATCAGGTGGGTCTTGCCCAGCCCCACCCGCCGTAGATGAACAGCGGATTGTAGGATCGCGACGGCGCCTCAGCGACCGCGCGGCAGGCGGCGTGCGCGAACTGGTTCGACGAGCCGACGATGAACGTGTCGAACGAGTACGTGGGGCGAAAGCCGCCCGGCGGCGCCTCGTCCGTCGGTTGGAGCGACATCAACAAGGCTGGTGGTCGGTTCCGGGGGCGTTTTGGGTGGCATAGCCAGCGCCTCGGCCATTTCTCGGGATCCGCTGAAAAAACTGATCGCGGTCCCTTTGCGATCGACTTCAGCCGAGCGCCTCGTCAAGCACCGCCGGCGTAGTGCGCTCAGCCAGTCGCGAACAGGCCGTTCGGCACTCACCCGTAGTCGCGCCCCACGTCTGTGATAAAGCGACGTCGGCTGAACCAGTGTAGAAGATGTGAGGCGATTGACCTTCGTTTCTATACGGGAGAAGTCGGTCCTGGCCAGATGGTACTGCCGGTCGTGTGAACGCCCTGTTGACGAAGAAGACTGAGTCCATCGCGCGTCTGGCCCTGGTCCGAGCATGACCCTTCTAAACCGGGACTTTTCCGGCCTCACCCGCAAAAGCGGCCTCAAGCGCGATCCGCGTCCATGCGCTCCTGAAAAGCTGTGCTTTCCACATTTTTCCACAGTTGTGGAAAACTTCGCGGTGGGTGACCCTACGGGCCGCGGCCGCGGGGGAAGCGACTGTAGCACACGGTTTCCACAGCGGACAATCCGCGCGGAGATGACGCTGACGAAAGGGTGGCTGGCGCTGATTACCATTAAGCTTCTCCGCTATCTTTCGCTCGTTGCAGGGATCCTGACAACAGAGGGGTGACGTTCCAGCCAAACCGCCGGCGCCAGAGTAGCGCACGCAGGACTCCTCGTGCGTATGTGCGATCGAAGGCACCGGGCCGCACATGGTGCTTTCAAACGGCGCCGGGGCGAAGGGGCGCAAACGCTCTTGCACGGCTCTCCTCGTAAACCGACACGCGGACGCAAATCCAGCGAAACAGCTACGCGCACGTCCACGTTTTCTCCGTAAAGAGCCGGCGGGTCGAAGGCGCGCACCGCGACGAGTTTCGGCGGGGATCATCGACCTCTCGATTCGCGCAAAGTGGCAGCGATATGCGACGGTGCTCGTGGCCCCCCACCGATGCCGTGAATCAGCTGAGCTGGCTGGGATGAGTGCGGCGTCGCGAAGCCGCTGGTGATGCGGTGCGAAGAAATCGAGCCAAGCGAGTGGTACAGCGGGAGGTTTTCAGGCGCGCGGTACGCTTCAGCCTGCGCGGCCTCGACGTTGCGGTCATTCCCCGTCGAGAGAGCTGCTCGATGCCAGTGCATTCCAGCCTGAATCCCGACGGCGCTGGCAGCGATCCACCGCGCTGCGCCGCCGGGTCTTCCCGTCGACCGCCCACATGCCAGGCGCTGATCTCTCTCTCCCGCAGCGGATCGCATCGCCCGCCCCTGCTAGTGCCATAAAGTCCTGTCTCCGTTGAGTTTGCCGGATCCTGCCGGTTCGGTCCCGTCGTGCTCGGATTGGCGCTGAGGTCGGCCCGCCGTTTCGGCGTCCCTTCGCGCGGAGTCTTTACTGGCAGCCCGCAGGCTTGCCTTCGCTGCCATCCGCTCTCGGTGGATACGGCTTCGATGGCGTCCCGCGCGATAACCACGAAGCCCTTCGATAGTCATCGTTCATGGAAAGGCGTCCTCATCCGCGGTCATCCCCTGTTCTCATCCTCCGCGGCTACCAGGCGATGTTCCCGCCGCCGAAGCCTGCGGAGATAACCCCCGGCGCCGCCTTCTCGGACAGCAACCCCTTCCACCGCTGGAACAACGATTGCTGCCGCGCAGAGGCCCCGGCTCCAGCCGGGGAAGCGAGGCGCCCAGCACCCGAAGCGTTCCCCCGCGGCCTGGCAACCGTTGTCGCAGCACTCAAGCGAACGCCGGGGACATCGTTGGTCGAGAACCTGCCGTGGCGGCAGCTTTTCACCTCGAAGGCGTGGCGCGCTCAAAAAGCCGGCGGGCTTCGGAAGAGCTGCCAGGACGCGCCCGCGTGAACCGCTCGGAGCTCGTTCCCACACAGTGCCCGCTGGAAAGACACCCCCACCGTTCGCCACTCTCGGTGCCAGATGCCACCTGCACGAGCGCGACGCTTGCCCAGGGCACTTTTTCTGTCGAGCGCTGACATCCTCCAGGTCACCTCCGAAACGTCTGCGTTCAGCGCCAGGATTCATGCACTGAGACGCGATCAGCCAGGCTTCAGGTTGTCTTTTTCGGCCAGAGATCTTCCAGGCGTCAATCGAATTTCGCGCGCCGGCACCGTCCCACAGGCGCGGAAGCGAGACTGCCGCCGACGGTCGGGGTAGGGTCCGGGCATCGGCGGCGGCGTCGCTGCTCAGCCAGCTCGCGCTCGCTAACCCCGCGTCGCGAAGCCGATCTTCTATCCGCGAGGGCAGCGTGAGCCGGATCGAACCGGCCAGCGTCGTCGGAGCACGCGTCGCAGGACGATCTGGCGCTGCCGGCGTCGACGCGACCACCATTTCCGCATCGCCACGCCTCGCCGGCGCAGCCAGTCTCACGTCGACCATCGACGCTCGGCGTCCGCCCGGCAGCGCTCGCCGGCACGGTTGCGCACCCCATCGACTGGTCGGTACGCTGGCTCGCCGCTCCGCGAAAGCGAGTTCTTCTCGGCCCGAAGGACTTCGACGTGCTTGCATCGCCGTCGATCGCGATCTGGTCCGCTCGATTGACTTCGGCATGTTCGCATGGCTCGTCGTTCCTCTGCTCCGTGCGAAGTGGGTCAACGCGCTACATCGGCAACTAGGCGTGGTCGATCATCCTCTCGATCATCGATCAACTCCGGCGATGTTCCGCTGCGCCACAAGAGCGTCGTAGTCGATGCGGAAGATGCAGGAGATCCAGCCGCAGGTCAAAGCGATTCAGGATCGCCACGCCAACCTCGAAGATGACCGATCCGGCCAAGCAGAAGATGAACACCGGCTTCCGAGCCTGTATCGCGAGCAAGGTGCAACCCGGACAGCGGCTTTCGTTGCCGCTGACACCGCGCGTATCCTTGTTCTATCTCGATGCTCTCCGGTCGCCATCGAGCTGCGCGCGTGCGCCGTTCGCCGGGCTGGATCCACGATCTGTCAATCCACGATCCGCTGTTCATCACGCCAATCCTGATGGCACGCGCAGTTCCGTTCCAGACGAAGATGACGCCGACGAGCCGATCCCACGCAGCAGAAGATGATGCTGTTCATGCCGCTCATCATGATAGTCGTTCTTCCTCTGGGCGCCGGCGCGGGCTGGTCCTGCTGACGACGAGCAATGCGTGGGCGATGGACAGGCCAGAATGGACCAATCGGCTCCGATGAACGCCGGCGGCCAGAGCCGCCCGCTGAAGCGGCGCGTGAAGACGTCGGCGGAGGCCGGACCGAGCAGGCACGTCAAGGAGGCGAAGTAATGGAGCTGCACGAACGCGTTCCGCGAATTCACGAAGATCTCGTGGCGGCGATGGGCGTGCCGCTTGACGTCACGCGTCGTTGACGCTGGCGACAACATCCGGGTCGAGCTCGCCGGCGAGGGAGGCGAGGTTTTGCTGCGAGCGCCGCGCCGAGGGCCTCGACGCGCTTGCAGCAGATCGTCAACACCGCCGTCCGCCGCGAAGCTCAAAGACGATCGTTCTCGTCGTCGACTGCATGAACCATCGCAAGGCGAAGGATGCCGAGCTGACAGATGGCGCGCTGCATGATGGAGAGAAGGCCAAGACGGCCGGGCCGCAGGAGAGTGGGACCGCTGAATCCGTATGCGCGGCGCCTGGTCCACCGTCGCCGAAGATCCCTGAGATGTCATCCCGGCGCATCGGGGACGCTTTTCTGCAGGCGGCGCATTATTTCAGTGAGACGGTGAGTCAAATCACCGGAAATCGCTGATTTGTCGATTGCCGGATTGCATGGGCTGAAGCGCGAGCGAAGTGATCGGAATCAACCGGCATTCAGAAATCCATTCTGGCAGTCAAATCGTTTTTGACCGATGACACGTCTCATCGTCGCGATCGCGACGCCGCCGGCCGCAGCGGGATTGGCGTCGTCCGGATCAGCGGTCTCGACCGCAGGCCGCGTGCGCAGTGGCGCGATCCGCCGCGAGCCACTGAACCCCGCGCAACGTTGACCGAACTTCGGGCCAACTGGTGAGGCGATCGATCGGGCGGTCGTGACTGCTCCCCCGCCCCGCATTCGCACCGGCGAGGATGTCGTCAGATCAGCGCGACGGCAGCCCCGTCGCTCGTGCCATCGTGGCAGGCTGCGATGCAGCAGAGCGGGCGCGGCTCGCCGAACCGGGGAGTTCACCTTTCGCTCGTGTGATGCGCCGCATCGATCTGGTGCAGGCGGAAGCGGTCCAGGATCTCGTTGAAGCGGCGACCCCTTCAGGCGCGGGCTGCTTCGATCAGCTCGAGGGACGCTCACGAGCCGGATCCGCGAGATCGACGAGGCGATGTTCGAGGGCTGACTGCGGGAGCTTGAAGCGTCGCTGGACTTCCCGGAGGAGGGATACCATTTCCTCGAGCCGGGCTCCGCGGCGGCGGAGATCGACGCGATCGCGCACGGATCGAAACGCTGCTCGCCGACGCCAGGCGCGGCCGCCTGGCGCGAGGGCGCCCCAGGTCGCAACCATCATCGGCCGGCCCAACCCGGGAAAGTCAGAGCCTGTTCGAATCGTCTTGCTGGCGCGGGATTCGCAGCCAAGTGCGTCACCGGCAACATTCCGGGGACAACAGGGGAGATCTCCTGACCGAGGTGGTGGTGGACATCTGTACGGCGCTGCGATCACGGTGGTTTGACACGGCGGGCCTGCACGGCGCACCGGCTGGCATGCCCGCCGTGGAGCGCGAGGGCGTTGCCCGTGCGCGCTCGGCGGAGCAGGTCGCCGACCTGGTGATTGTCGTGCTCGATCGCTCGCGCGCGATGAGGCGAGGACGATAAGAAGCGCTACCGACCGAGTGCGTCGCGCCGAACCCATGTTTTGCAGCCGTCGCCAGAACAAATGCAGACTTTGCCGCCCGCGTGGCAACCGCCCGATCGAGGCGTTTCGGCGCTGCCGGTTTCGGCGATGGACGGACGAGGCCTCGCGACGACCTCCCCGCCGGGAGATCGGGCCTGGCGGTTGTCCGCGAGTGACCAGCTGCGCGATACACCCGCCGTCACCAACACGCGGCACGCTCAGGTGGTTAGCTGTCAGAAGGCGCGCGCTCGCGCCGCGCCGCGGCGGCCGCTCGCGCGAGGAGCCGGCGGAGAATTCGTCGCCGCCGGTCTTGCCGAGGCTCGCGTTCGAATCGTCTCGAGGAAGTGGTTGGAGCCAGGACGCCGGATGACGACGCTCGATGCGATCTTTCAAGCCGCTTCTGCATTGGAAAGTAAATTAGTTGGCAATACAAAGTAATCTGTCATTTGATGTGATTGTGATTGGCGCCGGTCACGCCGGGGTCGAAAGCCCGCCTGGGCGACGTGAACGAGAGACTTGGACGCCACGTCGGGCTGCTGCACCTTGTCCGATGCGACCGTCGCGCATGCCCTGTAATCACTGCCGTCCCTGGCGGCACCGCGAAGGGCCACCTTGTCCCGCGAGATCGATGCGGCCCGGCGGGTTGATGGGCCACGCGCGATCGATGCGACGGGGATCAGTTTCAAAACTGCTCAGCCGTAGCGTGGACCGGCCGTCTGGTCTCCGCGCGCCCAGGCGGACAAACGACGGTATGGTGCCTGGGTGAAGTCCGCGCTCGAGCGCCGGAGCCGAACATCAGTGGATCTTCGGAAAGGCCAGCTCATGCCTTTCCCACGACGGCCGAGGATCGCCGGAGCTTGAGCTCCGCAACCGGCGAGCGCTACTCGATGCGCATCACTCTCGTGGTTACGACGGGCACGTTTCTCGATGGGCTGATTCATATCGGTCCTGAGCAGCGCCCGCTGTGAGCCGAGCGGGAGAACCGCCATCACGTGATCTCGCGGAGTCGTCTCAAGTCCTTTGGCTTTCAATGGGGACGGCTCAAGACCGGGACGCCGCCGCGGCTCCGATCGCCAGAGCATCGTATTTTCTCACGCTTCCCTGTCGAGCAGGGCGGAGAAATCGGCCGCCGGTGCCCTTCTCGTTCGAAACCGACGTCATCGATCGCGATCAGATCGCTTGTCACGTCACTCTACACGACGGATCGCGTGCGCGAACTCGTTCGTGGCAGCATCGACCACAAGTCGCCGCTCTTCCAGCTTGAGTCAGATTCGCCCGGAGGTCGGCCCCAGATACTGCCCCTCGCTGGAAGACAAGGTGATGCGGTTACCTCATCGGGGGCGACATCAGATCTTCCTCGAACCAGAAGGAGGCTTCGACGTCGATGAGATCTCACGATCAATGGCTTCTCCATGAGTCTCCCGGCTGACATCCAGCAAGCGCTCAGTTTCACTCGCTCCACGGTCTCGAAAGTCCGCTATCTTGTTGCGCCCCGGCTATGCCCGTCCAGTACGACTTCATCCAGCCAACTGAGCTCCGATTGCTGACAGCGAGGCCGAGCGACTCCGGGCGGCTGTTCCTCGCCGGCCAAATCAGCGGGACTACCGGATCATGAGGAGGCGGCGTCGCAAGGACTGATAGCTGGGGATCCAACGCCCGGCTCGCCCGGTTGGCGCCCCAAAGCGTTCACGCTTCTGGCGACGAAGACGGCTACCGTGGCATTACCAAGTGGGACGATCTCGCGACACGCCGGTTGCCTCAGAACACTCTACCGGGTTGTTTCGCTTTCCACGCGCGCCTGAGCATCGTGCATGCTTCGGCACGATACGCGCGCCGATCTTCGTGTCGACGAGCCGGCCGCGCGCGAGCAGAGGCTGATTTTCAGACGAGCGCGCCTCAGGGAGATCGATTTCCGCGCTCGGTACGAACGAGCGGTTTCACGATCGCAATCTCACGCGATGATCCGACGGACGACGGTCTGATCTCACTTCGTGCAAGCTGGCAGGCAGGCAACTCACGCGTCGGCGCTAAGGCGCCGCAGGATCGAGGCTGGAGCGCACCTCGCAGCGTCAGGTGGTATCTCGCTGGAGATCCGATCCACGAGACCGGACCCTCGATCTCACAAGCGTAGGGCCCGAGCTCAAATACGAGGGCTATCTCCGCCGCCAGGCGATCGTCGTCGACCGTCAGCGTCGTGCACGGGTCCCCGCCCGATTCCTGCGAAACTTGCATGTGTTCAGAGGGATCGGGTCTGTCATCGCGTGAAATGGTTGACCGACTGACCCAGATTCGGCCGTCAACCCTCGGTCGGTCAAGCGCTCAGGATTCCTGGCGTGACTCCGGCGGCGATCGCGCTTCGCGGCACTTTCATCTCAACAGGCCGCGGACCGTCCCTCGGGCCGCCGGGGATATCAGACTAAAAGTTCCTTCAGCCTCTACGGGGAACGGAAGGGCTCTGGCTCTGACCACTCTCGCGCCGTGCCCACCTCGGGATTTCCGCTCTCGGCCTTGCTCGGCGTGCAAGAAAGGCCGGAGTCTTCCTTCCAGATGATCTGGCTGCCGGCGGCTAACCTGCTACCACGAGCTACTCTCGCACTGGAGACCGGAAAGATCAATCTCACAGCGCTCGGTCGGAAAAGCTGGCCGACGCGATGCGATCGATCGGTTGCTTTTGGAGCCGACGTTGGCTGCCAGGTAAGCTGCCGCCCGCGACATCAAGCCTGATGGACATCGGTTCCGGTGGCGGTTCTCAGCCAGTCCCCTTAAGTTGTGTGCGCCGGCGGCATCGTTAGCCATATGGTGGAAGCCAAGGCTCAGAGAGAGTCGGCGATTCGCTTCGTGAGAACGCGACGTCGGGCGCTTCGCCCCTTGACCGGAAGTTCACGGTGGAGACAGCCAGATTACGAGGAGCTGCTCGCGCGGCCTGGGCTCCACGGGCTTTCCGATGTGTTGACACTTCGAGCCGTGCGGGTCGAACTTCGAACACTTCTCACACTGCAGGCGTTTGTCAGGCCTGGAGGGGCTGGTCTTTCTGTTTCGTGGCGCAAGCGGGTCCGACTCACCGGGCCGTCGTTTCCTCCCCTCCGCGCTGGACAGGAACGTTTCCGTTGATTGAGACGCTTCGGAGCCGACTGACCCTATTGCAAAGGTCCTCTGAGCGAAGTGTTTCACGTGGAACAATGGCGGCTTGCGAGGTTGACGGCGCCGTCCACGCAGAAGAGACCATGCAGGGGAGCGAAGGCAGCCCACTTATTTTTGGTCGTTCAACCTAATGAAAGCTGGGGTCGGGGGCCGTCGCCAGCCAAGAAGGGGGCGTCGGCGAAGCCACGGCGATCGAACCTCGCTGCTTCGCACTCGCGATGGCCGAACAGCGGGTGCTTCTCGTCGACGCACCGATCCCCAGGCCAATTTGGCCAGCGGTGTCGCGGCCTCAGAGAGGCCGCACCGCCTCCGCCCGGCACGATCTACCAGGCGCTGGCGACTGATGAAGAAGAGCGCGTCGCGATTCGTGCTGGCAACACCTCCGTTCAGGAGTAGCTGTCGCTCATTCCCGCCGACCACCTAGCCTCACCGGCGCGGAGAATCGTTATCTCGTCACGATCCCCCATCGTGAAAGCCGCCTTCGCACCTGCGTGGATCGCCTGCGCGGCAGCTTCACGATTACATCTTCATCGACACGCCGCCGTCGCTCGGTCTGCTCACGCTGAATGCGCTTGTCGCCGCCGATGCCGTCCTCATTCCGCTCAATTGCGAATAATGCTCGCCCTTGAAGGCCTCGCCGATCTCGTCGCGACGCTTCGCCGGGTCCGCGCCGCGTTCAATCCTTCGCTCGACATCGCCGGCGTGTTGATGACGATAGCGACGAACAGACGAACCTGGGCCAGCAGTGGCCGCGACATTCCCGCGCTTTCAGGAGCGCGTGCGCGACACCGTGATTCCCGAGACATCCGCTGCTCGGGAGCGCCGAGCCACGGCATCCCGCAATCTACGACGTGAAATCTCGCGGCGCCGAGCGTACTGCGCTCGCGCGCGAGATGCTCGACGCGATCGACGCCACGACCCACCACCACGGAGCAGCAGCATGGCTGACAAGCGTCCCGCACTCGGACGAGGTCTCTCGGCGCTCACCCCGATGCCGCCGCCCCTGCTCAAGCGACCGATCGCTCGATGTCGACACGGATCTGCTGCGGCCGAATCCATTTCAACCGCGCACCGCCATCGACGAAACAAAATCGAGGGGAGCTCGCTCGCTCCATCCCGCCAACGGCATCATTCAGCCCATCGTCGTCCGGCGCGCCGGCGAGTGCAGATCGTCGCCGGCGAACGGAGATGGCGGGCATGCGCAGCGGGCTGGTCTGCTCGAAGGTCCCGGTCGTCCTGCAGACATCCCCGACGACCGCCTTGCGGCCGCGCTCATCGAGCCATCAGCGTCGAAGATCTGAACCCGGTCGAAGAGGCTCACGCCTATCGTCGGCTGGCCGACAGTACCCACCTCACGCAGGAGCAGATTGCGAGGCGCGGTCGGGAAGCGACCGATCGTCGGTGGCGAACTATCTTCGACTCTGAAACTGCCGCAGGAAGTGCTCGCCGGCCTCGGATCGGGCTTGCGCTCGATGGGGCACGCCCGCGCGCTGCTCGGTCCCGACGACGCGGCACAGCTTCGCGTGTCACGGGGATGTGATCGCTCGTCGGTGCGCGAAACCGAGGCGCTCGTCAAGAAGGTCACGCAGCCCCGCCGCAAAGGCCCGTGAGACGTCCACACTCGCGCGGCGGAAAGACGCCTGCGGTTCGCGCTGGGCACGCGGGTCAGCATCGCGCGGAAGCGCAACGGTGCGGCAGATCGAGATCGATTTCGGTTCGGAAGACGAACTGCAGCGGCTCTTCGAGTACTCACGAGACGGAGAGTGGAATTGCTGATTGTTGGATGCTGAATGCTGATTGAAGGGCAATCCGGCCAATTCGCGGCGATATTGCTGAGTCAACCAATCTTCACAGTCACGCTGCAGTCATACGTTCAGGTGCTGATTGTTGAATGCTGAATGCTGATTGCAACGCCAATCGCGTAACAATCAGCTTGATCGCAATCAGACGGCTCAGCAATGAAGAAGCGATTGACCGACTACGCCGCGTGCGCCGGTTGAGCGAGCAAGCTCGCCGCGGGTGAGCTCGCCCAGGTGCTGGGCGATCTGCCGATCTCCGAACGATCGACCGGGTCCTGATCGACTATCGGACCTCGGACGATGCCGGTAAGTGCAGGATCGGGAGCGATCGCGGCACTCGTGCAAACTGTTGACTTTTTACGCCAATCGTCGACGACCCATTTGTGTTCGGACAGATCGCAGCCGCCAACGCGCTCAGCGACGTCTACGCGATGGGAGGCCGTCTCTGACCGCGCTCGCGATTGCGGCGTTTCCGAAAGACGCGGAGCGCGACATCCTGCGCAGCATCTTTCGCGGAGGACTCGACAAGCTCCGCGAAGCCGGCGTGGCGCTGCTCGGCGGTCACACCGTTCAGGATTCGGAAATCAAGTTCGGCTATGCGATCACCGGAGAGGTCGATCCGTCGCGGTGCTGGCAAATGGCGGCGCGCAGCCGGGCGACGCGCTCGCTGCTGACGAAACCGATCGGAACCGGCATCATCGCGACCGCGCTGAAGTTTGGCCGCGCCCCGCAGCTCGCGACCGACGCGGCGACGCACCTCCATGATGACCCCGTTGAATCGCGTGGCCGCCGAGGTCCGCCCAGACGCACTGCCGCCGGCGTCGGTGCACGCCGCTAATGCACTGCGATATCACGGGCTTCACGGCCTGATCGGGGCACGCGTCGGAGATGGCCGCGGCTAGCGGGTGCTCGCTCGGAAATCGGAAGCCGCGCGCGTCGCCGATTCCTCGACGGCGCGCGCGGCGCTCGCGCGCGGCAACATCCCTGGCGGCGGCCGCACCAACCGGGAGCACTTCGGTGCCGGCGCTGCGTGTCGCCTCGCACGTCGACGAGACCGTCGCTCGACCTCCGCGACGATCCTGCAACCTCCGGGGGCTCTGATCGCCCGCCGCCCCGGCCGCACCGACCGGGTCGTGACTGCGCTCGTCGGATGCTGGCGTGCCAGGCCGTTCCGACCGGGACGCGCCGTGCCCGGCGGCCGGAGCCGCGAATTCTGGTGGTGTAGAGCCCGCCGGGAACGGAGCGGCCGAAGGGAACGAACGGAGGGGCGCAGCGCGAACGAACAAGATTCGCAACGACGGAACGAAGACACCGAGTGGCTAGAACCCGGAGAGAAGATGCTCCCGCAACGACTTTCTGCAGTTTCGTCTCCGTTAACCCCGTTGCTTCGTTGTGAAGATCTTCCTCCGTTCGCTTCAATCCCCTCCGCCAGGGCTCCCGACCGGCATTGCCTTCAGGCTGAGGCGGAATGGTATAAAATTGATGTTTGTCCCGCGCGTAAACCTCGCGGCTTGAGTAGGAACGCGTTCCGCCGCCTCGGAGGTGTTGTGCCCCCGGATCTGTCGGTCTGCTCCGGGTCATCTTTTCAGTCCTGCTGCCGACGGTCGTGCCGAACCGGCTGCCGTTCAGGCCGCCGCTGCGCGTGATGGAGAAGAGAACGGCAGCGCATGATCACCTCCGCGCGTGGAGCTCGCCGAACGATCAGCGCACGATAGCTTGCGAGGCCAGGCGCGCGGCGGCCGAGGCCGATCGCAAGACCGGCGAAGCGCGCGCCGAGCTGTATCGGCAGATGGACGCGATGCGCCGGACCGCGCATCGATGCGCGCGCGGCCATCATGGACCGGACGCGCGCCGAGGCCAGAGTCGGAAGTCGCACGCGGCGTCCGCGGAAGCTGCACGTAGGCCAAAGCGTGGAGGAGGCCCGTCGCTCCGACTCTCGACCCGACGCCGAGGCCCTCGGCGCCGCCGTCGCTGCCGAACGCAACCCGGGCCGCAAGGCATCCCGAAATCCACGGCATTCCAGACGCATGCGTGACTGCGCCGCCAGCGAGATTCTGACCGCCACGTGACCGGCGAGTCACGCGCGCGCCCTGGCGCCGACTCGGTGTAGCTGGCGGCCTTCGTGATCGCGCGTGCCGCCGATCGGCAGTCGACCGCGTCGCTCTGGCTGATCCAGGAGCACGACGCCGCGACTGAGGCCGAGGCCCCGCACCAGGGCGAGACCATCCTCGCAGTCCATCGTGTGCGAAGGTCGTGAACTTCGCCATCCAGCAGCGGTGTCGTTCTACTTCCGCGAGACTCACCCATCGGCGCGCTATCCTTCGCCTCGCGCGACGCAGACGATCCGGCAGGACCTCGTGACCGCGTCGGACATGCGGGCAACGGCAGCCGGCGACAGCTCTTGCGCCGACATCGACAAGAAGTTATGCGGGCGCTTGCCGCCGGACGCTGAGCTCGAGGCCCTCAGGCGCTGGCGGCGCCGCGGACGTCGACGGCCGAGCAGACGCGCATCGCACCTGGCGGCCTGCCGCGGCCGAGCGCGAGCGCCTGATCTGCCCAGACCCACCGCGAGATCGACGTCGCGGCACCGGATGGCCCGCACGTGCGATTGACCGAGCACGCCGCCGGCCCTGGCCGTTCGAAGGTCGCCGAGGAGCGAATCAAGCGCACCATTACCCCGGACGATCAGCTTGCGACTGGTCAAGATCGCCACGCCGCCCAGCTGGAGGGAGCACGATGACCAGCCGGGCAGCCCGCGGCGGCTCATACGCGCTGAGCAGCCAAGTTCGACGCAGGCGCCGGCCAAAGCGGACGTCCAGCAGGCCGGAGCCGCGACTCCTCGCAGGGCTTCGACCGCGCTGAGTCGCCGGTCACGACGCGCTCGCGCCAGATCCTGACCACCCCGGCGATTCCCGCACCGGCGAAGAGGAAGCGGGCTGATCGTCGACCAGCGCCTCGCCCGCGCCGGGATCGCGCTGTCGCCGGTCGTCGCCAAGTTGCTCCTCCTGCTTTGGCCGAGCGCGATCGGCCTGACCACTGCTGCCGGAGATTGTGACCAGCGCCTATCGTACAGCGGCTGATGCTGGATCACGCGACAGGTCGTCCGCGCCGAGATCGTCACCTGCCGTCGAGCTTCCCGTGCGACCGATCGTCGCCGCGCTGCAGCAGGAGACCGCGCCACACGTGACCAGGGACGTCAGGTTCAGCTCGCGAGCCGTCAGATCCGTCGATCATCGGCAGGTGCCATCGCCCGGAGGTGGGCAGCACCGATGTGCCGACGGCAGCGCGGACGCGGCAGCTCTGAGAAGATGAAAGAGACGCTAAACGGCAGGGTCTTAAAAGGGACAAGGACAAGGATAAGAGCAATGTAACCT
>ERZ1370068.10396-contig-91_pt1 | contig 41961 bp, 45 predicted proteins | sample MGYA00561227_ERZ1370068 | MGnify/ENA primary metagenome ERZ1370068 (study PRJEB38410, sample SAMEA6850437) | metagenome | study: Metagenomic assessment of the ecological functions of the soil: analysis of the soil microbiota associated with the... | reverse complement strand
ATGTGCCGCTTCGTTCAGTTACGTATTGCTCAAGGCGAACAAGATTTTCTTCACTCGAGAAACACCATGAACGCGCCGACAACGTCGTCGACATGATCAGGAAGGCGTGATGATCGGCCCGGCAGCGAGCGAGAAGGCCGCCGACATCGGCCGCAAGCTGCACACCAGCGCACGATGCCCTGGTAGGACCAGGTTGGGTCAGTGGTGGCAGAGTGGGCCGGGCTTAAGGTCAACGGTGCGCCGGGTCGATAGGCGGGTAGGGCGGCGACGACGTTACCGGGTGGCCGCGGCCATCGCCAACGCGATGACCGCGGGCGACCGCTGGCACGAACGTCAGAGGACTCACCAGCCCGCTAGTTCGACCCTTTCTTGCTTTACCGCTGCGCGCACTGGCGCAGATGGCTGCTCTGCTTACGCCGGTGATGATGTCGTCATGGTGCGCCTGCTTCGCATAATCCCGTCCGACGCGGTCCTCGAGCGCCGCGCGCTCGGAGTCGTCGCCGCACTGTGTCGGAACCAGACCCGCGCCTGATCGGCCAGCAGCGCGCGCGTTGCCGATGAACTCGTTCTCGACGCGTCGTGTCGCAGCCGTTGACGATCACGGTGTCGTCCTCAGGCGTCCCGTCGAGGTTGGCGTCAGTGAACCACCCCATGTCGTGCATCTCGGCCAGCGTCGTGTCGAACGGCGCGATCAGGCTGTGGGTCAGGTCCGAGTTGATCGCCGGCTCCATCGAGCAGGTTCTTGAACGCGATCGGATCCCAGTGATTGGCGTGGACCCGGACGCGATCGGGTTGGTCGCGATGAGCTGGGGCCGATCGCCGAGGTCCGTCCCCGCCCGTCGTCGAGGTTGACTCAATCGTCACGCTGGCACCGGGCCGGCGCGCCAGCTCGATGGCATCCCGGTTGCCTGCAGGATCCTCGCCGACGAGATGGTGATTGTCGGATCCACACCTGCCAGACCAGCCGGCGGGTTGTCCGGCACATTGTCCGCGACCGAGCACGGCGATCGCGCCGGCGTTCTGCGTTCTTCACCTTGACCACGAAGGTGCAGGTGCCGCAGTCAACCAGCAATCCGTCCGTTGACGACAAGCGCGCTCGCCGCTGGCGTCAGCGGCTCGCACGCGTCGGTCGACGCGCCGACGCCATCCTGCGCCACCACGACCCAGCGCCGGTGATGCCCGCCGGCTGGAATCGGCGGCGGCGAACCCTGCGCAGTGCCATAGCGGCTGCCGTCGATGCTCGGACGCGTTGGCGCGTCGAGCTCGGGACGCCCGAACAGCAGCGTCGTCGGCACGCGCGTGGGCGACGTTCGTCCACCGTCCACGATCTGGTCCACCTTCTGGATCGCGGCCAGCCGGACTGCGGCGCGGCTGCGCCAGGAGAGCCAGGGAACGGCGTGTTGGTGGAGTGCGTCAAGCGTGTTGTCGAGGAACGGATCCGTGGCGCCGCCCAGGTGTTGCCGGTAGTGCGGCTCAAAGCTCGAAAGCCGAGGCCGTGCCGAACTCGTGCAGGAGCACGACGACGAGATCGACTGCGCGCCCGTGGTTGTTGTCGAGCCCGAGGTAGAAATCGAAGTCGCTGCTGAACTGCGCGCGACGATTTCCAGAAGCTGTCGTCCCGGCAACGCTCCGCAGCGTCGACGAGCCAGTCGGTCCCGGCCGCTTGTCGGCCAGCGCGATGTGATAGTTCATGTTCGCGTTGCGCCGGGAAGCCGGCCGCCGCGCGGGAGTCGTTGAGGTCGCGGATGCTGAACGCAGCGCCCGCGGAACCGAGCACGTTGGGCGCAAGCGGATCGAAGCTCGCCTGGATGGTGATCTCGACGTTGCTGTCGAGCGCCGCGCCGCCTGAGTCGGCGGCGAACTGGAACGCGATGAGCCGCTGCTGCCCTTTCATTAATGCGGGATTGCCGCCGACGGGGCCGCCGGCGTCGGATCGTTGAAGCCCTCGTTCGGTCCGTCGACGCGATGACGACGGTGATGTGCGCGTTGGCGGCCGCAGGGCCGGCATCGCGATGACGGCGGCGGCGAGCGCGAGCGGAAGGACGTGAGCACGATATGTCTCCTCATGGCGCTACTCCTTTCCGCTCGCGTGGCTGCTGGGAGAAGAACGAGACCGCTTCCATCTCCGCCAGGCCGACGCACTGCACGTTGGTCGTCCCGTCTTCGTTCGGGCGGCGCAACCAGGCGTGGTCGAAGCCGATCAGCTCGACGAGGGCGCCGCCCCCGGCCGTCGGCGCGGCGGCGCGCTCGGTGCGCGACGTCATCGCGGTGAGCGTGGACGCCAGTCTCGCGAGCTTCCTGCTGCGACAGTTCGCGGATCTTTCCGGTGTTTTGTCGATGCGGACTTTGTGTCCTGCCAGCTGATGGCGGCGTCTTCGCCGCGGCTCGACTCCTGATGCGACGCGAACATCACCCGGCCGATCATCATGGCGCTCGCGAGCCCGATACCGAGCACGGCGAGGGGCCGACGTCTCTTGGTCATGAAATCTCTCCTTGTAGTTGGAACTATTCGTCGACACGTGACTGAAGCGTGCAGATTCTTGAGCGTCCGCACGGCGAATGTCAGCACGTTCACGCTGCTGAATAAAAAGTGCTTGGGAAGCACACGTATTGTTTGATTTTCTGGATCGCTGTAGGCCCCTCGCGACGTCTAGGTCGCCAGCGCGGACCACGCCGCCGACGTCCACGGCTGTGCCGGCGCGGCCCCGAACGGATCCAGCCAGCGGGTGAGCGCGCAGGAACGACGGCAGCGAGGTAGAACAGTGTCCGCCTTTAGGCCCGGACCGTCTGTTCTCCGGCTGAAGCCGGGGCACTACGATGCGTGCAGGATCCGTCAGCTAGTCCCGCGGCGGGATGATCGACGGCGACCACCGACGAGTGCCCTCGCCCTGGTTGGCCAGATAGGCGCCGCGCGTCCGCACGATCGCCGTGTCCGTCGGATCCTTCCACTTCGGGACCGAGCGGGCGCAGGTTGATCGTAAGGTCGGAGTTGCGCGTGAACGGCGTCCAGCGTCCACTTGCCGTTCGGCGCCGCGCTCGCCGCGAAACAGCTCGTAGTGCCGCTTTGGTCGGCGGCTGCTGATGAGCGGCGCGCCGCTGTCACCGGATCGGCATCGGTCGAGATGTAGGCGACGTCGGGGTTGTCTCGGGTCGAGCGCGCCCAGGCCCGAGTAGTCGTCCTCGCTCGCGATGCAGGCCGTCGTGCCGGCGTAGGCGATCTCCTCGTGATGCCAGCCGGTCGCCGTCGAGCCGCGCGTAGTGATAGCGCAGGTCCATGCCGCCCTGGCCGCGCGGCAGGCCGCGGCCGTCGTTCTGCGTCGAGAACAGCACGTACGGGCGGTCGTCGCGATCGAGCTCGACGTCCACCATCCAGCGCGACGCTGTCCGGCGTCGCCCTGGTAACACCTTGCGTGAAGTCCCACGTCGCGATCGACGTCTCGGTCGACGTGCTCAGCGTGCCGACGACCTGGTGCCGTCGGTCTGGAGCATCGCGCCGTCGCTGCACGTAGCCGTGGTAGAGGCTGTTGTCGAAATTGCGCGGGTGATCTTCGGTCGCGACGAAGTGGATCGTGCCTTTGCCGTCGTCCGCGTAATTTCAGTACGGACTGTAGCCGCCCTTGCCGTGCAGCCAGCGGCCGCCGTATTTCCACGTGCTCGCCGTCGTCGTCCGAGATACATGTAGTTCGGATCGTGGTGGAAGGCGCGGATGAAGTTGTAGAGGCGGCCGTTCGGCATCCGGAACAGGTTGGCGTAGGTGGCGTTGTTGCCGGCGCACGGCGCGTCGTCGCCGGGCGTTTCGGCGACCGATCGCCGGGCCCCACGCCAGCGGATTGTGCGGCTCGGAGAGCCGGTAGCTACATCCGCCGCTCTTGGCGTGCTTGCTGTAGACCGCGAGGTAGCGGCCGTCCGTGCCTGACGAAGAACGCCGGCGCGTCGTGATCGTCCTGCTCGAGATGCGGGTGCAGCGACGGTGTCTCGACCGTGCCGGTCTCGATGTCGTAGACCGAGACTCTCGACGTTGCCGGATCGCGGGTCGGCTGATGTTCGCCTGGTTGCTGCCGACGGCGCGCACCGATCCGAGCGATCAGCTTGCCGTCGTTGACGATGACCCGCGGATCCATGAACCACGACCACGCGCCGTTGTCGTTCAGCTGCACGAGCGTCGCGCGCGACGTAGTTGGCGGGATACGTCCTCGAGCGCCGCCGCCATCGTGACAGGCCACGGCGAGGGCCAGCACCCGATGTCACACGTTTCATGACGCGACTCCAAAGGTGAAGACGGTTTTCGAGCGGTAGGTCGCGCCGGGCCGCAGAATCGTCGACGGGAAGTTGCGGATGGTTCGGCGAATCGGGGAAGTGCTGCGTCTCGAGGCAGAAGCCGTGCGCGCGGCCGTAGGCGTGGCCGCCTTTGCCGGCTCGCCGGCCGAGGTGGTTGCCCGAATAGAACTGCACGCCGGGCTCGGTCGGTCGCGACGTCGAGCGTGCGGCCGCTCGACGGCTCGACGACGCGCGCGGCATGACGGCGTGGACGCGGCCGCCGGCGTGCGCCGTTCAGCACGAAGTTGTGGTCGTAGCCGGCGCCGCGGCGCAGCTGTTCGTCGTCGGCGTCGATGCGCGCGCCGATCGCGGTCGGCTGCCGGAAGTCGAACGGCGTGCCGTCGACCGGCGCGCAGCTCGCCGGTCGGAATCAGCGTCTCGTCGACCGGCGTGAAGCGATCGGCGTCGAGCGTCAGCCGTGCTGCGAGGATGTCGCCGCGTGCCCTCGCCGGCGAGGTTGAAGTAGCTGTGCTGCGTCAGGTTCATCGGCGTCGGCCTTGTCGGTCGTCGCGTCGTAGCTCGACGACGAGCTCGTTGCGCTCGCGTCAGCGTGTAGGTCACGCGCGCGTGCAGCGTGCCCGGGATAGCCCTCCTCGCCGTCGGCGCTCGTGTAGCGTGAAGGCGACGCGCGCGTGCGCCGTCGCGCGCGATACGGCTCGCGCGCGCCACACCACCTTGTCGAACCCCTTGCATGCCGCCGTGCAGATGGTTCGGGCCGTTGTTGGTGGCGAGCTGGATACGTCTGTGCCGTCGAGCGTGAAGCGCCCGTTCGCGATGCGGTTGCCGTAGCGGCCGACGACCGCGCCGAAGTAGCGCGACCTGGTGAGGTAGCCGTCGAGGTCGTCGAAGCCGAGCACGACGTCGTCGAGCCGGCCGCGCCGATCCGGCGCGCGCACCGACACGATGATCGCGCCGTAGGCGATGGCGCGCACCTCGAGGCCGCGGGCGTTGCTCAGCGTGAAGAGGCCGACGTCGCTGCCATCCGGCAGCCGGCCGAACGAGTCGGCGTCACAGCTTGACGAGATCGGCGATCCGGACGATCTTCTTCTGGTCGATGCTGTTCCGGATCGCGATGCCGGTCAGGCAGGACATCGCGCCGGCGCGCGAGTCCGGCAGCTTCATGTACTCGGGCGCGTCGGTCTTCTGAAGATCAGGTCGCGCATCCGATCGTCGCCGCCGCCGTGCCCCTCGGTCATCTTCGGCATCGGCACCTTGGTCCGCTTGCCGAAGCTCTTGGTGACGTAGATCTCGTGGCTGTCGGCGACGTCCCACGGCTGGCGCTCGAACGACTGCACGTCGAGCCGGCCCTTCTCGCCGTTGAACGCGACGCGGTAGCCCTCGTAGCGGCATGTAGGCGTTCAGCGCGTAGCTCATCGTCGCGCCGTTGCGAGTAGCTTCACGATCGCCTGACATCGTTGTCGAAGATGTTGACGTCCTCGCGGAAGACGCAGCCGTCGCGGTAGTAGCCGTCGACGTCCTCGCACGCGGCGTAGAGGTCCATCCGCCGCTTGTCCTTCGTCATGTCGTAGTAGAAGCGGCACTCCGTCGTGTGCGAGCAGTTGCGGCAGTTGTCGGCGCGCTCGCGGAACGTCGCCGTTCTTGCCGTAGATCCTGCAGGCCGCCGGCGCCGGAGACCTCGACCGGATCGGCGCCGAGCCACCAGTTCATCAGGTCGAAGTGATGGCTCGCCTTGTGGACCAGCAGCGAGCCGCTGTTCTTGCGCAGCCGGTGCCAGCGGCGGAAGTAGTCGGCGCCGTGGATGACGTCGAGATACCAGCTGAAGTCCACCGAGACGATCTTGCCGATCTCGTTCGACAGCAGGATCTCCTTCATCTGCTGGTGGGCCGGCGCGTAGCGGTAGTTGAAGGTGACGACGATCTTGCGGTTGTTCCGCTTCTCGGCGTCGAGGATCGCCTGGCACTTGGTCTCGTCGGTCGTCATCGGCTTCTCGGTCATCACGTCGATGCCGCGGTCGAGCCCCTTGATGATGTATTCGTGGTGGAAGCCGTCGACGGTCGTCACCATCAGCAGGTCGGGCTTCGTCTTGTCGATCATCTCGTCGAAGTTGGTGAAGGTCGGACAGCTCGGCACGCCGATGAGATCGCTGGCGACGACCGCGCGCTTCGGGTTCGATGTCGCACAGGCCGACGAACTCGAGCAGGTCCGGGTAGCGCTTGACGAGGTCGCGGCCCCACATGCCGCTGCCGCGGTCGCCGGTGCCGACGATGGCGTAGCGGCGCTTCGCGGGCGCCTGGGCCGAAGCGCCTCGGCCGGGAACAGCGAGGCGCCGACGGCGGCAGAGCCGGCCACCTTGACGAACTCGCGGCGGAACTCGTCGGCACGTCGGACATGTCAGCTCCTCCTCGCGCGAATCCTAGCACACCATCACGCGCCGAAATCGCCAAAATACATTGACTTTACCGGTAAAGCATAGCATTTCACGGCCGGTCAGCGCAGCCGTGCGGCGACTCACATTCGACCTCGAGCGACGAAGGTGGCGGTCGTCACCGGCGCCGGATCCGGCATCGGCGCGCGCGATCGCCCGGCTGTTCGCCCGCCAGCGCGCGCGCGTCGTCGCTCGCCTCGACCTCGACGAGGCCGCGGCGCGGCGGACCGCGGCGGCGATCGGCGAGGCGGCGGACAGCGCGGCCGCCATCGCGTGCGACGTCGCCGACGCGCGACCAGGTCGCGCGCGTCTTCGGCCGCATCGTCGCCGAGCACGCACCGCGTCGACATCCTGGTCAACAACGCCGGCATCGCGCACGTCGGCACGATCGAGCGACCACGACCGAGCCGACTTCGATCGGCTGCTACGCGCGTCAACGTCAAGGGCGTCTTCCTCTGCGCCCGGGCGCGCGGTGCCGATCATGCTGCGGCAGGGCGGCGGCGTGATCCTGAACATGGCGTCGATCGCGCTCGCTCATCGGCGTCCCGAGCGCTTCGCGCTACTCGATGACCGAAGGGCGCCGTGCACTGACGATGACGATGTCGATCGCCGTCGACTACGTGAAGCAGCAGCATCCGCTGCAACTGCATCTGCCCGGCGCGCATCCACACGCCGTTCGTGGACGGCTACCTCGCGCAGCAACTATCCGGGCCGCGAGGCGGAGATGCTGGCGCAGCTCGCGAGCTATCAGCCGATCGGCCGCATGGGCACGCCGGAGGAAGTCGCGCGCCTCGCGCTGTATCTCTGCTCCGACGAAGCCGCGTTCGTCACCGGCCAGGCCTATCCGATCGACGGCGGAGTGCTCGGCGTCATGAAGCTGATTCGCTTCGGCGAGCCGGGCGGCGAGCGCCCGGGCGCTGCTGCTCGACGACGGCGAGCGCGATCGACGCGTCCGGCGTTCGGCGCGCGACTACGACGAGGCGTTCTTCGGCGGCGGCGGCGTCGACGCGCGCTGCGCGCGTGGCTGTCGCGCGACGCGCCGCGCCGCGCCGCGGGTGCCGGCCGAGCGCCCGGCTCGGGCCGCCGATCGCGCCGGCCGAGCAAGATCGTCTGCATCGGCCTGAACTTCCGCGACCACGCCGCCGAGAGCGGCATGGAGCTGCCGCGCGAGCCGGTGATCTTCTTCAAGGCGACGACGTCGCTCGTCGGACCGAACGATCGCGCTCGTCATCCCGCGCGGCGCGACGAAGCTCGATTGGGAAGTCGAGCTGGCGGTCGTCATCGGCGCGACGCGCGCGCTACGTCACGCGCGGACGCAGGCCGTCGAGCACGTCGCCGGCTACGCGCTGCACAACGACTACTCGGAGCGCGCGTTCCAGCTCGAGCGCGGCGGCCAGTGGGTGAAGGGCAAGAGCGCCGACACGTTCGCGCCGCTCGGCCCGTTCCTCGCGACGCGCGACGAGATGCCCGATCCGCAGCGGCCTCGGCATGTGGCTCGACGGTCAACGGCGCGATGCGGCAGCAGAGCACGACCGCGCAACATGATCTTCGACGTGCCGGCGCTCGTCAGCTACGTGAGCCAGTTCATGACGCTGCTGCCGGGCGACGTCATCAGCACCGGCACGCCGGCCGGCGTCGGCGCTCGGGCATGAAGCCGGCGCCGGTCGTATCTCGAAGCCGGGCGACGTCGTCGCGCTCGGCATCGACGGGCTCGGGCGAGGCGCGTCAGCGAGGTGGTCGCGTGCGCCATGACGTCAACATGTCCTGACCGTCGACCTCGCGATGATCCGGCGGCGATTGCCACCTATTGCGACTACCATCACCCGCGTCTGTCCCGAGGTCGTCGAGCAGCTTGCGAGAGGTCGGTGTCCGCCGCATGGACATCTATCTGCTGGGCCGCCAGCTCGTGATGGTCGTCGACGTGCACGACGGCGCTCGACATCCGCCGCGTGTTCGAGGCGCACCGGCAGGCGACCGGGCCGGGTCGCAGGAATGGGAACGGCTGATGAAGGCGCTGCAGGAGCCGGTCGCCGGCGCGCGCGCCCGGCGACTGGTGGGCGATCATGGAGCCGGTGTTCCACTCTGTCGCATGACCGGGCTCCGCGCAGGCCTGGCCGCCGCCGCTCGCAGCAGCCGCGCCCCATCGTGATCATCGGCGCCGGCGCCATCGTCCGCGACCGCGCACCTGCCGGCGTATCAGCGCGGCTGGACTTTCCGATCGCCGGCGCTGTTCGACGTCCGCGCCGATGCGGCGCGCGACCACGGCGGACTGTTCGGCATCGACACCGTCTTCGCCACGCTCGACGACGCGCTGCGCGTGTCCGCGGCGCCGTGTTCGACGTCGCCGTGCCCGGCGATCAGATCCTCGGCATCCTGCGCCGCTGCCGCGCGGGCGCGGCGGTGCTCGATGCAGAAGCCGATGGGCGAGGACCTCGCCGGCGGCGCGCGCGCATCCTCGACGTCTGCCGCGCGCGCGCAGCTGATCGCCGCGCGTCAACTTTCAGCTGCGCTTCAGCCCCGAACATGCTGGCGCTCGCGGCAGCTCGTCGACGAGCGGCGCGCTCGGCGAGATCACCGACATCGAGGTTCGCATCGTCGATCGACCAGCCGTGGGAGCAGTGGTCGTTCCTCGCCGGCGCGCCGCGCCTCGAAGTGCTCTACCACTCGATTCACTATCTCGACGCGATCCGCTGGCTCGCGGGTGAGCCCGCACGGCGTGCACTGCCGTGCGCGTGCGCGCATCCGGCGCTGTCGAGCGTTTCAGCGACACGCGCAGCTCGATCATCCTCGACTACGGCGATCGCATCCGCTGCTCGCTGACGCTCAACCACACGCATCGCGCAGGACGCGACGCCACCGCGCGTCGATGCTTCAAGGTCGAAGGCACCGCCGGCGCGGCGCTGGCGACGCTCGGCGTGAACCTCGATTACCCGGCCGGCCCGCCGGACGACGCTCGAGGTCGCCGTCGACGGCGGCGCATGGGAGCAGGTGCCGCTGCGCGGCTCGTGGTTCACCGAGGCGTTCGAGGGACCGATGTCGAACCTGCAGCGCGTTCGTCGCCGGCGAAGATCGCCGCGCTGGTCTCGCCGGTCGACGACGCGATCCGGACGATGGCGCTGGTCGAGGCGTGCTACCAGTCGAGCGCGGACGCCGGTTCGACGACCGATTCCGGCGATCGAGCGTGAGTTGATTCGACCTGACGTCCGGCTAAAGCCGGACACTCGCGTGCGAATCGACGCTCATCAGCATTTCTGGCGATACGACGCGGCCGAGTACGGCTGGATCGGACGACTCGATGGCCGGCGCTGCGCCGCGACTTCCTGCCCGGCGCGACGCGCGAGCGCGAGATGGCGCGCGCCGGCTTCGACGCCGTGCGTCGCCGTGCAGGCGCGGCAGACGCTCGAGGAGACGCGCTGGCTGCTGGCGCTGGCCGACGCGCATCCGTTCATCGCCGGCGTCGTCGGGCTGGGTCGATCTGCAGGCGCCGGACGTGCGCGTCCAGCTCGAGCAGTTCGCCGGCCACCCGAAGCTGGTCGGCGTGCGCCACATCGTGCAGGCCGAGCCGGACGATCGGTTTCTGCTGCGGCCGGCGTTCCGGCCGCGGCATCGCCGCTGCTCGAAGAGTTCGGCCTCGCCTACGACATCCTTATCTATCAGTCGCCATCTGCCGGTGGCGGCCGAGTTCGTCGGCGCGGTTCGCGGGCCAGCGCTTCGTCCTCGATCACCTCGGCGAAGCCGGACATCCGCGGCGGCGAGATCGCGCAGTGGGCGGCGCGACCTGCGCGCGCTCGCGGCGCTGCCGAACGTCTGGCGCAAGCTGTCCGGGCTCGTCACGGAGGCCGACTGGAGCGGCGTGGACGCCGGAGCAGTTGCGGCCGTACCTCGACGTCGCGTTCGACTGCTTCGGCGCCGATCGGCTGATGATTGGCTCGGACTGGCCGGTGTGCACGGTGGCGGCGGACTACGCGCGGACGATGGCCGTGGTCGTCGACTATCTGGCGAGCCGGCCGGCGCGCGAACGCGACGCCGTGCTCGGCGGCAACGCGGCAGCGGTTCTGAATCTGATGGCGCGAGTGCGGCGGGGACCACGCATGAACAGCTCTGACGATCACGTTGAACGCAGAGACCGCGAGACCGCAGAGGCGAACCAGATGTCGTCTCGTGCAGTGCTCTGCGTGCTCTGCGGCCTGCGTTCAAACGTCGTCGCGGCTTCGTCGTCGTGGCGCTCGGCGCGTCGGCGCGCAAGCGTCGCGACAGCAGCGGCACGCCGACGATCGCCGTCATCCCGAAGGGCACGTCGCACGTCTTCTGGCAGAGCATTCACGCCGGCGCGGAGAAGGCGGCGCAGCGAGCTCGGCGTCGACGATCATCTGGCGCGGACCGCTGCGCGAGGACGATCGCGACTCGCAGGTGTCCGAGGTCGAGGGCTTCGTCAGCCGCGGCGTGTCCGGCATCGTGCTCGCGCCGCTCGACGACGCGGCGCTCGCGCCGCCGGTCGCCGACGCGAAGCGCGCACGGCATCCCGGTCGTCGTCATCGACTCGGGGCTGAAGGGCGACGACTACGTCAGCTTCGTCGCGACCGACAATCGCAAAGGCGGCCGCATGGCCGGCGAGCATCTGGCGGCGCTGCTGCACGACACGCGGCAAGGTCGTGCTGCTGCGCTACGCCGAAGGATCCGAGAGCACCATCCAGCGCGAGGAAGGCTTCCTCGAGGCGATCGAGCGCGCAGCCCGGCATCGAGGTCGTCAGCGCGAACCAGTACGGCGGCGCCGACGTCGAAGGCGCGTACAAGAAGAGCGAGGCGCTGCTCAGCCGCTATCAAGCGGCCCGACGGCAGCCTCGGCGTCGACGGCATCTTCACGCCCGAACGAGTCGACGACGCTGGCGATGCTGCGCGTGCTGCGAGGACAACGGCTGGGCCGGCAAGGTGAAGTTCGTCGGCTTCGACGCGTCCGACACGCTGCGTCGAAGGGGCTGGCCGACGGCGCACATCGACGGCCTCGTCCTGCAGGATCCGGTCAACATGGGCTATCTCGGCGTGAAGACGATGGTGGCGCACCTGCACGGCGCAGCCGGTGGAGAAGCGCATCGACACCGGCGTGCGGCTGATCACGCGCGAGCAGCATGAACGACGCCGACGCCAAGGAGCTGCTGCATCCCGATCTGTCGCAAGTGGCTGAAGCCGGTGAGCAGCGCCGCGCTTCGAGATGCGCGGCGTCGCGCAAGGCCTTCGGCGCGACGGTCGCGCTCGACGGCGTCGACTCTCGCCGTCGCGGCCGGCGAGGTCTGCGCGCTGGTCGGCCAGAACGGCGCCGGCAAGAGCACGCTGATGGCGATCCTCGCCGGCGCGCTCGCGCCCGACGCCGGCGTCGATGCGCGCTCGACGGCGCGCCGCTACGCGCCGCGCGATCCGCTCGACGGCGCGCCGCGCCGGCGTCGCGATGATCCATCAGGAGCTGTCGCTCGCGCCGCACCTGAGCGTGATGGAGAACATCGTGCTCGGCGTCGAGCCGGTGCGCGGCGCGCCGGCGCCGATCGCATCGTGCAGCGCGAGCGGATGCGCGAGACGGCGACGGCGGCGCTCGCCGAGCTCGGCCACCGCGACATCGCGCCCGACGCGGCCGGTCGGCGATCTGCACGCCGGCCGGCGCAGCAGCTCGTCGAGATCGCGCGCGCGCTGGCGATCGGCTGCCGCGTCCTCGTCCTCGACGAGCCGACGAGCAGCCTCGGCCACGCCGACGTGCAGCGCGCTGTTCGAGCTGATCGCGCGCCTGAAGGCGCAGGGGCATCGCGATCGTCTACATCTCGCACTTCATCGAGGAAGTGAAGGCGGTCTCGGATCGCTTCGTCGTGCTGCGCGACGGACGCAACGCCGGCGAGCGGCGCGACGCGCGGCGACGCCGGCAGAGGCGATCGTCGGCCTGATGGTCGGGCGCGACGCTCGACGAGCTCTATCCGCGCGGCGCGCGCGCCGCCGGGCGAGCCGATCCTCGAGCTCGACGGACGTCGTGCCGGGCGCGGCGACGCTCGACGCTTGCGCCGCGGCGAGATTCTCGGCATCGCCGGGCTGCTCGGCGCCGGGCGCACGCGGCTGCTGCGCGCGATCTTCGGCCTCGAGCCGGTGCACGGCGCGGCCGCATCACGGTCGGCGCGTACTCCGGCCCGCCGGCGCCGCACGAGCGGTGGCGGCAGGGGATGGGGATGCTGAGCGAGGATCGCGCCGGCGAGGGCCTGGCGCGCGGGCTGAGCGTCGCCGACAACCTGACGCTGACGCGGCTCGAGCCGCTCGGTCCCGGCCTTCACGGTGCTGCCGGCGCGGCAGGACGCGGCCGCGCGCGCGCTGGATCGATCGGCTCGGCATCCGCGTGCGCGCATCCGCGCCAGACCGGTCGGCGAGCTGTCCGGCGGCAACCAGCAGAAGGTGGCGGTCGGGCGGCTGCTGCACCACGACGTCGACGTGCTGGTGCTCGACGAGCCGACGCGCGGCATCGACGTCGCGCAGCAAGGCGCAGATCTACACGCTTGATCGACGAGCTGGTGTCCGGCCGGGCGACGAAGGCCGTGCTCGCTCGTCAGCAGCTACCTGCCGGAGCTGCTCGGCGTCTGCGATCGGATTGCGGTGATGTCGCGCGGCCGCCTCGGGCCGGCGCGGCCGGTGGACGACATGGACAGAGCACTCGCTGTTGATGGAAGCGTCGGGCGCGCGCGCTTCGTAGCAGCGCGGCGCTCGTCAACGAGCGCGGCGTCCTCGTCGGCCTCGTGCGTCGTGGCGCTGGTCTTCGGCGCGCTGATCGGCCCGCAGTTCTTCGCGCGCCGCCAACCTCGAGCTGATGGCGCGCCAGACGGTCATCGTCTGCGTCGCCGCGCTCGGGATGACGATGATCATCGTCTCGGGCGGCATCGACCTGTCGGTCGGATCGATCGTCGCGCTGAGCACGGTCGTGACCGCGCGTGCTGCTGCGGCACGGGCGTCGGGCCGCGCTCGCCGCGGCGCTCGGCGCGGTCGCCGCCGGCGCGGCTGTGCGGCGCGCTCAACGGGCGTGCTCATCACCCAGCTGCGCGTCGTGCCGTTCATCGTGACGCTCGGCACGATGCTGCTGGTGCGCGGCGCCGCGAAAGGGCTCGCCGACGAGCGGCGCGATCGAAGCGCCGATCACCTGGCTGAACGACCTGCTGCGCACCGCGCGCGGACGGGCGCGGCTGGCTGCTGCCGTCCGGCATCTGGATGACGCGTGGCGCTGGCGCGTCGTCGTCGCGTTCACGCTGCAGCTACACGCGATTCGGCCGGCATCTCTTCGCGATCGGATCGAGCGAGCGGACGGCGCGGCTGTGCGGCGTGCGCGATCAACCGCACCGAAGCTCGCGGTCTACACGCGTCGGCGCGGCGCTCGCCGGCGCTGTCGGGCGTGCTGCAGTTCTCGAAGCTGTCGGTCGGCGATCCGACCGTCGCGCATCGGCCTCGAGCTCGACGTGATCGCCGCGGTCATCATCGGCGGCGGCAGCCTGCTCGGCGGCAAGGGCAGCGTCGTCGGCACGCATCGCCGGCGCCGCGATCATGGCGGTGATTCAGATCGGCTGCTCGCAGCAGGGGCTGCCGAACTGGGTGCAGCAGATCGTCACCGGCGCGATCATCGTGTTCGCGGTCGGCGCTCGATCGGTGGAGGCAGAAGCAGCGAGGCGATGAGCCGATCGTGGAGATGTCGCTGCTGTGATCATTCGCGGCCTCGAGGTCCTCGACCTCCGCTTTCCGACCTCGCGCACGCACGCCGGCACCGACGCGGTCCACGTCGATCCCGACTACTCCGGCGGCCTACGTCATCCTGCGGACCGACGGCGGCCTCGAGGGACACGGCCTGACGTTCACGATCGGGCGCGGCAACGAAGTCTGCGCCGCGGCGATCGACGCGTTCCGCCATCTCGTCGTCGGTCAGCGGCTCGACGACATCACCGCCGACTTCGCCGGGTTCTGGCGGCGGCTGCGCGTCCGACTCGCAGCTGCGATGGCTCGGGCCCGAGAAGGGCGTCATCCACCTCGCGCTCGCCGCCATCGTCAACGCGGTCTGGGATCTCTACGCGAAGGCCGAGCGCAAGCCGGTGTGGAAGCTGCTCGCCGACATGACGCCGCGGCAGCTCGTCGCGTGCATCGACTTCCGCTACATCACCGACGCGCTGACGCCCGACGAAGCGATCGAGCATCCTCGAGCGTCAGGCGCGCGACGAAAGGCGGATCGCGAGGCGAAGCTGCTGCGCGTCGGCTATCCGGCCTACACGACGTCGGTCGGCTGGATGGGCTACTCGGACGACGGCGATCCGCGCGGCTGTGCCGCGAGGCGATCGCCGACGGGCTGGACCGCACTTCAAGGTGAAGGTCGGCGGCCAGCCCGACGACGATCGCGCGGCGCGTCGGCGCTCGTGCGCGAGGCGATCGGGCCCGACCGCACGCCTGATGATCGACGCCAACCAGCAGTGGGACGTCGACGAAGCGATCGCGCGCGTCGCGCGAGCTGGCGCCGTTCGACCCGTGGTGGATCGAGGAGCCGACGAGCCCGGACGATGTGCTGGGGCATGCGACGATTGCGAAGGCGGTGCGCGAGCTCGGCATCGGCGTCGCGACCGGCGAGCACTGCGCCAACCGCGTCATCTTCAAGCAGCTGCTGCAGGCGCGGCGCGATCGACTTCTGCCAGATCGACAGCTGCCGCCTCGGCGGCGTGAACGAGAACCTCGCCGTCATCCTGCTGGCGGCGAAGTTCGGCGTGCCGGTCTGCCCGCACGCCGGCGGCGTCGGGCTGTGCGAGTACGTCCAGCACCTGTCGATGTTCGACTACATCGCGGTGTCCGGCGACGATGGACGGCCGCGTCATCGAGTACGTCGACCACCTGCACGAGCATTTCGAGGATCCGGTCGTCGTGCGCCGCGGACGCTACCTCGCGCCGACGCGGCCCGGCTACAGCATCACGATTCGCGAAGCCGTCGCGGCTCGCGCACCGGTATCCTGACGGCGAGGTCTGGCTGGAGCAGCCGCACGTGAGCCGCATCGCCTACCCGCGCGATCGCCACGCTGAAGACGGCGGCCGCGCTTCGCGCGATCACCTCGAGCGGCAGCGGCATTCCGCTCGCGTTCGACGACGCGCTGGCGCGCGCCGGCGGAGATCGCCGCTCGCGCAGCCGATCGAGCGTGGACGGTGTCCGCGTCGGCAACCGCTTCTGCATCCTGCCGATGGAAGGGTGGGACGGCACGCGCGACGGCGAGCCGAGCGATCTGACGCGCCGCCGCTGGCGCAATTTCGGCATCAGCGGCGCGAAGCTGATCTGGGGCGGCGAAGCGGTCGCGGTCCGGCACGACGGCCGCGCCAACCCGAATCAGCTGCTGATGACGCCGGCGACGCAGCCGGCGATCGCGGCGCTGCGCGAGCGAGCTGATCGCCGCGCACCGCGAGCGCTTCGGCGCGAACGCCGACGGCGATCTCTTCGTCGGCCTTCAGCTCACGCACTCGGGCCGCTACGCGCGGCCGATCGTCTACGATCGGCCGGCGCCGCTCGCCGGCGTGTGCGACATCCGGTGCTCGACCGCCGCTTTCCGAACGGCGTCCGCGTCCTGACGGACGACGAGCTCGATGCGGCTGGCGGACGATTTCGTCGCCGCGGCGCGCCTCGCGCGCGACGCCGGGTTCCGCGTTCGTCGACGTCAAGGCGTGCCACGGCTATCTCGGTCACGAGCTGCTCGGCGCCCGCGACGCGCAGCGGCCGCTACGGCGGGCCGCTCGAGAACCGCACGCGGTTCATGCGCCGCGTGATCGAAGCGCATCCGCGCGGAGCGTGCCCGGGCTGCAGGCATCGTCGTCCGCCTCTCGGCGTTCGACACGGTGCCGTATCGCAAGCGGCCCGGACGGCGATCGGCGAGCCGGAGCCGGTCAGACTGAGCAACGCTCAACGCTCAGCGCTCAACGCCTCACCGGGTTTCGGCGTTGTCGCGAGCGACGAGCAGCTCGACGCCGCGCTCGACGAGAGCCGCGCGCGGTGCTGCGGATGCTCGAGCGCCTCGGCGTCCGCTGGATCTGCGTGACCGGCCGGCAGCCCGTACTACAACCCGCACATGCAGCGGCCGGCGATGTTTCCGCCGCTCGACGGCTACGAGCCGCCGGAGGATCCGCTGCGCGGCGTCGCGCGGCAGATTCAGCGCGACCGCGCATCCTGAAGCGCGCGTTTCCGCAGCTGGTCGTTCGTCGGATCCGCGCTACAGCTACCTGCAGGAGTGGCTGCCGCACGTGGCGCAGCACAACGTGCGCGAGGGCCTGTGCGACTTCGTCGGCCTCGGCCGCATCGTGCTGTCGTATCCCGATCTGCCGGCCGACGTGCTGCGCCGGCGCGCCGCTGCAGCGCAAGCGCGCTTCTGCCGGACGTTCAGCGACTGCACGACCGGCCCGCGGCTGGGCCTGGTGTCCGGCTGCTATCCGCTCGATCCGTTCTACGCGGCGCGGCCGGAAGCGATCGCATTCGCGACGTGCGGACGGAACACCAGCGCGCGAGGAGCGAACGTCGATGAAGATGCGCATCGCCGGCGTGTCTCGTGGGCATCGCTGCATCGGCGCGGCGGCGATGGCCGGCGCCGCAGCACGCAACCAAGGGCGGCTACATCGTCGAGCGCGACGCCGAGGTCGCGAAGAACGAGCCGGGCACGCACAACGGCGGCGGCCAGACCGATCGGCTACTCGTTCTTCGACGAAGACGCCGAAGCATGAAGTTCGTCTTCCGCAAGCGCGCGCTGAAGCCGGGGTCGGGCATCGGCTATCACGAGCAGAAGGAGGACGAGGTCTACTACGTCGCTGAGCGGCAAAGGCGTGATGACGCTCGACGACAAGCCGATCGGATGTCGGCCCGGGCACCGCGATCCTGACGCGCCCCGGCAGCTCGCACGGGCTGAAGCAGGCCGGCAGCGAGGACCTGGTGATCATGATCGCTCACGAGGTGAAGTGAAGGCGATCTCGACGCGATGACCGACGACTGCCGCCAGCGGCAAATCAGATTGCCGACGCCGGCATCGAGCGTGTCTTCGGACTGCCGGGCGGCGAAGTGCTCGTGCTGATGGACGAGCTCCGCGCGCGCCGGCGTCGACTTCGTCCTGATGCGGCACGAGGCCAACGCCGGCATCGCGGCGGCGGTCTACGGAAAGCTGCGGCGGCAGCCCGGCGTCGTGCTGACGCACGCTCGGTCCGGGCGCCGCCAACCTGATGCTGCCGCTGACGCAGCGCCTATCTCGATCAGGAGCCGCTGCTCGCCATCTCGGCGCAGATCCCCGACGAGTTTCCGGCAAGCCACACGCATCAACTGCTGCCGCTCCACGACGTCTACCGGCCGATCGCGCAGATACGTCGCGAAGATCACCGGCGCAGAACGTCGGCGACGTCGTGCCGCGCGCGCTCGCCGCAGTGCATGAAGCGTCCGTTCGGAGCGGCCTATCTCACGTTGTCCGCGCGCGGAAGCCGCTCAAGCCGGCGGACGCCGCGGCGAGCGGCGCTGCCGCCGGAGTCGAACGCCGGCGCGACGCCGGCGCGTCAGGGCAATGCCGCGCGAGACAGCGACGGGACGCTCTGCGGACCTCCTGAGAGCGCCAAGCGGCCGCTGGTCGTGATCGGGCTCGGGATCGATCCGGCCAACGCCGCGCGGATCCGGCAGTGGGTGAACGACTGGAATCTGCCCGTCGCCGTCACGCCGAAGGTCAAAGGCATCGTCGACGAGACCGCCGCGAACTTCGTCGGCGTCGTCGGCGGGATGGCGGCCGACGGTCTGATGTGCGATGCGCTCGCGGCGGCGGACCTGCTGATCGGCTTCGGCCTCGATCCGGTGGAGATCGACAAGACTGCTGGCACGCCGAGCTGCCGATTCACTGGGTCCTCGAAGCGCCGAACGTCGGCGGCATCGTGCCGCCGGGAACGGCGCTCGTCGACCACGCGCAGCTCCTCGACGCGCTGCTGGCGGCACGCCGCCGCCTCGACGTGGGCGGCGCCGTTCGGCGAGTTTCAGCAGAAGCGCCGCGCGATGCTGACCGATCGCTCCGGCGCGCCGGGCGTCGATGTGGCCGGGCGATATCGTCCAGGCGCTCGCCGCGGCGCTGCCGCCGGAGACGATCGTCACGACCGATGTCGGCTCGCACAAGTATCTGTTCGGCCAGTTCTGGCCGAGCCGCGAGCCGGAGACGTTCTGGATGTCGAACGGGTTGTCGGGGATGGCGTACGGGCTTGAGCGCCGCGATCGGCGCCAAGCTCGCGCGGCCCGATGTGCCGGTGCTGGCGGCCGTCGGCGACGGCGGCTTCTCGATGAACGCGCAGGAACTCGAGACCGCCGAGCGCGTCGGCGCGCCGTTCATCACCGTCGTGCTCGAGGACGGCAGCTACTCGCTCATCAAGCTGGCGCAGGCAGGGAAAAAGCTCGAGCCGTATCGCAGTGGACTTCGGGCCGATCGACACGGTGAAGATGGCCGAGGCCTGCGGCGTGGAGGGCCTGCGCACCACCAATCCGGACGAGCTCGCGTCGGCCGCGAGACGCGCGCCGTCGAGCGCCGGCGCAGCCTGGTCGATCGGCGTGCCGGTCAGCGACGCGGACTACCGGCGCCTGTTCTGAACCACGGCGACAAAACTGGTACAACGGCCAACGCAGAAATCGCGGAAATTCGCAGAAAGGAATTCGTTCTGCGGGTTCCGCGGGTTCGCGTTGTTTCGTTGTGATCAGCGGGGCGTTTACGGGAAGAGAAAATCTTCGCGGACAGCGGGCGTGAAGACGTCGATGAGCACGACTTCCTCGTCGAGCATCGCGCGCGCCGTGGGGCACGTTCGATGGGAGGTACGCATCGCCGGCCGACGCACCGCGATCGGCGCCGTCCACGGTGGGCGCGCCCGCGCTCGATCATCGTAGTCTGCTCGTGTAGGTGCGAATGCACCGGCGGCGTCACGACGTGCGCGGCGAGGCGCAGCCGGCAGACCATCGGGCTCGCCGTACCATCACCGCTCGATGCCCTCGGCCACGCGGGTCGCCGGAATCGACGCCCAGTTCATCGGCCCTTGTCCGCCCGCGGCCGGCAGCGGCGGCGCCATGAACTCGGGCTGCACGTTGAACGCCGCCGCATTCGATCTTCGCGCTCGCGCGTCGCCGCCATCATCCAGAGGAAGTTGATCGAGCCGCCCGGCGCGGCGACGTTCGGGTGGTAGCCCTGCGGCATCAGCACGACGTCGCCTTCGCGCACGATCGTCGCGAGCTCCGGCTCGTTCGTGTCGGTGTAGACGAGCTGCACGCCGAAGCGCGGCGCCGGCATGTCGATGTAGAGATACGCCTCCTCGAGCATCGCGGCGTGCTCGTGCGGCGGCCACGACGTCCAGTTGCCCGGCGCGCTGAAGGTGACGCCGGCCATGATCCGGCCGGCCTCGACGTTCTTGCCGATGCAGGATGTTCACCTCGCGCTGGTTCGTCTCCTTGCCGGCGTTGAAGCGCAGCCCGGATCGTTCTGCACGTCGGCGAAGCGGCACGAACTGCACCGGGTATGCTGCTGTCCGACCGGCGCGGCGATCTCGGCGAGGTCGCAGCCGTCGGCGCCCGGCGTCACCTCGATCGACGCGTCGCGCGGCACGTACAGCGAGTCGAGCCGGCCGAGCGTGAACGACTCGCTGTTCGCCGCGCACGGTCGCCGATCCCTTGAGGCAGACGAGCCCGGTCTCGCGCTCGTCGGTGTCGAAGCGGATCGGCGCGTCGCCCGGCGTCGAGCACGATGCGGCCGTAGTGCAGGTAGCGCGACGCGCGTCGATCCGGAGCAATCGACAGCGTGCCGGCCCTTGTGCCCAGCCGTATTGCGAACGATGCACGTGTCTTTCGCTGATCTGCTGCAGCGTCATCGGATCCGGTTACGTTGCTCGCTCGTCCCTCGAATTCGACGACGACCACCGTCGCCATCGGATCGAAGATCGGCCGCTCGAGGTTCAGGTACGGTGCGGCCGTTCTCCGTCTTCATCTCGACCGGCGCCTTGTCGGCGAGCCGGTACGCGCGCGTGACCGTGTTCTTCATCGCCGGCAGCGCGAACGGCGCCCGCGGCTCGTCGAAGAACGTGATGTACAGCTTGCCCGGCTTGGTCGTGACGCGCCACTGAGTCTGCTGGTAGACGAGCGCGATCGCCGCGCACGTCCTTCGCGCCGCGCGCGCTCGGCTCGCCCAGCTCGTCGCCGAACGGCGTCGGCGCCGGCGCCGTAGACCGCCTCGCCGTTCACCTGCAGCCAGCGGCCGACGGTGCGCAGGATGTCCTGGCTCACCTGCGGGATGACGCCTTCGGCCGTCGGCCCGACGTTGAGCAGGTAGTTGCCGCCCTTGCTGACGATGTCGACCAGCTTGAAGGCGATCTGGCCCGGGCGACTTCCAGTCGGTGTCGTCGGTGCGGAACCCCACGTGTGGTTGATCGTCGCCGGCACTTCCCACGCCTCGCCCGGACACGTCGGGCGGGATGACGTTGTCGCCGGTGCTCGCGTAGTCGCCTTCGGCGCCGAGCCGGCCGTCGATCAGCGTGTCGGGCTGCAGCGTCGCGGACGATGTTCGCGAAGCGCTGCGGCGCGGTCGCCGGTCATCATGCGCGGCGTGTCGAACCAGATCAGCGCGACCGTGCCGTAGCCGGTCGAGCAGCTCGCGCACCTGCGGCTCCGCCTTGCCGCGCAGTACTGGTCGTAGTCCTTCTTGTCGTCGGGGCCGAAGTCCCACGTCGTTGCCGGCGCCGTTCGGCTCGTGCCAGTCCTGCGACTGCGAGTAGTAGAAGCCGAGGCGGATGCCGCCGCGCGCGCACGCGTCGGCGAGCTCCTTCAGCACGTCGCGCTTGAACGGCGTCGCGTCGACGATGTTGTAGGGGCTCGCCTTCGACTTGAACAGCGCGAAGCCGTCGTGATGCTTCGACGTGATCACGATGTACTTCATGCCGGCGTCCTTCGCGAGCTTCACCCACTCGTCGGCGTTGAACTTCACCGGGTTGAAGCGCGTCGCGAGCTGCTCGCATTCTTCGACCGGCACCGTCGAGCGGAGCATCACCCATTCGCCGAGGCCGGGCGAGCGCTTGCCGTTCCACTCGCCGGCCGGAATGCGCGTAGAGGCCCCAGTGGATGAAGAGGTCCATTTCTGGCCTCGCGGAACCACTCGAGCCGCTTCTCTTCGCGGCGCGATCGGCGCGTGGCCTGGCGCCGCGAAAAGAGGTGCCTGGCCCGTATTCACGAACGGCGGCGCTCGGCGGCGACGACGAGTCGCTGCAATCATACTGCGTACGATGATCGGCAGGGAGCCCGAGGCGCGCCGCGAGCGGCCAGTGCATGACGGGCGCTGTTATTCTATGCTTTACCGGTAAAGTCAAGCGCAACTTTAGCGCTAAAGTCAGCGAACGCCAGCGAGCGCGGCCCGGCATGCACACGACCACGATGAAGCGCATCGCCGGCGAGCTCGGGGTCTCGATCACGACCGTCTCGAAGGTGCTGAACAACCACGCCGACATCGGCGCAGGCGACCCGCGCCCGCGTGCTCGCCAAGGTCGAAGAGCTCGGCTACCAGCGCAACGCCGTCGCGCGCAGCCTCAGCCTCCGCCGCACCCACACGCTCGGCATCGTCATTCCGGATCTGATGCACTCGTTCTTCGTCGAGATCATCGCCGGCATCGAGCCGGTCGCCAGCGTCCGCGGCTACGGCCTGCTGCTCTGCAGCTCGAGCGAGGATCCCGGCAAGGAGCGCGCGGAGCTCGAGATGCTCCGCCGGCCGGCAGGTCGACGGCATCGTCCTCGCCTCGGCGCACGCGCTCGGGCAACACCGACCTGCTGCAGCAGCTGACGACGCACGGCACGAGCCTGGTCATGATCGACCGCGACGATCACCCGAGCGTCAGGTGCCACCGCGTGCGTCACCGACGACGAGCAGGTCGGCCAGCTCGCGACCGTCGCACCTGCTCGATCTCGGGCGCCGGCCGATCGCGCACATCGGCGGCCCGCCGATCGTCCACGCCAAGCGGCGCGACGACGGCTGCGCGCGATGCGCTCGAAGGCGCGCGGGCATCAAGGCGCCGCGCGACGTGGATCGTGCGCGGCGGCTTCATGGAGAGCGACGGCTACCGGGCGATGAAGCGGCTGCTCGACGGTGCGGCCGCGCGATCGACGCGGTGTTCGCGGCCAACGATCCGTGCCGCCATCGGCGCGATGAAGGCGATGTGGGAAGCGGGCTGACGCGTGCCCGACGACATCGCGGTCGTCGGCGTCGGCGACATCGCGCTCGGCGATCTGCTGCGCGTGCCGCTGACGACCGGTCGGCTGGTCGCGGCGCGATCAGGGGCGCCACGCCGCGGAGCTGCTGCTGAACGGCCTCGATCTCGACGTCGACGAGCCGCAGCGCGTCATCATCCCGCCGCGCGCTGATCGTCCGCGAGTCGTCGGGAGCGGCGCGATGAATTGCGGATTCCGCAATCCGCACTCCGCAGTCCATAATCAATCCGCATTCCCGCACATCCGGAGATCCGCAATACGACGTTATGACATCGATCGCTTCCGAACAGACACGAGGCGGCACTCCGTGCCACCGCCACGGCGTTTGCGGCGCTGTTTTCCGTCGTCGAGTCTCTCGCTGCGCGGGCTGCCGCGCTCTACTACGACTTCATGGTCCGCGAGTTCGGCTGGTCGCGGACGATGGTCACGTCGGGCAACGCGATCAGCAAGCTCGATCGTCGGTCCGCTGTTCGGCTTCGCCGCCGGCTGGATCGTCGATCGCTTCGGTCCGCGGCGGCTGATGATGGCCGGCATCGTGATGGCCGGCGGCGCGCTGGTCGGCCTCGGCGCGGTGTCGGCGGCGTGGGCGTTCTACTTCTTCTACTTCTTCAACGCGCTCGGCTACGTCTGCGGCGGGCCGCTGCCGTGCCAGGTGCTGCTGTCGCGATGGTTCGATCGAGACGCGCGGCCGGGCGATGGGGATCGCGTATCTCGGCATCGGCATCGGCGGCGCGATCGTGCCGCTGCTGGCCGACGCTGGCTGACCGATCAGTCTCGGCTGGCGCGGATCGCTGCAGGCGCTCGGCGTGCTGATCGTGCTGATCGCGTTTCCGCTCGCGTATCTCGTCCGAGAGCCGCTCGCCGACGATCGCGCCGACGATCGAGCTCGGCCGCCGGCAGGCGAGCGTCCGCGACGGCCGGACGGCGTGCCAGCCGGCGCCGCTACGGCGCGATCCTTCAGCGACTCCGCCTTCTACCTGCTCGCGCTCGGCAGCATGTGCTCGATCGCCGCCGTCGGCGGCACGAACCAGCATCTCAAGCTGTTTCTCAGCCTCGATCGCGGCTACTCGCAGGGCGACGCCGCGCGGCATCATCTCGCTCGTCCTCGACCGTCAGCATCGCCGGCCGGCTGCTCATGGGATGGCTGGCCGATCGCATGCCGCGCAAGCACGTGATGCTGATCATCTATCTGCTGGTGGCCGGCGCGATTCCGCTGCTGCTCGCTCGAGTCGTCGCCGGTCGACGATGTACGTGTTCGCGGCGATCTTCGGCCTCGGGCTCGGCGGCGAGTACCTGATCATCCCGCTGATGGCCGGCGAGCTGTTCGGCGTCCGCGTCCTCGGCCGCGTGATGGGCATCGTGCTGACGGCGGACGGCGTCGCCGAAGCGACCGCGCCGATGCTGGTCGGCTACCTGCGCGATCGCACCGGCAGCTACGACACCGGGTTCATCACGCTCGTCGCGCGCCGCGCTGCGTCGGCGCCGCCGCGATCGCGCTTGCTTCCGAGACGACGGCGACCCAGCACCTGAGTCTTGCTCAATCCCGAATCCCTAATCCCTAGTCCCTGATCACGCATGCGCATCGTCGACGGCAAGGTCATCGTCTGCAGCCCGGGCCGCAATTTCGTCACGCTGAAGCTCGTCACCGAAGACGGCGTCTACGGCCTGGGCGACGCGACGCTCAACGGCCGCGAGCTGGCGGTCGCCAGCTATCTGCAGCGATCACGTGCGTGCCGCTGCTCATCGGCCGCGACGCGCGCCGCATCGAGGACATCTGGCAGTACCTCTACAAGGGCGCGTACTGGCGGCGCGGTCCGGTGACGATGACCGCGATCGCGGCCGTCGACACGGCGCTGTGGGACATCCTGCGGCAAGACGCTCAACGCGCCGGTGTATCAGCTGCTCGGCGGCGCGTCGCGCGAGTCGGTGATGGTCTACGGCCACGCGAACGGCGCGACCGATCGACGAGACGGTCGAGGCGGTGCAGCACTACGTCGCAGCTCGGCTATCGGGCGGTGCGCGCGCAGTGCGCGATTCCCGGCGTCGCTGCACGCCTACGGCGTCGGCCGCGGCGACGCTCTACTACGAGCCGGCGCAGAAGGGAAGCCGCTCGAGAGCGTGTGGAGCACGGAGCGCTATCTCGACTTCGTGCCGCCGCTCTTCGACCGGCTGCGGCGCGAGGTCGGTTTCGACGTCCACCTGCTGCACGACGTGCACCATCGCCTGACGCCGATCGAAGCGGCGCGGCTCGGCAAGAGCGCTCGAGCCGTCATCGCCTGTTCTGGCTCGAGGATCCGGTGCCGGCCGAGAATCAGGCGGCGTTCCGGACTGATCCGCCAGCACACGACGACGCCGATCGCGGTCGGCGAGGTGTTCAACGCGATCCACGACTGCGCACCAGCTCATCGAAGAGGAGCTGATCGACTACATCCGCATGACGGTCGTGCACGGCGGCGGCATCAGCCACCTGCGCAAGATCGCGGCGCTCGCCGAGCTGCATCACGTGCGCACCGGCTCGCACGGCGCCACCGATCTCAGCCCGGTGGCGATGGCCGGCGGCGCTGCACTTCGACCTCAGCGTCCACAACTTCGGCATCCAGGAATACATGCGGCACACCGACGAGACCGACGCCGTGTTTCCGCACGCCTACACGTTCGAGCGCGGCGCGATGCATCCGGGCGACGCGCCGGGCCTCGGCGTGGACATCGACGAAGCGCTCGCCGCGACGTATCCGTACGATCCGGCGTATCTGCCGGTCAACCGCAAGCTGGATGGGACGGTGCACTCATGGTGACCCGACGCGAATTTCTGACGCGCGATGTGCCGCATCACCGCTCGTCCTGAGCGTGTCGAGCCGGACGAGCCGACGCGGCGTCGCCGATGCGCTTCGGCTACGCCGCGATCACGTGGGGCAGCGACATCGACGCAGGCGATCGACGACATCGCCGCGGTCGGGCTTCCGCGGCATCCAGCTGCCGCGGCGAAGGCGTTCGCGCAGTTCGGCGATCGACCCGGCGGCGCTGCGCGACGCTGCTCGGCGCAGCACCGCCTCGACCTTCGCCGTGCTGTCGAGCGGCAACCTGTCGATCGATCCCGGCGCGCGAGCGCGAGGAGCTGGCGACGCACACGTGCGCCACGCGCAGTTCGTGCGCGACGCCGGCGGGCATGTATCTGCAGGTCATCGACGAGCGGCCGAAGGGCCGCGCGATCGTCCGCCGACGACTACCGCCGCCTCGGACGCCTGCTGACCGAGCTCGGCAAGCGCACCGGCCGATCTCGGCGTGCCGCTCGTCTACCACCATCACATGAACAGCACTGGGCGAGCAGCCGCGAGGAGGTCGGCGCCGTGCTCGACGCCGCCGATCGAAGCACGTCGCGCCTGCTGTTCGACATCGCGCACTACCAGCAGGGCGGCGGCGATCCGGTCGCGGCGCATTCGCCAGCTACCGCGACTGGATCGAAGTCGTGCACCTGAAGGACGTGCGGTCCGGCGCCGCCGGCCGCACGCCGCCTCAGCCAGGCCCACGCCGGCTCCGTCGTATCAGTTCGTCGAACTCGGGCGCGGACGCGTCGATCTGCCCGGCGTGTTCGCGGCGCTGCGCGACATCAGCGTTCGACGAGCTGGGCGATCGTCGAGCTCGATCGCGTGCCCGATCCGGGACGGACGCCGAAGGAGTCAGCCGAGATCAACCAGCGCTATCTCGTCGAGAAGATGCATCAGACGATCTGACGAACGGGTCGAACGCAGGTCGCAACGGTCCGCAGAACACGAGTCTCGCAGAGATCTTGCGCGCTCTGCGAGCTTCGCGTTCAGACGTCGTGACGCGCTATTCCAGCCGCACCGGCTCCAGCCTCGGCGACAGCAGGTGCACGACGGCGAGCGCCGTCAGATAGGCGCACGCCGGCCATCATGCAACACCGTCGCGTAGCTGCCGGTCATCTGCAGCAGGTAGCCGGTCACCTTCGCGATCATCATCCCGCCGACCGCGCCGGCAAACCCGCCCAGGCCGACGACCGAGCCGACCGCCTGCCGCGGAAACATGTCCGACGCCAGCGTGAACGACGTTCGCCGACCAGCCCTGGTGCGCGGCGGTCGCGAGGCTGATGCAGCGCGACCGCCGCCCACATGCTCTGCACGCGCGACGCGGCGACGATCGGCACGACCGCGAGCGCGCAGATCGAGCATCGCGGTCTTGCGCGCGGCGTTCACGCGTCCAGCCGCGGCGGATCAGCGTCGACGACAGCCAGCCGCCGCCGACGCTGCCGACGTCGGCCACCAGGTAGATGACGATGATCGGCGGCCCGAGCTGCAGCAGCGACAGCCCGTAGGTGCGGCTGAAGAAATCCGGCATCCAGAACAGATACAGCCACCAGATCGGATCGGTCATGAACTTGGCGATCGCGAACGCCCACGTCTGGCGGTAGCCGCAGCAGGCTGCACCCACGGCACGCGCACCGTCGGTCTCCGGCGGATCGCTGCGGATGTAGCGCGCAGCTCCGGCGGCGCTGAGCGCGCGGATGCCGATCCGGCCGCTCGTAGATGCAGCAGCCACCAGACGACCAGCCAGCCGAAGCCGAGCAGCGCCGGTGACGATGAACGCCCACGCACCAGCCGAACTGCACGCGTGATGAACGGCACGGTCATCGGCGTGATGATCGGCGCCGATGTTCGTGCCGGCGTTGAACAGCGCCGGTCGCGAACGCGCGCTCGCTGCGCGGGAACCATTCCGCGACGGTCTTGATCGCCGCCGGGAAGTTGCCCGACTCGCCGAGGCCGAGCACGAAGCGCACGAAGATGAAGCCGGCGACCGACGACGAGTATGCCAGCCCGAAGCGCGCCGAGCAACGACCGACGTCGCCGGGCCGAACGCGCGTCGCTTCCGCGGCGTCGCCATCGCGGCGAGCGACCAGACGATCAGCGCCAGCGCGAAGCCGCTCTTGGTGCCGAGCCGATCGATGATCCGATCCGGCGAACAGGAAGCCGATCGCGTAGGCGAGCTGGAACGCGAAGACGATGTCGCCGTAGTCGATCTCGCTCCAGCCGAATTCGCGCCTGCAGCGTCGGCTTCAGGATGCCGATCACCTGCCGATCGACGTAGTTGATCGTCGCGGCGAGGAAGAGCAGGCCGCAGATCGTCCAGCGGAACGCCGTCGCGCCACCGGCGCCGCGGCTCGTGCGACGCTGAACGGCATGTGCCGTCCAAGTCACGCCTCGGCTGTCAGCTCTCGACTTCAGATCGTCGGGTTGCGGCGATGGATCGCGAACTCGCGATGGCCCAGCCGCTCGGCGGCGGTCGGCCGTCCCGAGCGACACCGCGAGCACCTCGTCGAACAGCCGATCGGCCGCCGCGCTCGAACGATTCGCGCGTCGTCGAGCACGCCGCTGACGTCGAGGTCGATGTTGTCGGCCATCGTCTGCGCGGTGCGCGCGTTGCCGGTGATCTTGATCACCGGCGCGATCGGATTGCCGGTCGGCGTGCCGAGGCCGGTCGTGAACACGACGACCTGCGCGCCGCCGCCGACCATGCCGGTCACCGACTCGACGTCGAGCCCCGGCGTGTCCATGACGGTCAGGCCGCGCTTGCGTGATCGGCGCGGAGTAGCGCGACGACGTCTTCGAGCCGCGTCCGCTCGCCGGCCTTGTGCGTCGCGCCGAGCGACTTCTCCTCGATCGTCGTCAGGCCGCCGCGGATGTTGCCGGGCGACGGCTGCGTGCCGCGGATGTCGAGCCCGAGCGCCATCGCCTCGGCTTCGACGCGGTTGACGACGCGCAGCAGCCGCGTCGCCGGCGGCCGGCGTGCGACGCGCGCGCCGCGAGCAGGTGCTCGGCGCCCATGATCTCGGCGATCTCGCCGAGCACGACCGCGCCGCCCAGATCGACGAGCGCGATCGGCGACGCGGCCGACGACCGGGTTCGACGCGAGGCCCGAGGTGTAGTCCGAGCCGCCGCACTTCACCGACAGCACCAGCGACGACGCCGGGCACCAGCGCGCGCTCGACGCGGCCGATCGCGGCGGCCAGCTCGCGCGCGATCTCGATCGCCGCGCGCGGTCGCGCGCACCGTGCCGCCTTCGCCCTGGATCGACACGATGCTGCGCCGGCTTGCCGGCCTGCGCGCGCGCGTCGGCGAGGTGCTGCGCGACCACCTGCTCGCACCCGAGCGCGACGACGATCACCGCGCCGACGTTCGGGATGCCGCGCGTAGGCGCGCGAGCGTCTCGTGCGTGACGTTGAGATCGGGCCGATCTGGCCGCAGCCCGCCAGGTGCGGCAGCGCCGCGCCGATCGGCGCGATCGCCGCGGCGATCCGCTCGGCGACCACCGCCGCGCAGATCACCGTCGGCACGACGAGCACGTGATTGCGGACGCCGACGCCGGCCGTCCGGCGCGCGGGTAGCCGAGGAACGGCCGATCCCGGCGCGTTCATTCTCGCGGCTCGGCGATGCGCGGCTCGCGCCGTCGCGCGGCGACGCCAGGTCGCCGCGCGCCGCGCGCGCTCGCGACGTTGTGGGTGTGGACGTGCGCGCCGGCGGCGATGTCCGACGAGGCCGTGCCGATCGGGCTGCCGTATTTGATGACGCGCTCGCCCGCGCGCGAATCGCGCGCAGCGCGACCTTGTGTCCGCGCGGGATCGCCTCGGTCGACCGTCACCGTCGCTGCCGCCGGTGCGATCGTCTGACCGCGCTCGAGCGCGCTCGAGCGCCGTCGCGACGTTGTCGTCGGCGCTGATGACGATCGCCGGGTTCACTGGTTGACTCCGCTCGCGAGGAAGCCGCCGTCCACGGCGATCAGCTGGCCGGTGACGAACGTCGCCGCGTCCGACGCCAGGTAGACCGCCGCGCCGACCAGTTCCTCGACCCGGCCGAAGCGGCCCATCGGCGTCCGCGTCGAGAAACTCCTGGCCGCGCGGCCCTTTCAGGATCTCGCGGTTCAGATCGGTCTCGAAGACGCCCGGCGCGATCGCGTTGACCGTGACGCCGTGCCGCGACCACTCGACCGCCAGCGCGCGCGTCAGCCCGCGCCACGCCGCCTTGCTGGCGGTATACGCCGCCACCTCCTGCAGGCCGACGAACGAGGCGATGCGAGCCGACGCCGATCAGCCGGCCCGCTTCGCGCGCGATCATCGACGGGGCAAACGCCTGATACGTGCGGAACATGCCCGGTCACGTTCGGTGTCGAGAATCCGGTTCCAGTCGGCCTTCGCTGCATCTCGAGCGTCGCGACGCGCTTCGTGATCGCCGGCCGCCGCGACGACGATGTCGACGTGTGCCGAAGGTGCCGAGCGCAGGCGTCGCGCAGCGCTCTGCAGCGACGCAGCGCTCGCCGACGTCGACGGGATGCCGCAGCGTCCGCCGCCCGCGCTGCTCGATTGCCGCGCGGCGACGGCGTCCGACCGCGTCGCGGCGGCGGTCCGGCTGGCGACGACGTCGGCGCCGGCATCGGCGAGGCCGAGCGCCAGGGCGTGCCCGATGCCGGTCGTGCCGCCGACGACCACGGCGAGTGCGGCCGGTGAGATCGAAGAGCGACGGTGTCATCGTCGAAGTCGTGTCCGACCCTTGCCAAGGTGGGTGGGGCAATTCGTACTCTTCAGGCGTCGCATCGGTCCGGCGTTTACTTTACCGGTGTAGTTGGCGGAAATTCAACGAAAAGCAGGATAGCCGTCATGGATGTCTCACGCCTCGCCGTCGTCGTTGCCGCGGTGATGACGGTCTGTCACTGCCCGTGAGCTCTTATGATCAGCTCGCGCTCAGGGCAGGCGGCCCGTTGCCGTCACGCCGAATGAGTCCGCGAAGCGCGTCGATGTCGCCGATCGGCGGCAAGCCGTTCACCTCGTCACATCTGGCCGGACCAGGTGAAGAAGCCGGTGCTCGATCCGATTCGCAGCGCCGGCGGCACGATCGTGACGCGCGGCTGGCCGCTCGCGCCGCGGCGCGGGTGAGCGGGTCGATCATCCGCATCACGTCGGCCTGCTGGTTCAACTACGAGAGCGTGAAACGGGCTCGACTTCTGGAACAACTCCGACGCGATCAAGGCCGGAAGAGCGATCGAAGATGGGCACGATCCTGCATCGCCGCATCGTCTCGGCGAAGGGCGGCGCCGATCGCGGCGAGCTGACGACTGAGATCGGATTGGTCACGCGCCGACCGGCACGGTGCTGCTGCACGAGCGCACGCAGTTCATGCTTCTCCGGCGACGCGACGACGCGGACGATCGATCGGATCGCCACGCTGACGGCTGCCGATCAGAAAGTGGTCTTCGCCGACGCCAAAGACGGCATGCTCGGCATGCGCGTCGCGCGTCAGCTCGAGCAGCCGTCGAACGAACCGCTGGTCTTCACCGACATCGCTGGCCGCGCGACAGACGGTGCGCGCAGATGGACAACACCGGCGTCACCGGCGAGCATCTGAGCAGCGAGGGCAAGAAGGGCGACGCGGTCGTGGGCGACGCGCGGCCGGTGGACGACGCGCTGGCCAGCATCGATCGGCGCACAGCCGATCACGCATCGCGATCGATCGATCATCCGCAGAATCCCGGATTCCCGACCTACTGGCACGCGCGCGGCTACGGCCTGTTCGCCGCCAACCCGCTCGGACAGAAGATCTTCCAGCGAGAGGCCGCGAGACGATGAACTTCACGCTGCAGCCGCGCGCGTCGGCGACGTTCCGCTATCGCGTCGATCGTGCTCGAGGAGACAGCGCCGGCCGATCGCATCGCAGCGCGACTCTCGACGCCTTTGCCGCCGTAGCCGATCGATTCACGTCGGCCTCGATCGGCGCGGGCAACATCAGCGGCACGCACGCGCGCGCGATCGGCGAGATTCCCGGCGCGGCGGTCGCGGCCGTCGTACGCGCGCGACGCGCGCACACGCCGAGCGGCTCGCCGGCGCAACGCACGGCGCAGGCGCCTACGACTCGCTCGACGCGTTCCTCGAGCATCGGCCGCTGGACATGGTCGTCGTCGGCAGTCCGTCGGGCTGCACGCCGAGCACGGCATCGCGGCGGCGCGACGCGGCCTGCACGTGCTGGTCGAGAAGCCGATCGACGTCACCGCGGCGCGCGCCGACGCGCTGATCGCCGAAGCGGCGCGCGCGCGGGCGTGACGCTCGGCGTCATCTTTCAGGATCGCGTTGAAGCCGGACGTCGCAGCGGCTGAAGGCGCTCGTCGACGAGGGCCGGCTCGGGACGCCGATTCTCGCCACCGCGCGCGTGAAGTGGTATCGGCCGCCGTCCTACTACGCGGCTCGCGGCTGGCGCGGGACGCGGGCGCTCGACGGCGGCGGCGCGCTGATGAACCAGGGCGTGCACACCGTCGACCTGCTGCTGTGGCTGTTCGGTCCGGTGCGCCGCGTGTTCGCGAAGGTCGCGACGCAGCTGCACGCGATCGAGGTCGAGGACACCGCGGTGGCGGTGCTCGGAGTTCGCGAGCGGCGCGCTCGGGACGCTCGAGGCGGCGACGTCGGCGTATCCCGGCTACGCCGCCGCATCGAGTTGACCGGCATCGAACGGCACGCGTCAGGCTCGACGGCGACGACGCTGCGTCGCGATCGATCTGCGGATGCCCGCGACGACGAACAGCCGACCGCGCCTGTCGGCGGTCGACGGCCGAGCGCGGCGTCGCCGGTCGTGAGCGACGCGTCTGCGCACACGCGCGTGATCGCGGACTTCATCGGCGCGTCGCGCAGAACGGCGGCGGCCGGCCTGCGACGGACGCGAGGGACGGCGCAGCGTCGACGCTGATCGAAGCCATCTACCAGTCAGTCGCGGACCAATCGCGCCGGTCGACGTCCGTAGGATGCGAAGGACGTCCATGAGCAGACGCTGCGCAGGTGACGGCGCAGAGTCGAAGCGCTCGGCGTGGTCGCCGTGATCCGGCTGAAGGATCCGGCGAAGCTGCGCGCCGTCGTCGACGCGCATCGCCGAGGGCGGCGTCCGCGCGCTCGAGGTGACGATGACGGTGCCGGGCGCGGTCGAGCTGATCCGCGAGCTCGCGCCGACGCTGCCGGCCGGCTTTCTGCTCGGCGCCGGCACGGTCACCGACGCCGGCGACGGCGCGCGCGGTCATCGACGCCGGCGCGTCGCTTCGTCGTCGGCCCGGTGTTCCGGCCCGGACGTCATCGCCGCGTGCCACGAGCGCGACGTCGCCGGCGATGCCCGGCTGCTTCTCGCCGACCGAGATCCTCGACGGCGCACGAGTGCGGCGCCGACATCGTCAAGGTGTTTCCGGCGACGGCGCTCGGGCCGCAGTTCATCAAGGACGTGCGCGCGCCGCTGCCGCAGGTGAAGCTGATGCCGACCGGCGGCGTCACGCTCGACAACGCCGGCGACTGGATCCGCGCCGGCGCGGTGGCGGTCGGCGTCGGCTCGGCGCTCGCTCGACGCGAAGGCGATCGACGAGGAGCCGCTTCGACGTCATCACGGCGAACGCGCAGCGCGTGGTCGCCCAGCGTCGCGGCCGCATCGCGGGCACGCTAGCGGTGAGCGCTCAGGAGCCGTACGCCGTGGTTCGCAGCCGTGCACCACGTTGAGCTGTTCAGTCGGCGATCGGAATCGGCGTCCCGCCGCTCGCGCTCGACGTGTAGCACGCCTCCACGAGCGCCATCGTCTTGATCGCGTCGTCGACGCGGGCTGACGAGCGCGCGAGTCTTCGCCGGCGACGTACCGCTGCAGGTTCGACATCGGTCCTTCGAACGCGCGTCGTGAACCACGAGCCGCGCAGCGGCACACGTCCTGCCAGTCGCCGTCGCGCGCGATCTCCATCGTGTCGGCCGGGCCGGTCGGGTAGTCGAGGTTCACGCCCCACGTCAGCCGCGCTGCCGCGCCGCGCCTTCGATCATCATCTGCGACGCGCGGTAGCGCGGCCCGCGCGCGATGCGTGTGGTTCAGCGTCAGCGCGCAGCGGATGCGTGTCGCCGTAGTCGAGGATGATCGAGCTGCGCGTGTCGGCGAAGCTCCGGCGTCGACGGGATGACGCACGACGCGGCAATACACGCCTGACGGTTCGCCGACGAGCCAGCGGATCGCGTCGAGATAGTGGATCGAGTGGTACGGCACCTCGAGGCGGGGCGCCGTCCTCGAGGAACGTCCAGCAGATGCCACGGCTGATCGATGACGATGCGGACCTCGACGTCGACGATCGCGCCCGAGCTTGCCGCGCGATCGAGCAGATCCGCGCAGCGCGAGCACGTTCGGGCTGAAGCGCAGCTGAAAGTTGACCGCCGCCGTGAGACCGCGATCGCGGCAGCATGCGCGGATCGCGCGCGAGCCGTCGCGAGGTCCGGTCCCATCGGCTTCTGGATCAGCACGGCGGCGCCGGTTGGAAGCCTGCGCGAGGATCGACGAGGATCTGATCGCCGGGAACGGCGATGATCGAAGATCGCGGCGTCGACCGCCTGCGGCGCTCGAGCGTGGGGAACACCGTCGCGATCGACGAAGTCGCGTCGCGCGGTCGTTCGCGACGTCGCGTCGGCGCTGTCGTGAACATGCCGGCGACCGGACAGCCGCAGCGCGCGGTGCGTAGGCAGGTGCGCCGCCCGAACGATCCCGCCGGCGCCGATCACCGACGATCGGGCGTGGCTTGGCCGGCGAGGCCACGCTTGCGAAGTCATGCGACCAGCACGCCGCCGTCGATCGGATAGGCCTGGCCGGTGACGAACGCGCGCTTCGTCGGAGCAGAATACAAGCGCGAGCGCGGCAACCTTCCTGCGGCGTGCCCATGCGGCCAATCGGCTGATAGGCTGTCCAGCGCCCGCCGCATCTCGTCCTCGCGTCCCGGATAGTGCTCGCGCAGGTAGCCGTCGACGAACGGCGTCTGAATCCGCGCCGGGCAGATGCAGTTGCAGCGGATGCCCGCGCTTCACATAGTCCAGCGCGATCGACATCGTCATCGTATGCACCGCGCCCTTGGTCATCGAGTAGGCGAAGCGCTCCGGCACGCCGATGAGCGACGCGATCGAGCGCCATGTTGACGATGGCGCCGCCGCCATGCTGCAGCATGATCGCGACCGCCGCCTGCGCGCAGAGGAACACGCCACGGACGTTCACCGCATAGAGCCGATCGAGATCGTCGGGCGTGGTGCTCTCGATCGTGCCGACGTGGGCGATGCCGGCGTTGTTGACGAGGATGTCGAGGCGTGCCGAAGGCCGTCTAGATCTCGTCGAACGTGCGCGCGACCGCGCCGGGATCCGAGACATCGCAGAGCCGGGCGGCCGCGTCGCCGCCGCCGTTCGCGCGGATGGCACCGACCGTCGCGTCGGCGCTGTCGTTCCGGTCGAGCACGATGCAGCGTGCGCCTTGACGAGCCAGCACCGTCGCGCGATCGCCGCGCCGATCCCGGATCCGGCTCCAGTGACGGCGGCGACTTTGTCGTGCAGATCGAACATCCTCAGACCAACCCGACGTCCACCAACCGGGTTTGTCGGACGCTATCGCCGAAACCGGCGATCAGCGGCCGCGCTTTCCGATCGCCTCCTTCACCGCCGGCAGCGACAACGACGCGTCGTGGCCTCCTTGGTGTCCCACACCTCGTGATCCAGATAGCGTTCGCGTCGGTGACGTCCTTGGCGACGATGTAGCTGTGACAGCCGGGCATGCGGCCCGTCGCTTTGAGGAGGATGTCGAGCACCTCGTCGCGCTTGCCCTCGACGGTCAGCATCTTTCCGATCAGTCCATACATGCGCACACTCTCGCTGAGATATTAAGGGCCCTAACGGCACAGTCAACGGAGTTCGTCACGTGCTTCGCAAGCAATCGCAGGTTTGGGCCATTGGAGGGCCGATGATCCGCAAACTGAAATCAGGTTCGTATCGATTGTATTCGCGCAAGGTCGACCCCAGGACAGGGCATGCCGGGAACCTCGGCACGCTTCAGAGCCGGAGCGCCGCGGAAAAGCACGAGCGCGCTGTGCAGTTTTTCAAGCACGGCTGAGGGCACGTGAACTGAAGAGGTGACCACGGAGGGGTTCATGCCAGAGAAGGAAACGTTGAGGCGAGCGCGGCGCGACAAGCGCCAGGGCAAGGCGCCGTCGACGACAGGCGGGCGAGTTCATCCGCGAAGAGATCCATCACATCCGGGAAGGTAAAGCACGGCGCGCGCTCGACGAAGCAGGCGATCGCGATCGGTTTGTCGAAGGCGCGCGCCGCTCGGGCGTGAAGCTCGGGCGACCACCGGCGAGCGCGAAGGCCAGCACGAAGCGCAGCGCGGCGTCGGCGAGCCGCGCCGGCCGTCACCACACACGACCGTCACCCAAGCGCTCGCGCGCGACCTGCGGAAGCTGAAACGCGAAGGACGATCGGCGGCGTCGCGCGAAGGCGCTGGCGCGTCACGCCAAGGCGGCGGCCCGAGCGCGGTCGGCCGCATCGCGACGCGCGTCGGCGAAGCGGGCGGCGCGGACGCGGAAGCGTCGAGCGAACGCTTAAGACAGAGCCGTGTAGATCCGGCGGGCGCCGGAGGGCCGCCATCGCAACGACGGCCCGGCGTCCGCGTGCGTGGCCGAGCCCGTGACAGGTCTTGCCGCGGGTCAGGATGCGGACAACCTGGTGGCGCGGCAGGCCGGATGATCGTGGCACGACCAGTTCAGCCGCGCACGAGCACGTCAACGTCACCCGGTCGCCGACACGCGATCGATGGGCAAACACCAGCGCATTGTAACGGTAGCCACCTCCGTGACGGAGGGCGCGCATCGGATCGATGCGCACCATCGGACGCCCAGGACGGACTCCCAACTCCGAGTAGGCTGGTCGGGTGCCCTGCTGATCCTCGCGTTCGTGCTGTTCGCGATCATGGCGGCAATCGCGCTCACGCCGCTCGCGCTCGTGCAGCGCTATCGCCTGGGCACGGCGCGGCGCCGCCGCGGCGCTGGAGTGCGGCGCTCAACATCGCGGGCCTGGCGTTGTCATCGACGCTGTTTCTCGCGGGTGCCGCGGTCACCGCCCTCTGGATTCCCAACGCGTTCTGGCATACGGCTGCTGGATTCGCCGGCGGCTGCCTGCTCGGCCTTGTCGGTCTGCGCCTGACGCGGTGGCAACCGGGCCACGGGTCGCTGCACTACACGCCCAACGCGCTGGCTCGTGCTCCGGATCACCTCGTGGTCGCGGCAAGACTGGCATTCCGGATTCTGGCGGAGTTGGCGCGCCTGGCACGTCGCCCCGGATTACACGTCCTGGGTCGCCGCGTCGGGCTGCTGGCTGGTTCGCTGGCGGCTGGCGCAGTCGTCCTCGGTGCGCACGACTTGCCCACTGGCTCGGCGCGCGCCGGGCGGCTCCGACGGCACACGTGAGGAGCAAGGTTCACGCGGTCATCGGCGTCGAACGATGCGTGGTCGTCCAATCAGGCCACAATCTGAGGTGTGGCGCGAGGGGGACGGTCACGTTCGGGCGCGGCCGCGCCGGTGAACTGCTGGGCGCTTCCCTTCTGGCCGCAGTGGCTGTCGGGTCCCCAGCCTAATCCGCGGGGCCCGTGCACGGTGGCGAGCGGTCCGACGAAGCTGCCCGAAATCCCCGGACGATGACGGCTTAGCGATCCGGCCGCCGCAATCCGGGCCTGTTGTGGTCCCACATACGCTTGATTCGGCGAACGGCGCGGTGTTGATCGCCCCTCGACGCCGGCGGGGCCGTGCGCGACGCGCCGTCTCGCGTCCCCGTGAACACACGCGACTGGGAAGACATTTCAGCGGCACGCTGTCCGCGGGGCGATTGCCTGCCATCGCGGACATCGGCGACAACCGGCGCAGACGCCGGCAGGTGCAGATCTATCGCGTGCCGGAACCGGCGCCTGGACGACACGAGACACGGCCGGCCGGAAGTCTTCAATGCGTCGTACGCGGATGGCCCGCACAACGCCGAGGCGCATGTTCGTCGTCGATGCGGACGCTGTTCATCATCACGAAGGACCGCCGGCCGGGGTCTATCGCGCGACGCTGCACGCCGACCGGCAGCCGTGCAGCTGACATTCCAACGCGCGTCGGCCGAGCTGGGGATTGCCGATGGTGACCGATGCGGAGACGTCCCGCGACGGGACATCCGTCGTCGTTCGCACGAGCCGACGAAGTCGTGCTCTACCGGACCGCCGATCTGATCCGCGGCACGTACACGCCGTCGTTCCGCATCGAGGATCGACGGGCTGCGCGAACCACAGGCGGGAGGCGTGGCGCTCGACGGGGACATGCTGTATCTGTCGAGCGAGGGGCGGGCGGGACCGGCGCCGCTGGGTGGTTCATGAGTCTGCGGTGTCGGTGGCCGGCGTGAGCGGTCAGCCTCTCGTGGGTTGACTACCACGTGACGTGCACGAGCGACGCCTTGCCTCGGCAGCAGAGAACGATTCGACGATGCGCTCTGTCGGCGATCGTGACGAGCTTCGCGGGCTGTGGAAGCTGCTCGAGCTGACCTGATTTCTCGAGGTCGGCGCTGCGCCGGCGTCGGTGACTGCGGAGAGCCCATCGCCTTCCAGCGCTCGTGCGGGAATTGCTGTGGCTCTTGTCCACGCGGAAGTGCGCGATCGTGGCGCGTCCGTTCGGCAGACCCTCGATCGTCAGGTCGATCGTCGCGTCCGGCGCCGGCAGGTCGTCGTCGTGGTAGTTCAACACCAGCACCGCGGCTGACCGCGGCGATCGGCTCGCGAGCGCCGAGATGTCGGCCGCGCCGCGCACGCTCGTGTCGCGCACCGGACTCGAAGGTGAGTCCGGCGGAACTCTTCGGCGCGCGACGCGATCGCCGCGCATGCGGCCCGAGCATGCGGAACACGTTCAGCACGGGCTTGTCGATGCCGTTCGTCGCCAGATCGCGGAAGCCGTCGAAGTACGGCTGATCCTCGAACTCGAACGCCCACGTCACCGCGCCGAGCAGGTTCACGCCGTGCCGATCGGCCAGCTCGTACGTCCGCGCGAGCTGCTCGGCCGTGTAGCTCGAGAACATCGTGCCGTTGCGATACGCGTTCTGCGGATAGTCGGCGCACGCGCACGCGGCGCAGCCTTCGGGATCGGACTCGCCGATGACGATCGGCGTGTCCTGCAGCTCCGGGAACGACGCGACGATGCGCGAAGCCGCTGGCGATCGCGCGCAGCTGGTTCGCTGACGCCCATGCGCACGTGGCCGTCTGGCATGAACGCTGCGGCGCGCCCTTGGCGTGGAAGGTGATGAGATCGAGCGGCGATCCGATCTTGCCGGTCGCGTAGTTGGTGCCGCGCAAGGCAGTGCTCGATGAAGTCGCGCAGGATCTGCTGCGTGCGCGCGCCGTTCGGGTCCGGTGACTTCGGGTCCGCCGATGCTGCGCGGTCGGCAGCGCGCGCTTGACGCCGTCGGCGGCGAAGTCGTAGAGCTTCATGAACTCCGTTCCGGCGTGCCGTGCCAGTAGCCGATGTCCGGCTCGTTCCAGACTTCGCACCACCAGCTCTCGACTTCGCGCTGGCCGTAGCTTCTCGACGAAGTGCCGCGTCACGCTGGATAGACAGAGCTCGCTCCACTTCGTCGTAGTCCTTCGGCGGATAGGTCCAGCCGGTGTAGATGTCGTTGTAGTTGTCGCCCGGCTTCCAGAAGTGCCGGTACGGCTGCCGGCTGGCGCGACGACAGCGCCTCCGGCATGAAGCCGATCTGCACGAGCGGCTTCATCTTCCGCTCGACGATAGGTGTCGACGATGCGATCGACGATCGTCCAGTCGTAGACCGGCCGGCCGCTGGCGTCTTCGGTGTAGGCGTTGGTCGATCCCCACTTGAGCGCCGGCGTGCCGTCGCCGGTCGTCAGCAGGTTGTGCGCGCGCACGAAGACCGGGCACCGGGCTGCAGCGCGGCGCAGCTCCGACGAGCAGCTTCTTGCCGTTCGGCGTGTAGGTGTAGTTCGGCTCGTCGTGGCCGAACCACGCCCAGATCGGCGTCATCGGACCGATCCGCGCGGCGGTGTCTACGCGAATCGAGACTACGATCGGTCTCCTTGGGCCGAGCTGGCGACCAGGCCGGCGGCAACGAGCAAAAAAGAAGAGAGCGGACTCGCGCGCAAAAAGTGCGCCTGCGGATGGCCAGCCCCCGGCCGAATCGGCATCCACCAACCGTAGTCATCGACTGCAGACTTCGTGGCGTTCGCTATAGCACACTCACTCAGCCACCTGCGGCTGATGGATCCGCGAGGATCGGGAGGTTGTTCCCACAGCATCGGACCCACGCGGGTGGCATTTCGTGATTCTCACCCAACGGCTGTGACCCCAGCCTTCTGCGCGCCCGCCCTGCGCGCGCCGACCTTTGGAGCATGTCTCACCGTGGATTGGGATGCACGCCTGCCGTCGACAGGAACGGTGACGATGGCCGCGGGACTTTCGGCGTCACGGGCGGCTGCATTGGCTGGAGGCGTTTTCGGGTCTCGAAGCGCAGATGTTGGCGGCTCACTCGGCGGATTTCTTCGGCCCGGAGCCAGATTGGCGAGGGTCATGCCATCAACGTGATGGGCAATTTCATTCTGGGCGTGCCGATCGGCGGCGACGGCACGGCGCTGGCGTGCAGCCCGTTCGTCACCCCGGGCGGACTCGGCCTGCTGCGGACGCACATCGATGCCGGCAGGGCCTGCCGTCAGCGCGCGTCCCTGTCGAGGCAAACGATTTCGCACGTGCACCGACGCCGGCAAGCGTGATGGGGCTTTTCAGCGATCGCTTCGGCTGCAGCGGCGAGGCGCGCCGCACTCGCGCACGCGCTGGAGGAGATGGCAATCGCGAGATCGGGCATCGATTTCGAGGCCGGGCGGTTGGCATGGACCTGGCGGCGCGACGGCAGGCGTGATCGTTTCGATGGCGCACGCGCCGCGATCGCCGAACGCCCAGCGCACTCGATTACGAGAGGTAGCCCGGAAAACCGGGCTTTTTTGAATCATGGTGCGGAAGAGGGGATTCGAACCCCTACGGTCTTGCTAGCCGCCGGCCCCTCAAGCTGGTGCGTCTGCCCGCTCCTGCCGCAATGAGGACTAACCCAGTTGGTGACTTCTTGAATTGTGGCGACTTGGTGAGCGCAGAAACCACCCGAGTCTTCACCACCAGCTCACTCAACTGACCAACTCTCGCACCCTACTTGGGCGCCGAAGTGGCGTCAACGGTCGTCGGTGGTGTCGCCGGTGCGGGCGTTGTTGCCGGCGCGGGCGGGCCGCAGAGCGCCTCCGGAGTCGGCGTCGGCTGGCCCGGCACTGCCGGAGCGGGCGTCGTCGGCTTCGGCGGCGGTGGACGCAGGCGTGCCGCCCATCAGCGACCCAGGCCCCCGCTGACCGATGATCGCGAGCGTCAGCGCGCCACCATGAACAGCACCGCGAGCACCGCCGTCGCCTTCGACAGCAGGGTGGCCCCGGCGCGCGCGCCGAACGCCGACTGCTGCTGCCGCCGCCGAAGGCCGCCGCCATGTCGCCCCTTGCCCTGCTGCAGCAGGATGACGAGCAGCAGCACGATGCACACGAGCACGTAAAACGCCGTGAATAGATAGTAGAGAACCATTTCGACCTGTGCTTGTCGTGAATTCGCGAAACAACGATTATACCGCAGCCGTCCGGGCCCTGTGGACGATGTCGCTGAAGCTGCGCAGATCGAGGCTGGCGCCGCCCACCAGCGCGCCGTCCACGTCGGGCTCGGCGATCAGCTCCGCGGATATTGTCCGGTTTGACGCTGCCGCCGTAGATCACGTGGCACCGGTCGGCCGCGTCGCCGCCGAACCACTGCCGCAGCCGCGTGCGAATGTGCGCGCATGCAGCCTCGCCCGCCTGCTGAGACGATCGCGTTGCGTGCCGGTCCCGATCGCCCACACCGGCTCGTAGGCGACGACGATCTCGGCGACCTGCTCGGCCGTCATCTGATCCAGACCGTTCTTGATCTGCCGATCGAGGATCGCCAGCGTCTCGTTGCGCTCGCGCTCCTCGAGCGTCTCGCCGACGCACACGATCGGGATCAATCCCGCGCCCAGCGCCGCCATCGCCTTGCGGTTCACCGATCGCGTCGGTCTCGCCGAACAGCCGCCGCCGCTCGGAGTGGCCGACGATC
>ERZ1370068.9860-contig-8607_pt1 | contig 41967 bp, 46 predicted proteins | sample MGYA00561227_ERZ1370068 | MGnify/ENA primary metagenome ERZ1370068 (study PRJEB38410, sample SAMEA6850437) | metagenome | study: Metagenomic assessment of the ecological functions of the soil: analysis of the soil microbiota associated with the... | reverse complement strand
AGAGACGCGCGAGAACACGTCGCGGCCGAGCTCGTCGGTGCCGAACCAGTGCGCGGCGCGCGGGCTTTGCATCCGGTCGAGGATCTTCAGCGCCATCGGGTCGTAGGGCGTGATCCAGGGCGCGAAAATCGCGCAGAGCGCAACGATCACCAGGATCACGGCGCCGGCGAGCACGAGCTTGCGCCGGAAGAGCTTGCGCAGGCAGCAGCGCCGACGGGCTGCGCGAACAGCGCTGGCGGCGATGGCGGCGCGCAACGGCGTCATCGGCATCAGTACTTCACGCGCGGATCGACGACCAGGTACAGCAGGTCGATCGCCAGGTTGATCAGGACGTAGAGTCCGGCGATGACCAGCAGCGCGCCCTGGATGACCGGATAGTCGCGGCGCAGCACGGCGGACGACGACCAGGTTGCCGACGCCGGGCAGGCCGAACACCGTCTCGGTGACGATCGCGCCGCCGATCAGCAGCGCGAACGTGAGGCCGAGCACGGTGATCACCGGAATCAGCGCGTTGCGCAAGCGCATGGCGCAGGATCACGCGCGCTTCCGACAGTCCCTTGGCGCGCGCCGTGCGGATGTGGTCCTCGCCGAGCACGTCGAGCATGCTCGCGCGCGTGAAGCGCAGGATCAGCGCCGAGTTGACCACGCCGAGCACGATCGACGGCAGCACGAGGTGATGCAGCCGTTCGGACGAGCGGCACGCCGGGATCGCCGTAGCCGGCCACCGGAAACCAGCCGAGGGCCACCGCGAAGATCTGCATCAGGATCAGGCCGAACCAGAAGCTCGGGATGCTCGCGCCCAGCATCGCGAAGCCCGAGAAGACCTGGTCGATCGTCCTGCCGCGCCAGACGGCGGCGACGATGCCGCAGGGAACGCCGATCAGCGTCGCGATGACGATCGAGAACAGCGTCAGGAAGAACGTCGGCTCGGCGCGCTCCAGCAGCGCCTGCGTCACCGGCCGCTGCAGGAAGATCGACTGGCCGAGATTGCCGTGCGCGAGCTCGCCCAGCCAGTAGGCGAACTGCACCGGCAGCGGCTTGTCGAGCCCATACGACGCGCGCAGCTGCGCGATGTCGGCGGCGCGTCGCCTGCTCGCCCAGCATCACCGCCGCGGGATCGCCCGGCGCCAGGCGCGTGATGAAGAACACCAGCGTCGCCACCAGCAGCATCACGATCACCATGCCGGCGAAGCGCGACGCCAGATAGCGGGTCATGCCGTGCGTCTGCAACCGAGTCATCCCGCGCCGGCCGCCGACGGCAGCCGCGCATCGAGCGCAACGCGCCTCTCACTTCTGCAGCCCCGTGTTCCAGAAGAACGGCCACGGCATCGCGACGTAGCCGTCGAGCTTCGCCGAGCGCGCCGTCACGCTGTTGAAGTTGCCGACGCGGATGTACGGCACCTCGGTGAACACGACGTCCTGCACGTTGCCCCACAGCGCGCGCGCGCTTCTTCGGATCGGCTTCCGCGTTGAACGCTGCGAGCGCGGCGTCTCTTCGCCGGCGAGCTCCACCAGCCCGGCGCGCCGTCGCCCAGCTGCGGCGGCGTCAGCGTCGGTTCGGGCAGCACGGCGGAGTGCGTGATGTAGATGTCCCACAGCGCGGGATCGTTGCGACGCTGGATCAGCGTCGACCAGTCCACCACCTGCATGTCGACCTTCAAGCCCGCGGCCTTGAGGTTCTCGGCCATCACCAGCGCCATCCGGTAGTGGAAGTCGTATTGCTGGCTGGTGAGGATCTTGATCGGCGTGCCGTCGTACTTGGCGGCGGCGACCATCGCCGCGGCCTGCTTCGCGTCGCCCTTGCCGTAGTTCTCGGTGCCGGCGGTCGAATAGAACGGCGTGTTCCTGGCGTAGTGATTGGCGTCGGCGCTGTAGAACTTCGGGTCGCCGAAGCCGGCGCCCAGCATGTCGGCGTCGTTCAGCGATGCCTGCACCGCCTGGCGCAACGCGACGGTTGGCGAGCGGCCCCTGCTTGGTGTTGAGCACCAGGTACGGGAAGCCGAACGGCGCGGTCAGCACGGGCTTCACGTTGGCCGCGCTTTCGAGCCGCGCGTACGACTCGACCGGCAGCAGGTCGGCGAAGTGGTACTGGCCCGACAGCGATCCTTCGACGCGCGTGTTCGCGTTGGGAACGGGGATGAAGCGCAACTCGTCGAGCAGCGCTTCGCGCTTGCCGCCGTAGCCGCTCGCCGGCTCGCTGCGGGCGCTGTAGCCGTCGAAGCGCACCAGCTGCACGTACTGGTCGGGCTTGCGCTCCTTGAACATGTACGGGCCGGTGCCGACGAACTGGGTGAGCGGCGTGGCGATCGAGTCCTTGGCCATGATCGCCGCGAAGCCGTTCGGCAGCGCGAGGTGCGCCACCAGCGGCGCATAGGGGCGGTTCAGCGTGATGACGATCGCGTTCGGCCCCTTGGCCTCCAGCGCTCTTGATCTCCTTGGCGACCGCCTTGCCGCGCGGCGCCATCTCCATCCAGCGCTGCAGCGAGGCGACGACGTCGTCGGAGGTCATCTCCTTGCCGTTGTGGAACTTGACGCCCTTGCGCAGCGGGATCGTGTAGACCAGGCCGTCCTTCGACATCGTCGGCATGCTCTCGGCGAGCATCGGCGACCACGTTCGAGTTGGCGTCGAACGTGTACAGCAGCTCGTACACGTGCTGCATGATCGTGCCGACCAGATCGGCGGTCGACGCCATCGGGTCGAGCGTCTGCGGCTCGCCGATCATCGCGGTGTTGGCGGCGCCGCCCTTCGGGGGCGCGGCGTGAGCGAAGTACCGATCAGCGTGGCTGCCAGCAGCACCACGAGCGCCGGTTCCTGAGACGCGGACACGCCAGCGATAAGCGAAACGCTGACATCGACGCGCGATAACGACCTCCTGGATCGGACGCGGAACGCGCCGCCTTCGCCCGCTCGGTGGCGTAAGCTTTGGCTACTGGGGCGCGTGCGGAATTACAAGATCGGCGCGAGTGTACGCTTTTCCGAACCGTCGTCAAGAGTTCGTCGGGAGAGGGTGGTTTCATAGGAAAGAGCGGCTCCTGCATCCGTTGTTGCCTGATGCCAGGCCCCGGCGCGGTGACCGGGAGGCACCACCTATCCTGTAATTTGTTTCAACCGCGCCGTGTCGCGGCGCATGCCCTCACCATCGGAGGATTGCATGAGTGTCGAATTTCTTGGAGGTACCCAGTGGCGCCGGCGGACAGCCGCTGCCATTCTCACCGGCGGTCTCTGCCGGTCCGTTCGTGTTCCCGGTCCGGCCAGGGCGATGGGGAGAACGGCGAGATCGTGCCCGGTGGTATCGAGGCCCAGACGGCCAGACGCTGAAGAACGTGGAGCGTGCGCTCGCGCTTGCCGGCTGCACGATGGCCAACGTCGTCAAGGCCACGGTGTGGCTCGACGACACGCGCGACTTCTGACGTTCAACCGCATCTATGCCGGAATTTCTTCCTGGCAACAAGCCGGCGCGCCTGACGACGCGAAGCCGATGGTCGACGCCAAGATCGCGGGGCATCGAGGTGATCGCCCGCTAAGGGTTGGGGCCTGCGTGCGGCGCGGTCGTTGGATTACCATCCGCACATGAGTGCAGCGCCGACGATCGTGATCGTGGGAACTCGGTCAAGCCGGTGGCTGGGCGGCCAAGACGCTGCGCGACGAAAAGGCTTATGCCGGGCGCATCGTGCGTTTCGCGGCGGACGAGGCGCATCTCGCCGCACGAGCGGCCGCCGCTGTCCGAAGGCCGTGCTCGCCGGAGCATCGCCGCGCCGGAATCCACGCACCTCTTCAAAGCCGGACGTCCTTTCAGGACGAGCATCGACCGCCGATGAAGGCGCGCCGCGCCACTGCCGCAGCGATCGACCGCGACGCCAAGCTGCGTCACGCTGGCCGAGCGGCGAACCGCTCGCGCTACGACAAGCTCATCCTCTGCACCGGTGCGGGCCGCGCGCGCGACCTCGCCGGTTCCGGGCGTCCGACCTTGCCCGGCGTCTTCACGCTGCGGACCATCGCCGATGCGCTCGCGCACCGGCCGCGTGCTAGAGCAGATCGCGGCGTCGAAGCGTGTGACCGTCGCGGGCGGCGGCTGGATCGGCCTCGAGGTCGCCGCCGACCGCACGCAAGCGCGGGAGCTGCAGGTCACCGTCGTCGAGACGGCGTCGCGAAGGCTTCTGCGAGCGGCACGGTGCCGTGCAGAGATTCCCGACCGGTCTGGCCAGGCCGCACCTCGGGACACGGCGTCGGAGTCGTCCTCGAACAGCGATCGCCGCGTTCACGCCGGGTTCGACCGGGCGGCCCGCTGGCGACGTCCCGTCGGCCTGACCGACGGGCGCGACGATGACCGCGCGGACGTTCGCGTGGTCGGCGTCGGACTCATGGTCGCGGAACGACGCGCTCGCGCGCGCAGGCCGGGTATCGCGTGCGAGAACGGCGATGCTTGGTCGATCGACGCGGTGTCGGAGCTTCGGACCCCGACATCTACGCGGCCGGCGACGTCGCCGTCGCGCCCAATCGCTGGGCCGGGCGGCGCAGTGCGTCTCGAGTCCTGGCAGAACGCGCAGGACCAGGGCATCGCCGCGGCGCAGGTCCGCGCTCGGACTCGAGGTCGACTATCGAACCGCTGCCGTGGTTCTGGTCCGACTTCGACGTCAACCTGCAGATCTACGGCTCCCCTTCGCCGACACGTGCGGTGATCGGCGGCGATGCGTCCGGCGAGCCGTTCCTGCGTTCTATCTCGACGGCGATCGTCAGGCGGCGGTGGGCGCAACGCTGCGCGCGACTTGCGTTTCGCGCGCCGGCTGATCGAGCAGGGCAAGGCGGTGGCCGATGTCCAGTTGCAGGATCCGGCCGTTCCCATGGCGAAAATCTAGCCCGCGACCTGCAACGCCGAGTGAGCAACGCGTCGATCGGCGATCTGGTTCGTGCCCGGCGGGCGTAGCCGCTCGCGCTGACCAGTTCGCCGACGGTGATCGAGAACGCACGCTCGCGTATCCGGCGCTCACCGGATCGCGCGGTCGATCGTGACTCGTCGCTCGCGACTTCACCGGCCCTCGTCGCGCCGGTCGCCGTGCGTGGCTCGTCCACCTCGCGCCGGGCTCGTTGCGGTTGCCCGCCAGCGACTCGACACCCGCGTGTTCATGGCCTCTACGCCGCACATCGCGGCAAGCATCTGGTCGCCTGCAGCAGGCGCACGGCCACGGCACCAGCACCGTGTTCGGCGCGTCGAGATCGAGGTCCGCGTGCATGGCGTCGGCGTTCTCCGAGAAGGAGGTGCCTCGACGATGGCTTCCACAACCTCCTCGCGGTGGTCGGTCGCTCGCCATGCTCTTCGCCTACGACCGCGCCGCCGGGTTCATCGCGATGACGGTGTCTGCTGCCGATGGCGCGCTCGATCAACGCGTGGTACTGGCGGCGCGCGGTGCGCCTGCAATCCAGCGGCATCAACAACCGTGATCGCGCGCGAGGTCGATCGACATCGCGTCGGGCAGCCCGTTCCGGGTCGAGCTGCCACTTCCGGCCTGCCAGGCGCCGCTGGCGCGTGACGCCTGTCCGACGCCGAGGCGCCGGACGTGGGCGACTGCAGACGCATTTCGTGCGACGATCGTCGCGCTGGTGTTCATCCTGATCGACTTCACGCAGTCGCCGGCGTTCACCGCGGGCGCGATCCACGCGGTGCTCGCCTACGTCTACGACTACCTCGAAGTGGCTCAACCAGGTGCCTGCGGTGGTGAACAATCTCGCGCGCTTGCAGGATGCGCGCCGCCGCCTGCGTGGCTGACGCCGTCAAGGCGTGGTTGCGGCGAGCGAGGGCGGCGCCTGCCAATCGCCTCCGAGGGCCTGCAGACCAGAACACGGCGGCCGCTGCCCTGCAACTGCGTGCAGCCGTTCGTTGTTGAGCGGAGCCCTTGTTGCGCCGGTGATGACGTCGAGGTACGTCGCAACACCCCTTCGTAACGGCTGTTCGCGAGATCGAGCGCGCCGCCGCGTGCGCGTGATCGCGACCTCGCGCCTGCGCCGTCGCGCGATCGAGCGCCGCAGCCCGGTGATGCCATCTTCCGCTTCCTGCATCGCGGTGCAGCACGACGCGCCGGTAGTTGGCGACGGTGATATCGTAGCCCGCCTTGCGGCGAAGTCGACAGTTCGCCTGGATGCGCCCGCCGTCGAAGAGCGGCTGCAGCAGATCGACACGCCCAACGACCACACCAGGCTCGGCGCGTCGAACAGCGACGCCATCGAGGCTGCGGCTCTGCGACGCCGTAGAGTCGGGCGCCATGGTTGATGCTCGGATAGAACGCCGCGTTGGCCACGCCGATCTGCGCGTTCGCCGCCGCCATCGCGCGCCTCGGCGGCGGCGACGTCGGGCCGCCGCTGACAGGACGTCCGGAGGGCACGCCGAGCGGCATCGGCGGCAGCGTGGCTCATCTCGCGCGCGTCGGGCGCCGAGCGAGAAACAGCGGCGCCGGCGTGCCGATCAGCGTGGCGAGCGCGTGCTCGAACTGCCGGCGCTGCCGCGTCAGCACGTCGACCTGCGTCAGCGTGCGTGTCGAGCAGCGCCTGCTGCTGCGCGATCGTCCGAGGCCCGACGCCGCGCCCAGGTCGTGCCGCGCCGTCGCGATGCTCCAGCGCCTCGGCGCTGCAGCGCGATCGGAGCGCGCGAGCACGTCGAGCTCTGCGGTATCGGCCCCGCGCAGCGCGAAGCACAGCGGCCGCGAGATCGGCGGTCAGCACGAGGCGCGTGTTCTCGAGATCCGCCGCCGATTAAGCTCGGCGGAGGCGCGCGCGCCTTCTGACGCTGCGCGGCGTTGCACGCGGCCGAACAGGCTCGACCTCGTACCTGACGCCGAGGCCTGACTGATGAAGTCGCTCTTGCACCGTGCTGGAAGATTCGGCGACGTCGTAGCTCGTCTGCGGGCTGGTTGGCGGAGATCTGCTGCCGGCCGAAGCCGCGACGCCGAGGCCGAGCTGACGGCAAGCCGCGCGGCGCCGACGCCGACGCCACGATCGCCCGCGCCTGCTGCAACGCGCGCGGTGGCCGCGGCCGCGAGCGTCGGGATCTGGCCGCCAGCGCCTGCATGCTCCAGCGCGCATCGAGCGTGCGGGTCGCCGAAGCGCGCTGCCACCACGGCCCTCGGGCCGAGCAGCATCGGCGGGGACGGCCTCGCGCCACGGCGGGCCTGATTCTTCCACGCAGATCGGGCATCCGGACCCGCGGCCGCCGGTAGTTCGGCCCGACCGCGCAACGCGGCAAGGAGCGCCGTAGCCAAAGCGAGCGCCAGCAGCTCCGCGCCGCGAACGCGCGAGCGTTCAGCTTCGCGGCCCTTGCCGGCGGCTTCCGCCGCGGCGACCGTCACCGCGTCGCCGTCCGCCAGCGAGTCGGGCAGGGTTCAGCACGAGTCTGCTCGCTGCCGCTGCGACGCCCTCCAGCATCCCGACGGCCTCGCCGTAGTTGCGGCCCACGCGCACCGTGCTGCAGGCTGCACGCTGACCCGTCGCCTGCCCACGACTCGCCACCCGAATGCCGTCGCCGCGGATCATCAGCGCGTTGGTGGGAATCGACATCGACAGTGCCGCTCGCCGCGAGCGGCAGCGCCACTCTGCACGAACGCGCCTGGCGGCAGCGCGTTCCGTCGCGGTTGGGCAGCAGCACTTTCGATTTCGTGCATCGTCCGCGCCGTCGCCGTCGATCGACGCCGGACGTGCGTGCGCGATCTCGCCTTCGGAACGCGCGCCCGCGGCAGCTCCGAAGGCTCTGCGTGACCGTCGACCTTCTGCCCCGGCCTTGATCGAGCTGCGCATACGCCTGCGGCACGTTGACACAGACGCGCAGCGATCCGGTCGGCGCGAGCTGGAACGTGCGCGCGCCCGCCGCTGCTGCCGGGCTGCGTCGATCAGGTCGCCCACGTCGACGTTGCGGCGCGTGATCACGCCGGCGAAAGGGCGCGACGATCCGCTTGAAGCCTTCGAGCTGGCGCAGCCGCTCGACGTTGGCGTCTGCTCGCGCAGCCCGTGCGGCTCGCGGGGATAGAGCACGAAGTCGGACTCGACGCCGTATCGCTTCAAGCCCCGGTAGAACTGCTGGCTCTGGCCGATCGGATCGGTGCCATCGCTCTCGCCCTGCAGCAGCAGCGTCGGCGTCTTCACGTTCTTCACGTGCGTGATCGGCGAGCTCCTGATGAAGCCGTCGAGCCGCTCGTAGGGCGTGCCGTAGAACCATTCGTCGTAGCTGGAGCCGTCTTCGGTGCCGAACTCGCTGGCGAGGTCGATCACCGGTGCGCCCGAGACCGCGGCCTTGAAGCGGTTGGTCTGCGTGACCGCCCACGCCGCCATGTATCCGCCGTAGGACCAGCCACCGATGCCGAGCCGATCGGGATCGGCGATGCCGCGCGCGATCAGCGCGTCGACGCCGGCCATCACGTCCTTGAAGTCGCCGCCGCCCCAGTCGCCGCGATTCATCTCGAGGAAGCGGTGGCCGTAGCCGGTCGAGCCGCGCACGTTCGGATAGAGCACGGCGTAGCCGCGCGCGGCGAGGAGCTGGCCCCACGGTTCGAACGTATCGGACCAGCGTGCCGTGGGACCGCCGTGCACGAGGACCACGGCCGGCCTCGGCTGATGCGCCGGTGACGGACGGCCGGAGCGCCCCGCGGCCGAGCGCGCCATCCGGCAGCAGCAGCGCCGCCTCGATCTCGACGCCGTCGGCGCTCTTGTAGGTTACCCACTGCGGCGCGATCAGCGGAATCGACGCCCACTGCTGGTTGAAACTGGTGACGGCGCGGGCCGGGGCGTCGGCCGGCTTGATGAACACTTCCGGCGCCCGCGTGGTGGTGTCGCCAATCAGCGCGAAGGTGCCGTTGGCGGCGCGAGCGAAGAGCGACGGGTTGACGTCGATGCCGTCGAGCGGTCTGGCTGCGGCCGTCGGCGCCGACGATCGCGATCGCGCTCCTGAAGCCACGCGCCACCGTCGCCGCCAGCGTCTGGTTGTCGATCCAGCGCGGCTGCGCTGACCGGCCGGTCGAGCGTGGCGGCCGTGATCGCCCGCGGCGGGCCGCCGGCGATCGGCTGCAGAATAGAGATCGTGCCCGCCGGGCCCGTCGACGCGCGGCGCCGATGTAGGCGATGGTGCGGCCGTCCGGCGAGAGGGGCCAGCTCGCCGATCGGCCCGCGCGGCGCCGCGATTTCCGTGAAGCGGCCATCGGCCAGGTCGATCGCGTAGAGGCGATCGGTCCACGCATCCGCCCGGGCCGCGCCGACGCGATCGCCAGCAAGCGCGCGCCGTCGGGCGTCCACGCGATCTCGGCAATCTTCCAGCGCCCGGAGGTGACCGGCGTCAGCCGCCGCGACGGGACGTCGAGGACCCAGACCCGCGCGTGGCGGTCGTCCTTGTCCACGACGCGGCCGTCCGTCTTTGTCGCGCTCGCGCTGCAGCAGCGCGTCGCTTTTCGGCTCCGCCATGAGGAGCGCGATTCGGGTGCCGTCCGGTGACCAGCGGAACGCGCCGACGCCGTCTTTTCGATCGGTGAGCTTCTCGGCCTCTCCGCCGCGCATCGGGAGCAAGTAGAGCTGCGGCGGACCGCCGTCGCGGTCCGACGTGAACGCGATCGCCGAGCCGTCCGGTGACCAGCACGGCGCGGTGTCGTTCTTGCCGGAAAAGGTGAGCCTGGCGGAGCCCGCCGCCGGGCACGTCGAGCATCCAGAGGCGCGCGCGCCCGCGCCGTACCGTTGACCGGCTCGGCGACGGTGAAGACGAGGCGCGAACCGTCGGGAGAAAGGCGAGATCGCCCGCGGCGCGATCGCCGACGGTCCGGCGATCCAGCGTCTGCGCGGGCGTCAGGACGGTTCGTGGTCGAGGCGCGTCCTGCTGGAGCGGCAACCGCGGCACCGGTGAGCGCGACGAGCACCAGCAGCGTCGTCTTCATAAGTTGGCGCGATTACCTTAGCATAGGCGTTCCACGCGGCCGGGCGGAGCGCGAGGGGAGGAGCGGGCCGGAGACCGATGGCGTTCGTCGAACTGGCTTCGTCGTCGGCTCTTGCGCCCGGCGTGTCTCCCGTTCCCATCTACCATCGTGATGCCGGCGCCGGACGGCCGCTGGTGATCCTGCACGGCGGCTGGGGTTACGAGATCTATTCTTTCGATCGGCAGTTGCAGGCGCTTCCGGCGGACCATCGCGTGGTCATCCCGGACCGATCGCAGCATGGCCGATCCGGGCAGGCTCGATCGGCAGGAAGTGGACTTTCACCAGCGCGCGGCCGCCGAAACGCTCCATGTAATCGACGCGCTCGGGCTCGATCGCCCGGTGCTCTGGGGCCACAGCGACGGCGCCGTGATCGCCCTGCTGGCGGGGCTCGCCGCACCACAACGGCTCGCCGGGCTGATTCTCGAAGCGACCCACTGTTGCCGGAGCAAGCCGGGGTCGCGAGCGTTCTTCGACACCATGATGGACGATCCCGACGCCCTCGGCCCGCGCGTGGTGGAAGTGCTCGCGCGCGATCACGGCGAGCAGTGGCGTGATCTCATCAGGGCGAACGGCGCGGCCTGGCGCCGGATCGCCGACGAGCGCTCGGCCCCGGACGAGGATCTGTACGGCGGAAGACTCGCCGCCCTGCGGCTGCCGGCGCTGTTGATTCATGGCGCGCGCGATCCGCGCACCGAGCCGGGCGAGCTCGACGCCTGCGCGCCGCGCTCGCCGGCGTCGCGCGCTTCGAGATCCTCCCCGAGGGCGGCCACAGCCCGCACAGCGAGCGCGCGACGGCCGACGAGGTCACGCGCGCGGCGCAGCGGTTTCTCTCCGATCTGGAGCAGGGGACCACAGCATGAGGCTCTTTGCCCTGGTGTCCCTGGTGTTCTCACTGGCCGCCGTGATACGGGTGCGCGCGCCATGACGGCGCCGGCGCGCATGTCCGGATCGCCATCGGCGGCCAGAGCCAGATGATCTATCTGCCGACGACGCTGGCGCAGGAGCTGGGTTACTACCGCGAGGAGGGGCATCGACGTCGAGCTGCGAGGACTTCGCCGGCGGCGCGAAGGCGCTGCAGGTCGCTGGTCGGCGGCAGCGCCGACGTCGTGTCCGGCTTCTACGATCACACGATTCAGATGGCCGCCGAGGGGCGCGAGTTCGTGGCGTTCGTCACGATGCTGCGATTCCCGGGATGGTGCTCGCCACCTCGCCGCAGAGCGCCGCGACGGTGACGAAGCATCGAAGATCTCAAGGGGCGCATCGTCGGCGTCACGAGCGCCGGCTCGTCGTCGCAGATGCTGCTGACCTACGTCCTCGCAGCGCCACGGCCTGCGCGCGGACGCCGTCAGCGTCACGTCGATCGGCACGCGCCGCGACCGCGGTGGCCGCGCGTCGAGCACGGCACGAGTGGACGGCGGCATGATGGCCGATCCGTCGTTCACGCATCGTGCTCGCCGGAATCCGGCCGTCCGGGTGCTCGCCGACATGCGCACCGCCGCGGGCGTCAACGAGGCGCTTCGGCACCGACACCTACCCGGCGCTCGGTGCTGTACTGCGAGCGGCGACTGGATCCGCGCCAACCGCGACACCGCCGGGCGGCCTCGCGCGCGCGATCGCGCGGACGCTCGGCTGGATGCAGGCGCACAGCCCGCAGGAGATCGCGGCGAAGACGCCCAAGGCGTTCCGCGGCGACGACGATGCCGATGTACGTCGAGGCGCTGAAGGCCTCGATGCCGATGTTCTCGCCGGACGGTATGATGGCGCGCGACGGCGCCGAGGTCGGTGCGGACGCTGCTCGCCGGTTCGCTCGACAAGGTGCGAGCCGCGACCATCGACGTGTCGAAAACCTATACCAATGAATTCATCCATGGACGCTAAGACCATTCTGTTCGTCGGCCTCGCCGCGGTGCTGCGTCCTCTACGCCGTCACGTTGTTTCGTGGCGGGTTCGTCATGCCGACGGCGCTGCAGCTCGTCATCGGCTTCGTCACGAATTTCTTCGATACGCTCGGCATCGGGTCGTATGCGACCACGACCGCCGTCTACAAGCTGCGGCGGCTCGTGCCGGTCAAGCTGATCCCGGGCACGCTCAACGTCGGGCCACGCCCTGCCGGTGATCGCGCAGGCCGTTCATCTACACGCAGATCGTGCCGGTGGAGTCGACAACGCTGGTGCTGATGATTGTCGCGGCGGTCGACCGGCTCGTGGCTCGGCGCCGGTGTCGTCGTCCACTGGCCGCAGGCGCAAGATCCAGATCGGCATGGGGCTCGCGCTGCTCGCCGCGGCGGCGCTGATGCTGATGACCGCGCTGCAGCTGTTCCCGCGGGCGGCGACACGCCTCGGCCTCACCGGCGCGAAGCTCGGCATCGGCCTGGCCGGAAACTTCGTCCTCGGCGCGCTGATGATGCTCGGGATCGGCCTGTACGCGCCGTGCATGATCCTGGTCTACCTGCTGGGGATGACGCCGACCGCCGCGTTTCCGATCATGATGGGCTCGTGCGCCTTCCTGATGCCGATCAGCAGCGTCAGGTTCGTGAAGACGCGCACCTATCGACGTCCAGGCGGCGCTCGGGCTCGCGCATCGGCGGTCTGCCGGCGGCGCTGATCGCGGCGCTGCATCGTCAAGTCGCTGCCGCTCGACGGCCGTCCGCTGGCTCGTGTTCGTCGTCGTCATCTACACCGCGCTGAACATGCTCGATGACCACCAACAGGCGGAAGGCGTCGAGCCGGTCGACGGCGGCCGGACGCGCGAGGCCGCGCTGAATGCGTAAGCCGGTCGTCCTCATCACCGGCGCCGGCGGCGAGATCGGCCACGGCCTGGTCACGCGCCTCGCCGGCGCCGGCATCGCCGATCATCACGCTCGACGTCAGCCCGCTCGACGCGTCGCTGGCGCCGCTGGTGCGACGCGAGTTCACCGGGTCGATCACCGACGTCGGCCTGCTCGATCGCATGCTCGCGGAGTTCGAGGTCGAGCGCGTCTTCCACCTCGCGGCGCTGCTCTCGACGCGGTCGGAGTTCACGCCGGTGACGGCGCATCACGTCAACGTCGAGGGCACGCTCAACCTGCTCGAGTTCGCGCAGCACGAAGGGCGAGTCGCACGGCCGGCCGGTGCTGTTCATCTATCCGTCGTCGATCGCCGCCTACGGCCTGCCCGAGCCTCGAGACCAAGATGCGCGCCGGCGCGGTCACCGAAGATCAGTTCGCGCATGCCGACGACGATGTACGGGTGCAACAAGCTGTACTGCGAGCAGCTCGGACACTACTACGCGACAGCACTACAAGCAGCTGTCGGCCGACGCGATCGGCCGCGGTCGACTTCCGGTGCGTGCGTTTCCCGGGCTGATCTCGGCGATGACGCTGCCGTCGGGCGGCACGTCGGACTACGCGCCGGAGATGATCCACGCGGCGGCGAAAGGCGAGGCTGCACGACTGCTTCGTCCGGCCCGACACGCACGATTCCGTTCATGGCGATGCCGGACGGCGTCGACGCGCTGATGACGCTCGGCCGCGGCGCCGCGCGAGCAGCTGACGCGAAGCGCCTACAACCTCGACGGCGTTCAACCCGTCGGCCGCCGAGATCCGCGACGTCGTCGTCGCCGCGTTTCCGGACGCGGCGATCGACTACGAGGTCGACGCGAAGCGGCAGGGCATCGTCGACTCGTGGCCGGCCGACGTCGACGACTCCGCCGCGCGCCGCGACTGGGGATTCGATCCCGAAGCACGACTTCGACCGCGCCTTCCGCGAGCATCCTGATCCCGACGATCTCGCGAGCGCTACCACCGCGAAGGTGTGGTAGTGTCCGGCTCACGCGGCGGTGAGCAGCACCGACGGCGCCGCGATCACGAGTGTGCTCATGATGCGCGGCCAGGCTGCCGCCACGAGTCCGCGCGTCCAGCCGCACGATCTTCGAACGCTTCCCGGCCCCGGCCGTGATGACGGCTCGATGGTCGTCGACCAGCCCTCTCTGGTCAAGCACATCGCGCTGCGCGCGGGATCGTAGTAGTTGGGCACCGACGGCGGTTCGTGAATGGTGCGGCCAATCCTGTCCGCCAAGATCGAATCACCGAGAATCCCCAGCGCGCGACTCTCGGCCCCCGACGGCGCGGCCGATCTCGCTCACGAGATTGCCGGCGCGCGCCACGCTGAGCGCGCTGGCAGAAGCTTCCCGGGCGCAGCCGCGCAACCGGTGCGCGACCACGGATCGTCGCCAGCACGACGGTGCGGGCGGCGTCGGCCATGTAGCCAGCCCTTTTCCGCCGTCATCGCCGCCGCGCTTCACGATGTCCCAGGCTCCAGCCGGCGCGACCCGGGGATGCCGTGGACGACCTCGTCGTTGATGCTGATCAGCACCGTGCCGGGGAACCCGTGGCAGGGACCAGCGCGAGGGCGCCGAGCGGGCCCCCATGCGCCGCGAAATCACGGCGGCCGCCACCCGATCGAGTTCCCCCGTGCTGACGCCCGGCTTGGCCTGCCGCTCGAGCGCGTCCAGGGTCAAGCGGACGACGCGGCCCACGGCGCGAAGCCCTCTCCAGTCTGTTTCCTGATTCAATCGGACATGGGGCCTCCTGAAGTCATGAGTCTATCGCGAGTGCTTCCATGCCTCCTGCGACGCAGGTCCAGGGCGCTTTTTCAGCCTCACGCGAGTAAGATGTCGGCTGAGAATATGGACGGCGTGACCGCGTTTGCCCCGGCGACGGTGTCGAACGTCGCCTGCGGATTCGACGTGCTCGGCTTCGCGCTCGACGCGCCGGGCGACGAGGTGACCGCGCGGTTCGCGACCGGCGGCGGCGTCCGCATCGACGACATCACCGGCGATCAGGGCCGCCTGCCGCGCGACGCGGCGAAGAACACCGCCGGCGTCGCGGCGCAGGCGCTGCTGACGCCGCTCGGCGAACGGCGCGGCGTCGCGCTGACGATCCGCAAGGGCCTGCCGCTGTCGAGCGGCCTCGGCGGCAGCGCCGCCAGCGCGGTGGCGGCGGTCGTCGCGGTCGACGGCCTGCTCGGCGCGCACGCGCCGCTCGAGACGCTGATGGCCTGCGCGTTCGAGGGCGAGCGCGATCGGCGCCGGCTCCGCCCACGGCGACAACATCGCGCCCGCCGGTCTACGGCGGGTTCGTGCTCGTGCGCGTCCCAACCCGCCCGACGTCGATCCGCCTGCCGGTGCCGGCCGGGCTGACGGCGGTCGTCGTGCACCCGGATCTCGAGATCGAGACGGCGCAGCGCGCGCGCGCTGCTCGGCACGACGCGTGCCGCTCAGCCGACGCGATCCGCCAGTGGGCCAACCTCGGCGCGCTCGTCGACGCGCTGCACCGCGGCGATTTCGCGCAGCTGTCGCGCTCGCTCGAGGACACGCATCGCCGAGCCGCGCCGTGCCTCGCTCGTCCCGGGCCTCGCCGCGATCAAGCAGGCGGCCGCCGACGCCGGCGCGCTCGGCTGCAGCCTGTCCGGATCGGGACCGTCGCTGTTCGCGCTGTGCCGCGACGCCGGCCGCCGCGCAGGCGGTCGCCTCGGCGATGACCGCCGCCGTCGTTCAGCACATCGGCGGGGCAGCCGCAGACCTACGTGTCGCCGATCGCCGCGCACGGCGCGCGCGTCGTCTCCCGGCGTCATGCGCTTCCTGACCACGCGCGGCAGCCGCGCCGCCGGTCTCGTTCACCGACGCGCTGTTCGAGGGGCTGGCGCCCGACGGCGGGCTCTACGTGCCCGAGACCGATCGAGCCGTGGACGCGCCGGACGAGCTGGTCGCGCCTGCCGCGGCGCACGCTCGACCGAGATCGGCCTGCGCGCGCTCCGCCCGTTCACGCGCGGCGAGATCGATCCGGCGACGCTCGAAGCGGTCGTCGTCGAGGCGCTGAACTTCGACGATCCCGCTCGTCGAGGTCGAGCCCGGCATCTTCGCGCTCGAGCTGTTTCACGGGCCGACGCTTCGCGTTCAAGGACGTCGGCGCGCGCGTGATGGCGCGGCTGATGGCGTCGCTGCACCGCGGCGACGAGCCGCTCACCGTCCTCGCCGCGACCTCCGGCGACACCGGCAGCGCCGTCGCGCACGCCTTCCACCGCGTCCCGAACACGCGCGTCGTCATCCTGTATCCCGACGGCCGCGTCAGCCCGACGCAGGAAGCGCAGTTGACGATGTTCAACGGCGAGCGCGGCAACGTGCGGGCCTACGCCGTCGCCGGCAGCTTCGACGACTGTCACCGGCTGACCCGCGACGCGTTCGGCGACGCCGATCTGCGGCGGCGCATGCGGCTGACGTCGGCCAACTCGGTGAACGTCGGCCGGCTGCTGCCGCAGTCGGTGTACTACTTCCACGCCGTCGCGCAGCTGCGCGCAGGTGGCGGCGGGCGCAGGCTCGCGAGCGATCGTGTGTTCTCGACGCCGAGCGGCAACTTCGGCAACCTGACCGCCGGCCTGCTGGCGAAGCGCGCCGGGCCTGCCGATCGCGCGGTTCGTCGCCGCGACCAACGCGAACGACGTCGTGCCGGCCTACCTCGAGACCGGACGCTTCGAGCCGCGGCCGTCGGTCGACGACGCTCGCGAACGCGATGGACGTCGGCCACCCGAGCAACTTCGAGCGCATGATCGTGGCTGCTATCGGCGGCGACCTCGACGCGATGCGCGCGCGACGTCGCCGGCTGCCGCTTCACCGACGACGATGTGCGGGCGACGATCCGCCGCGTCTACGAGGAGCGCGGCTACCTGCTCGATCCGCACAGCGCGATTGCGTACATGGGGCTGGTCGGGCAGGTAGGGTCAGGTGGGCAGGTAGGGCAGGAGGCAGGTAGGGCGGGTGGCAGGTGGGGATTTTCCTGGCGACGGCGCATCCGGCGAAGTTCGCCGAGATCGTCGAGCCGATCATCGGCCGCGCGGTCGAGAAGCCGCGCGCCGCTGGCGCAGGCGCTCGCCCGGCCGCGGCACATCATCCGGATCGAGCCGTCGCTGGCCGCGGTCATCGGGTATGCTGGATGGATGACGCCGAGCGGTTCCACTACCGCTCCGACGTCCTCGAGCAGCTGCTCCGGCACGGCGTCCGTCCGACCGAGCGCACGCGCCCCGGTCTGCGTGCGCGATTTCGTCCGCGACCTCTACAAGTACGAGATCCGGTGCCTGCGCGAACGCTACCTGCGCCGGGATTTCCCGAAGACCGAATACGCCGGCCGCGTCGATCTGCTGCGCCGCCGCTACCCGTGCTCGCGCTGCAGGCGCGCGAGTTCATCGAGAATTCTTAATTGTTCCGCGTGCTCTTACAGCCCCAACTTCGTACGGCGATCGCCTTCACGATCGCGTCGGGTGACCCGGTCGCGTCGATGGTCAGGGCGTCGGTGGGCTCTTCGAGGTCGGCCAGCTGGCTGGGTGAGAAGCGCCGGCCCGAAAGTGACCCGCTCCGCGCGCCTCCAGGCGCTGGTGGATCGCCGCCGCGTCGGCTTTCAGGTAGACGAACCGCACGTTGCGGAGCGTAGCCCCGCAGGACGTCACGATAGCGCTGCTTTGAGCGCCGAGCACGCGATGACGAGATGGTCGCGGCGATCGGCGGCCGCCGCCGCGATCGCGTGCAGCGAGGCGAGCCAGGGGCGCGGTCGGCGTCGGTCAGCGCGCCGCCGGCGCGCATTTTCGCGATCGCCGCCGGCGCGCATGATGATCGTCGCCGTCCACGAACCGCCAGCCGTAGCGATCGGCGAGCGCCCGGCCGATGGTGGTCTTCCGGATCCGGCCACGCCGAGAAGAATGACGACCACGCGTGCAGCATACCGTCGAATCCCGGCCAGAAGGCGAACCCGATGTTCACCAGCTTCGTAGTTCGGGAACCGCCATCACGTAAGTCGAACCGGTCGCGGCTCCCCAGCAGCCGCGTCACGCCGAACCCGAGCCCGACGCTCAGGTTCTGCTTCGGACCCAGCAGCCAGTTGTAGCCGATGTCGATGCCCACGCCGGGCATGACGTGGATACGCTTTGTGTAGGTCGGGTAGGTTCGCGCGGTTCGGATCGGCCGGCTGCGGACGGTCGCGTACTGGTCGTGATCGCAGTCGTAGGTCTCGAGGCCGATAGGCGGCGGCGCGCGGCCCCCAGGTAGAAGCCGTCGAGCGCCGCACGCTGCGGGTACCATCGCGCCACCAGAGCGCGGCGTTCGAGTAGTCCAGTTCGCCGACGTGCGACGCCGAGACGCCGAGCGTCGTCGCGGGCGCGACCTTCCGCTCGTAGTCGGCGCTGAACCAGTTGAACAGCGACGCCGAGCGGGTCGGTGGAGAGGACCTGTCTGATGCGGGACCGGCGGCTTGGTGGCGTTCGTTTGCGCCGGCGCCGCGGTCGAGCACAGTGGTCAGGAGAGCGACGACGGTGGGTATGTGGCGCATAACCTGCCTTTCACCGGATAATGCGCTGACCGCCGACAGACCGGCTCATGAGCCCCGATCCCGCCAAACCGCCGCCCGCCGAGGACCTCGCGCCGCTCGTCTACGACGAGCTGCGCCGCATCGCCGCGGCCTACATGCGGCGCGAGCGGCCGGGCCAGACGCTGCAGGCGACGGCGCTCGTCCACGAGGCCTACCTGCGGCTCGCCGGGCGCCGGGACGCCGTGGCACGACGAGCGGCATTTCGTCGGCATCGCCGCGCGATCGATGCGGCAGATCCTGGTCGAGCGCGCGCGCGCGCGCGGCGCGCAGAAGCGCTGGGCCGGCCTCGACCGCGTCGTCGATGACCGACGTCGCTCGCCATGGCCGCCGGACCAGGTCGGCCATGCTGCCGGCGCTCGACGATGCGCTGACGCGGCTCGAGCAGATCGATCCCGGAGCAGGCGCGGATCGTCGAGCTGCGCTACTTCGCGGGCCTCAGCATCGAGGAGACCGCCGACGCGCTCGGCATGTCGCCGGCGACGCTCAAGCGCCGGCTGGGCGCTCGCCCGCGCCTGGCTGTTCCGCGAGCTGAGCGAGCCGTCGCGTGACGCCCGAGCAGCGGCGGCGCGTCCGCGATCTGTTCGAAGCGGCGCTCGATCGCGCCGGCGAGCGTCGCGGCCTGGATCGACGCGCGAAGCGGCCGACGATCCGGTCGTGCGCGACGAAGTGCTGTCGCTCGTCGACCACCACTCGCGCGCCGGCGCGTTTCTGCGCAGCCGATCGTCGACGACGCGCCCGAACTGCTGTCGGACGACGAGCCGCTGGCGCCAGGCGCCGTCGTCGGCGCCTACACGATCGTCCGCGAGCTCGGACGCGGCGGCATGGGCCGCGTCTACCTGGCGACCGACACGCGGCTCGGGCCGCACCGTCGCGCTCAAGGCGCTGGCGCCGCACCTGATGCGCGATCCGGTCGCAGCGCGAGCGGCTGCGGCGCGAGGCGCGCGCGGCCGCCGTCGCTGACGCATCCCGGCATCTGCACGGTCTACGCGCTCGAAGAGATCGACGGCGATCTCTACATCGCGACCGAGTTCGTCGACGGCCACACGCTCGCGCGAGGAGATCCGGTCGGAGCGGCAGCCCGTCGGCGACGACGATCTCCGCACCGCACGCGAGCTGGCGGCGGCGCTGGCCAGCGCGCACGCGCAGCGGGATCGCGCATCGCGACCTCAAGCCCGAGAACGTGATGCGCGAGCGCGACGGCCGGCTGAAGATCCTCGACTTCGGCCTCGCGCGGATCATCGAGGAGGCGCTCGGACCGGCGGCCCGGCGCAGACGCAGCCCGGGCGGTTGTCGTCACCCGCCGGGGCGGTCGTCGTCGGCACGCCGGCCTACATGGCGCCCGAACAGATCAACGGCGAGACCGGTCGACGCGCGGGCCGACGTGTCTCGCCTTCGGCGTGCTGCTCTACGAGCATACGGCTGCGGCGTGCACCCGTTCGCGGCGGCGACCGACGCTGCGCGACGGTCGCCCGCGTGCTCGGAGCGACGCGCCGCCGCTGTCGGCCGCGTTGCCCGGCGATGCCCCGCGGCGTCGCCGAGATCATCGCGCGCTGCCTCCGCAGAGGCGCCGGACGCAGCGATTCGGCTCGGCCGCGGAGCTGGTCGGCGCGCTCGATGACGATCGGCAGCCGTGCGATCTGCCGCCGAGCGCCTCACGCCACCTGGTGGCGCGCCCATCAGATCGATCGTCGTCGTCCTCTACATCGTCAGCTGCGCGGTGGCGTGGCAGATCAAGGACTGGATGGAGACGCCGGTGACCGTCGCGTTGTTCCTGGCGCTCTGCGCCGCGGTCGACCATCGGCGGCGTGCTGCGCGGGCATCTCGTGCTTCACCGAGCTGATGAACCGGCCGCGCCTCGCCGTGGAGCGCATGCGGACGTCGCGCGCGATCGTCGTGCTCGATCTGCTGGCGGCGGCGCTGCTGTTCGCCGACGGCGTGATCATCGCGGCGACGCGCGCCTGCCGGCGCGTGCTGACCGCATCGCGCTCGCGCGCTCGGCATCGCGCTGGCGTCGATCGTGCTCGAGCCGCCGACCACAGCGGCGGCGTTTGGCGAGGACTCATGATCGCGATCGAGATCCGCGAGCCCGGCGGCCCGAGGTGCTGGTGCCCGTGGAGCGGCCGACACCGGTGCCGGCCGACGGCGAGGTGCTGATCAGGGTGGCCGCGGCGGGCGTCAACCGGCCCGACGTCTTCCAGCGTCTCGGACGCTATGCGCCGCCGCCCGGCGCGTCCGACATTCCCGGCCTCGAAGTGGCCGGGACGATCGAAGCAGCTCGGCCCCGGAGGTGCGCGACTGGCGCGCCGGCGACGAGGTCTGCGCGCTGGTCGCGGGCGGCGGCTACGCCGAGTATTGCGCGCGCGCCGGCGCCGCAGTGCCTGCCGGTGCCGCACGGGCTCGATCGCATCGCCGCCGGCGCCATCCCCGAAACCTTCTTCACCGTCTGGACCAACGTGTTCGAGCGCGGCCGGCTGCAGGCGGGAGAGTCGCTCCTGGTGCACGGCGGATCGAGCGGGATCGGCACGACGGCGATTCAACTCGCGCACGCGCGCGGCGCGCGCGTCTTCGCGACCGCGGGCTCGGCCGCCAAGTGCGAGGCGTGCGAGCGCCTTGGCGCCGAGCGCGCGATCAACTACCGCGAGGCCGATTTCGCCGCCGCGATCCGCGATCTGACGGGCGGGCGCGGCGTCGACGTGGTGCCTCGACATGGTCGGCGGGGAGTATTTCGCGAGCAACATCGACGTGCTGGCGGTCGAAGGGCGGCTCGTCGAGATCGCGACGCTGCACGGCGTCAAGGCCGAGATCAACATTCAGACGATCATGGGGCGGCGGCTCACGGTGACCGGCTCGACGCTGCGGCCGAGGCCGGTGGCCGACAAGGGCGCGATTGCCGCCGCGCTCCGCCAGCAGGTCTGGCCGCTGCTCGAATCGGGCGCGGTCACGCCGATCGTCCACGCCACGTTCCGCTGCGCGACGCCGGCCGAGGCGCACCGCGTGATGGAAGCGGGCGACCACATCGGCAAGCTGGTCCTCGTCGTGTAGAGCCGCATCAGGCTGATTCGCCGGTTGTGCTCAACACGAAGGACACAAAGGACACAGAGGAACGACGACGCACGCTGATCGATTCGGCGGGCGGCCTGCCAAGCAGGCGCGTCCGACGCCGAGTCGCGACGCGAGACGAGCTCGGTGCTCGATCCGTCGGGTTCATCTCGTGGTCCGATCGGTAGACCTGCCGGCCTGCGTTGCAGGCCGGCTCGCCAGTCGCAAGCGTGCAACGCTGCAGCGCGAACGTGCACACGTTACCGCCGATCCTTTGTGACCTCTGTGTCCTTTGTGTTGAGTACACTGGGAAGTACAATCGACCGCTTATGGACAACATCACGAGCCTGCAGATCTCGAACGGCAAGGTCGGCACCGGCGCCGAGGCGACGGCCGGCAAGACGCGTCACGGTCCACTACACCGGGTGGCTGTACGACCCGAAGACGGCCGACCATCACGGGAAGAAGTTCGACAGCTCGAAGGATCACGGCGAGCCGTTCTCGTTCAAGCTCGGCGCCGGCCAGGTGATCCGCGGCTGGGATCAGGGCGTGGCCGGGATGAAGGTCGGCGGCACGCGGACGCTGGTCATCCCGTCCGAGCTCGGCTACGGCGCGCGCGGCGCCGGCGGCGCGATTCCGCCGAACGCGACGCTGCGTGTTCGACGTCGAGCTCCTCGACGTCAAGTAGAGATCGACGATCAACGCAGAAACCGCGGAACACGCAGAGGTCAGTCTGTCCTGCGAGTTCAGCGAATTCGCGTTTGATGTTGTGGTCATGGATTACGTTCGGCTAGGCAACAGCGGCCTGAAGGTCTCGCGCCTGTGCCTGGGCGCGATGACCTACGGCACGCCTGAGTGGCGGCCGTGGGTGCTCGACGAAGCGGCCAGCCGGCCGTTCATCGCGCGCGCCCTCGAGCACGGCATCAACTTCTTCGACACCGCCGACATGTATTCGCGCGGCGTCAGCGAACAGGTGCTCGGCCGCGCGCTCAAGGCGTTGACGACCCGCGATCAGGTCGTGCTCGCGACCAAGGCGTTCTACCCGGTCGACCGACGGCCCGAACAGCCGCGGCCTGTCGCGCAAGCACCTCCTCGACGGCGATCGACGCGATCGCTCACGCCGCCTGGGCGTCGACTACGTCGATCTCTACCAGATCCACCGCTTCGACGACGAGACGCCGATCGACGAAACCCTCGAAGCGCTCCACGACATCGTCAAGGCGGGGAAGGCGCGCTACATCGGCGCGTCGAGCATGCACGCGTGGCAGTTCATGAAGATGCTGGCGGTCTCACGAGCGCGCACGGCTGGACGCGGTTCGTGTCGATGCAGAACCACTACAACCTCGTCTACCGCGAGGAGGAGCGCGGATGCTGCCGCTCTGCCGCGAGGAAGGCATCGGGTGATCCCCTGGAGCCCGCTGGCCCGCGGGTTCCTGGCCGGCAACCGGCGCGGGGCGGCAGCGCGGCGACACGGTCCGCGCCAGGACCGACGACTTCGCGCACAAGCTGTATTACGCGGAGAGCGACTTCGAGATCGCCGACCGCGCGGCGGAAGCTCGCCGCGCGCCGCGGTCTCAAGCCGACGCAGGTCGCGCTCGCGTGGCTGCTGACCAAGCCCGGGGTCACGGCGCCGATCATCGGCGCCTCGAGGCTGCCGCACCTCGACGAGGCGCTGGCCGCCCTCGACGTGCGGCTCGACGCCGCCGAGAGCTGCAGTTTCTCGAGGAGCCGTACCAGCCGCATGCGACGCTCGGCCACAGCTGAGATCGTGCCTGGTCCGGTCGATGTCCGCTAGCTGATGTTTTCCCGCCGATCGTTTGTCGCCCTGCAGCACCGCAACTTCCGGCTGATCTGGATCGGCCTGTTCGTCTCGTTCACCGGGTCGATGATGCAGAACGCCGGCGCTGCTGTGGCACGTCTCGCTGCTCGTGCCGCCGGAGCGCAAAGGGCTGGCGCTCGGCCTCGTCGGCCTCGTCCGCGTCGTGCCGATCATCGTCTTCTCGATGATCAGCGGCGTGGTCGCCGACGCCTGGGACCGCCGCCAGCCTGATGCTCTTCACGCAGATCGCCGCCGACGGTGGTCGCGGTGGCGCTCGGCGATCCTCGCGTTTCGCGGCACGACCGCGGTGTGGCCGATCTACCTGCTCGCCGCGCTCGGCTCGGCCGTCGGCGCCTTCGATCTGCCGGCGCGCAACGCGCTGGTGCCGACGCTGGTCCCGCGCGAGCACCTGCCGAACGCGATCAGCCTGAACACGATCATGTTTCAGACCGCGTCGGTCGCTCGGTCCGTCGCTCGGCGGCGTGCTGATCGCCTCGACCGGCGTCGGCTGGGTCTACATCGCCAACGCGATTTCGTTCTCGTTCGTCATCGTCGGCGCTGCTGATGATGCGCGACGTCCCGGCGCGCCGACGTCCGGACGCCGGGTCGCGCGACGATGTCTCGTTGCACGCCGCGCTCGAAGGGCTGCGCTTCGTGTTCCGCTCGCCGCTCATCCGCTCGACGATGCTGCTCGATTTCTTCGCGACGTTTTTTCGTCGGCGACCGCGCTGCTGCCGATCTTCGCGCAGGACATCCTGCAGGTCGGCGCGAAAGGCTACGGCTGGCTCTACGCGGCGCCGGCCGTCGGCGCGATGGCGACGAGCGCGGCGATGGTGCCGATGACCGAGCGGATCGAGCGGCGCGGGCTCACGCTGCTCTGGGCGGTCGCCGCCTACGGCCTGGCCACGGTGGTCTTCGGCGCTCTCGCGTTCCTTCTGGCTGACGTTTGCGTGCCTGGCGATGACCGGCGCCACCGACACCGTCAGCATGGTCATCCGCAACGTCGTCCGCCAGCTCGAGACGCCGGATCGCCTGCGCGGCCGGATGACCGGCGTCAACATGGTGCTTCTTCCTCGGCGGGCCGCAGCTCGGCGAGCTCGAGGCGGGCGCCGTCGCCAACTGGTTCGGCGCCGGCTTCTCGGTCATCACCGGCGGGATCGGCTGCCTGCTCGCGACCTCCTGGGTGGCCGCGACGACGCCGGCGCTGCGGCGCTACCGGAAGACGTGATCGATTGCGATCCCCGATGTCGCGACCAGCGCAGCTTACGGTCGGCGACGATGAAGTAGGGGAGCGAGATGGCGGAGAGCGCGGCGGCGACGCCGAACGCCGTCGAGAAGCCGACGTGTTCGATCAGCCAGCCGACCGTCGTCGAGCCGGTGCCGATGCCGGTGTCGAACGCCGCCAGGATGGCGCCGAAGGCGGCGCCGCGCCGCGCGCGCGTAGACGTCGCGCATCACGTAGGCGACAAACACCGGATAGGCGGTGCCGAAGCCGACGCCGAACAACGCCGCCGAGGCGACGAGCGACAGGCGCGTCGATCCGGCGGCGAGCACCGTCAGGCCGGCCGCAATGAGGATCAGGCACGGCATGAAGACCCGGCGATAGCCGATGCGGTCGGCCAGCGGGCCCGAGAGCGGGCGCGTGACGAGGATCACGATGGCGAGCGCCGTCAGGTAGCAGGCTCTTCGGGCGCGACGCCGATGGCGTCGGCATACATCGCGCTGAAGCTGGTGATCGCGCCGTAGCCGAACGAGTAGAGGAAGAGCGTGAGCGAGAGCGCGAGCACCCGCCACTCGACGATCCGGACCGGGGCGGCGCTGGCCCGATCGAGCGGCAGCGGCAGCTGGGATTTCGCCGGCCGGGGCGTCGTCCGAGGCAGAAGGCGATCGCGCCCATCAGCGCGTTGAGCGTGCCGCAGGAGAGGCAGATCCAGGTCAGCCGCCGTGCTGCCATGATCCAGAAGGCGAGCGGCGGGGCGACCGCGATCGCGGCGACGCTCGACAGCCCCAGTAGCTGATCCCTTCGGCGCGGCGGCGCTCGGGCAGCAGGCTGCGTGAGAGTAGGCCGCGGACGCGGAGAGCAGGCCCGACCAGAAGACGCCGTGGATCGAGGACGAGCGCGAGCATCACCGGATAGCTGGAGGTGGTGCCGTAGCCGATCGCGCACAGCAGGATGACGCCGCTGGCGATGATCAGCGTCCGCCGCCGGCCCGATGCGGTCGGCGATTGCGCCGGTGAACGGCGCGGACAGGGCCGGACGCGTAGGTCAGGAAGCCGAGGAACAGCCCCGACGCGAACGTCGAGCCGCCGAGCTCGAGGATGCGGAACGGCGCCGTCGGCAGCAGCTGAAACGCCGAGAGGAACACCGTGAAGGTGAAGCCGCACATGACGAAGAAGCGCGGCGTGAACAACCGGTCGGACATGAACCGTGAAGTATACGTGGTGGGGGTGATCCGCCGACACGCACGGACTGGTGCGTCCGGGGATCGCGGCGGCGTTCGCCGGCGTCAGTTGATCCTGCACGCCGGCGACGTCGGCGGGGCGGCGGTGCTCGAGTCGCTGTCGGCGCTGGCGCCGGTCGAGCCGGTGCTCGCGGCAACGTCGACGACCGGCACGATCCGTCGCTCGCCCGCGAGCGCGTCGTGACGCGTCGGCGGCGTGACCATTCACGTCAGCCACGGGCACGAGCTCGGGCCAGCCGACGCCGCAGCTGGCGCTCGCCGCCTATCGCGGCGACGTGCGTGATCTTCGGCCACACGCACCGGGCGATCGTCGTGCGCGACGCGCAGGGGCGCATCGGCATGAACCCGGGCGCGGCGGGGCCGCGCGCGCTTCGATCTGACGCCGAGCGTCGCGCGGCTGACGATCACCGCGGGCGGGGCGAGGGACGCCGCCCGAGACCGCGATCGAGATCATCGCGCTGGCGTGAACTCGATCGTGATGGCGCGATCGAGGTTGATCTTCAGGCCCGGAGCGTCCTTGATGCATCGCCTTGGCCTCGTCCTCGGTCGCGCGCCTTCTGCAGCCGCGGCAGCAGGGTCTCGATCCTTCAGCACCTCGTCGAGATCGAACTCGAGCAGCGTGACGCGCGATCCCTCGATGTACGGGCTGCTCGATCGGACCACCGTGCCGGCCGGCTCGACCATCAGCAGCACGCGCGCGCCGGCCAGCGCCGACTTGATCATCCCGATCTGGGCAGTGGCGTTGGGCGAGCCGAGGGCGCCGACGAAGTTCGGCTCGGGGACGTTGATCTGCAGCACCGCGTTGCCGCCCGGCGTCGCGGGACAGCGAGAAGGTGATCTTCTCGGATTCGGTGCTGAGGCCCTGCGAGCGGATCGTCAACCCGCCAGGCGCCGCCGGCTGCGTCGAAATCCTGCAGCGTGCTGACGTCGGTGAACGCGTAGGTCGTGGCCCGCCCGGTGCCGGCCGGCGACGTGATCAGCTCCGACGACACGTAGGTCACGCCCGGGCCGATGCTGGCCGTCATCTCGCGCGCCTGCTGCTCCGACAACGGGTCGACGCTGCGGCCGTCGCCGAGCGACGCGAACTGGCGGAGCCTGGCGAGCCCGGCCGTCGTGTAGACCATCCGGTGCTCGATGGTGCCGCTGCCGTCGGCATTCACCTTGAGGGCGGTCGTCATCTGGAAGCAGGCGCTCGACGACGCGGCGGCAGCGAGGAGACCGAGGATCCGAAGCGCGCGCATCGTCACACGATGCCACAGATCGACGGGCCTCGCGCTAGAATCGCGCATGCTGCAGCGGTCCTCGCGATTGCCCTGACCACCGCCGCCGCGTTGACGGCGTCGGCGCAGACCACGCTCCCGACCAACGGCGCCCCCTGACCGCCCACCTGCTCGGCGAGTTGATCCGCATCGACAACAGCAACCCGCCCGGCCACGAAGCGCAGCTCGACGACCTTCTCGCCGCGAAGCTCAAGCCGCTCGGGTTCGAGATCGACATCGTGCCGACGCCGGAGGCCGGGAAGTCACACCTGATCGCGCGGCTGCGCGGCGACGGCAGCAAGAAGCCGATTCTCCTCGCCGCGCACGCGGATACGGTCGGGGTCGAGCGCGACAAATGGTCGGTCGATCCGTTCGCCGGCCTGATCAAGGACGGCCACGTCTACGCGGCCCGCGGCGCGATCGACTTCAAGGGCGGCGTCGCAGTGTTCGCGCGCGGCGGTGATGATGCTGGCCGAAAACAAGGTGCCGCTGGCGCGCGACGTCATCTTCCTGTCGGAGGCCGACGAGGAAGGCGCGCCGCCATACACACGCTGTGGCTGGCGCGGACGCACTGGGACAAGATGGACTGCGAGTTCGCGCTGAACGAGGGCGGCTGGATCATCAAGGACGAGGCCGGCAAGGTGCAGTACGTCAGCATCTCCACGGCCGACAAGGGCGGGGCGGGATCATCCTGACCGCCCGCGGGACCTCCACCCACTCGTCGATGCCTCGTCCCGACAACGCCATCTTCACGCTCACCAGGGCGATGGCGAAGCTCGCCGACTACGATACGAAGGTCCAGCTCACCCCGGCGACGCGCCAGTTCTTCCTGACGCTGGCGAAGACGAGCGCGCCGCCGCTCTCGGACCACTACCGCACCATCGCCACCAGCACCGACGCGGCGGCGATCGCCCGCGCCGACAAGGTGGTCAGCCAGGATCCGCTGATCCACGCCCTGCTCAGGAACTCGATCGCGCCGGTGCTGATGAACGCCGGATTCCGCGGCAACGTGATTCCCGGATCGGCCGAGGCGACGATCAACGTGCGCACGATTCCCGGCACCAATCCCAACGACCTGGTCGAGGAGTTCCAGCGGGTCATCGCCGATCCGCGCGTCGAGGTGACGCTGGCCAATCAGGGCCTCGGGCTCCCGGCGAGCGCGCCATCGTCGGAGGACACCGACTTGTTCCGATCGCTGGTCCGCCAGGCGCGCGCGACGTTTCCGGGCGCCGAAGTGACGCCATATCTCTTCCAGGCCGGCACCGACGCCATGGCCTGGCGGACGCGCGGCATCCCGGTCTACGGCATCTATCCGTATCCGATCACCGCCGGCGAATTGACGCGGATGCACGGGAACGACGAGCGCGTCAGCGTCCGGTCGCTGGAGCAGGGGACCGAGATGATCTACAAGACGCTCGTGGAGATCGCGGGGAAGAAGTAGCGCGAGCCGAAGAAGTCGCGCCAGCCTGCGTTATGTGGGGCTTGTATTCAACACAAAGGACACAAAGGACACCAAGGAGACGAGTTGATTTTCCTTTGTGTCCTCGGTGTCCTTCGTGTTGATAGCACGCTGAATCCTGATCAGCGCTTGGCGGCCTTTTCGGCCTCGACGCGGCGCTTGTCCTCGTCCTCGCTCGTATCGCCGATGTAGGTCCGCTCTCCGCCGGTATCGAGGCCCGAGCACATCGCCCGGCTGCGCCCGGACGCCGTTGTCGTCCGCCGCGGCGCTGGCCACGACCCGTTCGCGTTCGCGCGACCGATCCCGCGTCGGCGCTGGCCCACTCCTGAGCGGCGATGCGCCGGAGACGTTCCTGCCGGCCTTGTCCGCGCGGTCGGGACGATAGAAGTCGGCCTCCCACCACGTCGGCGACCTCAGGTGCGGCGCCGTTTCCCACTCAACCAGGTTGAGCGCCACCACTTCGTCCGGGCAGCACGTCGAAGAGCATCGTGTTGTCCAGCCTCTTCAAGTCGGCCTCCGACAGCTGCTTGAACTCGTCCTTGTCGAACCCGGGAAACCGCTCGACGCGATCTTTGTGAGGTCCGTGACCAGCGTCTTCCCTGCGGACGGGAGCGCGACGTGACCGATCGGCAGCAGGAAATGCTGTGCTTGAACCAGCCGCTGGAGCCGACGACGACGTGATACGGCCGGCCGCTGGTGGCGTCGATGATGAATCCTTCCAACTTGCCGAGCTTCTCACCGCTGGCACTGTCGACCTCGAGGCCTCTGAGCTTCGTGGCTGTATCGTCGAGCTCTTTGGCGTCGACATAGCGCAGGTTTGGTCGTGGATGATCCATGAATGCCTCCTTGGTCGCGCGAAGACGCGCGCAAGTCGATCACGGAGCAAGAAACACGCCTTCGCGGACAGCTCAGTTTGCAAACGGCGCTCAGTAGTAGTCAAAAGCGCGAAGCACTGCGTTATGCTTGTTCGGATGGACCTGCTCTCGACAGCCGAAGCACCCGCAGCGTCCTGCGCTCCGCGAATCGGCATCAGATCGCCGATCGCTTCAAGTGGAATCTCGCCCACATCTTCCCCGACTGGCCTGAATGGCAGCGGGCGTACGACCAGCTCGAAACCCAAATCGGCGCCTACGCGGCGCTGCAGGGCACGCTCGCGAAAGGCGCGGCCCAGCTGCTCGCGGCGATGAAGCTGTCGGACGACATCGGGCAGCTCACCTACAAGGTCTGGTAAGTTTCGCCTCGCTCAAGCACGACGAGGATCAGCGCGACAACCAGATCAACGCGACGCCGCCAGCAGGTGCAGATCCTGTTCGCGAAGGCCAGCCAGGCGAGCGCCTGGTTCAACCCCGAGCTGCTCGCGATTGCGCTGCCGACGATCCAGCAGTGGATGACCGCCAGCCCCGAGCTCGCGGTCTACCGGTTCGCGCTCGAGGATCTCTACCGCCAGCAGGAACACGTCCTCGACGAGAAAGGGCGAGCACCTGCTCTCGTTGTCGAGCCGGTTTTCCTCGGCGCCCTACGACGCCTACGCGGCGCTGTCGACGGCGGACATCAAGCACCCGACCATCACGCTGTCGACCGGGCCCGCGGTGGCGCTGACCTACGGGCAATACCGCGCCATCCTCGCCACCAACCGCAACCAGAGCGATCGCGCGGCGGCGTTCGCGGCCTATCACGAGCTGTTCGCGGCGAACGTCAACACCTACGCGTCGCTCTACAACGGCGTGCTGCAGCGCGACTGGTTTCACGCGCAGTCCCGCGGCTACCGCTCGACGCTCGAAGCGGCGCTCCACGGCAACAACATCCCGACCACGGTGGTCGAGAACCTGATCGAAAGCACCAAGGCCGGCACCGAGCCGCTGCGGCGGTATCACCGCCTCCGCAAGCGCGTGCTCGGGCTCGACACCTATCACAATTACGACGGCGCGATCCCGATCGTCGATCTCGATCGCAAGTACTCCCTATGACGACGTCCTCGAATGGCTGCCGGCGTCGGTGGCGGCGCTCGGGCGCGACTACCAGCAGCACATGCGCGAGGCGCTCGAGGGCCGGTGGATCGACGTCTACGAGAACCCGGGCAAGCGCAGCGGCGCTACTCGGCGCCGGTCTACGGCGTCCACCCGTACATGCTGCTGAACCACAACGACACGCTCGACGCGGTGTTCACGCTGGCCCACGAGATGGGGCATTCGATGCACACGATGCTGTCGAACGCGCACCAGCCGTTCGTCTATTCCGCCTACACGATCTTCGTCGCCGAAGTGCCGTCGACGCTGAGCGAGGCGCTCTTTCTCGACTACATGCTCGCGCGCACCACCGACGAGCGCGAGCGCATCGTCCTCCTGCAGCACGCCATCGACGGCATCGTCGGCACGTTCTACACGCAGGTCCTGTTCGCCGACTACGAGCTGCAGGCGCACCGCCTGGTCGAGGACGGGGCGAGCCGGTCACCGCCGACGCGCTCGGTCGAGATCTACTTCAACCTGCTGAAGACCTACTACGGCGATGCGCTCGACTACGACGAGCTGTCGCGCATCACCTGGTCGCGGATCCCGCACTTCTACAGCACGCCCTACTACGTCTACCAGTAGCGCGACCTGCTTCGCGTCGAGCGCGCAGCTGATGAAGCACCTGACCAGCGGGTCGGAGGCGGATCGTGCCGCGGCCATCGAACGCTACCTGACGCTGCTCAAGTCCGGCGGGAGCGATCATCCGATGACGCTCTTGCAGCGGGCCGGCGTCGATCTCAGCAAAGCCGGAAACCGTCCGTGCCGTCGTCGATCAACTCGACCGCCTGGTGACCCAGCTCGAACGCGAGATCAACGCGCTCGGCTGAACCCCAACATTGAATTATTTGGTTATCTGGTTATCTGGTCATTGATTGGCGGATTGGCCCGCCAATCATCCAATCAAATAACCAAATAACTAGGTAACCCGATCAACCAAATTTAAGTCTTGGGCCCCGCAGGAAGGTTACGGGATCGTTTGGGGAGTGTACTCAACACCAAGAACACCAGGGACACAAAGGCAGTCGTTGATCGAGTTCACATGTAGGCTGGCGGCGCCCGCCGAACGGCTGTGCGTCAGGCCAGCTCCTGACCTCACGATCTCGTATGTTCAGCTCGAAAGAGATTTGATTCGTTGGTGTTCCTTTTGTGTCCTCTGTGCCCTTTGTGTCGAGTACGCCGCAATGGATTGACGTGAGCCGTCGCACGATATAATCCGCCTCGCCGATGCGCACCACGCCGCGACTCGTGCTCGTCACCGTCGCGACGTTGTCGGCGCTCACGCTCGCGTGCTCGTCGCCGCCGCGGCTCGCCGCCGATCTCGTCATCACCCGCGCCAAGATCTGGACCGGCAATCCCCGGCAACCCGAGGCCGAGGCGCTCGCCATCTTCGGCGACCGCATCGTCGAGGTCGGCGGCGCCGGCGAGATCGAGCGCTGGCGCGGCACGAATACGACCGTCATCGACGCCGGAGGCCGCCGGGTGCTCCCAGGCTTCAACGACGCGCACGTGCATTTCGTCGACGGCGGCGCGCAGCTCGACAACGTCGACCTGAAGGATGCGGCCACCCAGGCGGAGTTCGCCCGGCGGATCGGCGAGCGCGCCAAGGCCAAGCCGGGCGAGTGGGTGCTCGGCGGCGACTGGGACGATCAGCGGTGGACGCCGGCCGCAGCTCCCGACCCGGGACCTGATCGACGACGCCACCAACGGGACGCCGGTGTTCGTGGTCCGCTACGACGGCCACATGGCGCTGGCGAACTCGGCGGCCCTCGGCCGCGCCGGCATCACCGAGCAGACGCCGGATCCGCCGGGCGGCGCGGTCGTCGCGCGACGCGCGAGGGTTTCCGACCGGCGTCTTCAAAGGACGCGGCGATGGACTACATCACCGCGCGTCATCCCGAAGATGACGGCGGAGCAGCGGCAGCGCGCCGTGAAGCGCGCGCTCGAGCCATGCGGCGTCGCTCGGCGTCACGAGCGTCCAGGACATGAACCCGAGCTACGACGACATCTCGGCCTACGCCGACCTGGCGAACCGCGGCGAGCTGACCGCCCGCATCTACGCCGCGCCGATGGAAGCCGGTTGGTGCGACCAGGCCAAGCTGGGGATCCACCGGTCGTTCGGATCGCCGTGGCTCCGGCTCGGCGCCGTCAAGGGCTACGCCGACGGCTCGCTGGGCTCGACGACCGCGTAACTTCTTCGAGCCGTATGCTCGACGCGCCCGGCACGCGCGGCCTGCTCTCCGACGAAATGCAGGACCTCGACGCAGATGCGCACGCGGCTGATGGCCGCCGATCGCGCGCGCCTGCAGCTGTGCATCCACGCCATCGGCGACGCCGGCATCTCGCAGATTCTCGATCTGTTCGGCGACGTCGGTCGCGCGCCAACGGCGAGCGCGACCGCCGGCTTCCGGATCGAGCACGCGCAGCACATCGCCGCCGAAGGACTTCGATCGCTTCGCCCGGCTGAAGGTGATCGCGTCGGTCCAGCCATACCACGCGATCGACGACGGCCGGTGGGCCGAACGCCGCATCGGCGCGGAGCGCATCAAGACCACCTACGCGTTCCGAACGCTTGCTCGACAGCGGCGTCCGGCTCGCGCTGGGGACCGACTGGTCGGTCGCGCCGCTCAACCCGATGCTGACGCTCTACGCGGCCACGACGCGGGCGACGCTCGACGGCAAGAATCCCGGCGGCTGGGTCCCGGAACAGAAGATCACCATCAGGAAGCGTATCGCCGCCTACACGAGCGGCTCGGCGTTCGCCGAGTTCCAGGAAGGCGACGAAGGGCACGCTCGCGCGCGGCAAGCTCGCCGATCTCGTGATCCTCAGCGACGACATGCTTCGCGATCCCAGCGGTCGCGATCAAGGACGTCAAGGTGCTGACGACCGTGGTCGGCGGCACGGTCGTTCACCAGCGCAACCCGTGATGAGCCCGGACGCGCGCCAGCCGGCGCTGGTCGCGGCCGGCGCTCTCGATCGCCGTGCTCTACGCCGGCCTGCGCCTCGGGGCGCTGGTGGCCGGCGGCTCCGACTCCTACGGCTACGTCAGCGAGGCCGGCCTGTGGCGCACGGGCTGCCGATCGTGCATCAGGACATCGTGCGCACGTCGCCGTGGCCGCGCGCCGCCGCAGACCTGGACGCCGCTCGGCTACCGCGAGTCGCCGAAGCTGCCCGACGCGATCGTGCCCGTGTATGCCCCGGGCTTGCCGCTGCTGATGGCGCTGCTGCAGGCGGTCGCCGGGCTCGTGCGGCGCGTTCCTCGTCGTCCCGCTCTGCGGCGCGCTCACCATCTGGCTCACCTTCGTGCTCGGCCGCGCGGTTGTTCGAGGCGCCGGCCATCGCGCTCTGGGGAGCCGCGCTGGTCGCGACCAGTCCCGTCTTCCTGTATCAACTGATGAACGCGATGAGCGACGTGCCGGTCACCGCGGCGTGGACGCTCGCGCTCGTGCTGGCGGTGGCTGGATCGCCGCTGGCCTGCGGGATCGCGGCCGAGCGCCGCGATCGCGATCCGGCCGAACCTGGTCGCCGCTCGCGCGTCGTGGTGATGGCCTGGATCGGCATCGCCGGCGCTGCCTCGGGCGCGAGCGCTTCGGGCGACCGTCGTCGCTCGGCTGAACGCCTCGCGCCGGATCGGGGCGTGGCCCGATTCTCGCCGGCGTGGCGCCGCGGTCCTCGGCATCGGCTGGCTGAACGCGCGGCTGTACGAATCGCCGCTGACGTTCGGCTACGGCAAGACGAGCGACTTCTACTCGTTCGCCTATCTGTTCACCAACGTGCGTCAGTTCGCGGCGTGGACGGCGCGAGGTGGAGACGCCGGTCGTGGCGCTCGCGGCGCTCGTAGCTCGTGGCGCCGCGCTTGTTTCCGCCGCCGCGGATCCGCTGCGCCCGGCTCCTTCTCGGCGGCACGATGGCCGTCGTCGTGCTGTCATGCTGTTCTACCGTGCCGTTCGGCGCCTGGTGGTATTCTGCGGTTTCTTCTGCCGATGTGGCCGGTCATGATGCTGTTGACGGCCGTGTCGCCTGGACACCCTGGCGCGACGCTGGCTGCGGCCGGCCTATCCGGTGGTGATTGCGGCCACCGCGGCGCTGCTCGCGTGGCATGGCGTCCGGACTGCCGCCGATCGATACGCGTTCGATCTCTGGCGCGGCGAGCGCCGCTACATCGACGTCGGGCGGTTCCTGGCCGCGCATACCGATCCGGCCGCCGTGCTCCTCAGCATGCAGCACAGCGGGTCGCTGCGGCTCTGCGCCGGCCGGCTGACGCTGCGCTACGACCTGCTGGATCCGGCATGGCTGGACCGGGCCGTCGGCGCATTTGCAATCGACCGGACGGCGGCCGTATTTCGTGCTCGACGCGTTCGAGGTCGAAGTGTTCAAGCGGCGCTTCGCCAGAAGAATCCAGTCGGGGACGCTCGATTGGCCGCCGATGGCCGATGCTCGGGTCGACTCGTGGCGATTTACGATCCGATCGACCGCAAGCCGGACACGCTGCCGCTGGCGCATCGCGAGCACGCGGACCCGCGGGGCAGCTGGCTCTGCGATCCGCCTCAGGACTGTCCGGCCGTCGGCACCGCCGCGTCGCCCTGAGCTGAGGTCACAGTGCCTCGCCGGCGGGCCAGGTAGACGAGCGCCGCGGTCGCGAGCACGAGCCGCTTCGATCGCGAACTCGCGCCTGCGTCGCGTGCGACAGCATCCACACGATGCACGCACGTCGCCAGCAGGGGGGATGAGCGGCCCGGCCGGCACCGCGAAGGGCAGTGCCGCCGGCGCGGACATCGCGCCGCTGGCAGCTCGTGCGAGCCGGCGACGCACATCAGGTACGCGTCAGCGCGGCGACGTTCGCAAGCGACGGCAAGCTGCGTGAAGGTGCTGCTCACCGCGACGGTGGCGACGATGAGTGGCGTACGCGCGATCGCGACATGACGGCGTGTGGAAGCGCGGGTGGATTCCGCGCCACGGCCGCCGGCAGGATGCCGTCGCGCGCGAACGCGAACAGCGCCCGCGGGCTGCCGAGCATGTCGCCGGACAGTAGCCGAACATCGAGATCGCGGCCGCCCGCCAGGACGCAGCCAGGCCGCCGCTGCCGCCCAGGACGCGGCCGAGCCGCTTCGGCGAAGCGGCGCCGCGGCATAGGTCGAGATCGACGGGCCGAGCAGCCCCTGCGCCACCGTCCGGATCAGCAGGTAGAGCGTCGGTCGTGATCGCCAGCGCGGAGAAGAGCGCGCGGGGCACCGTCCGCGTCGGATCTCGGACTCTCGCCCGCTCGGCACCAGCGCGATCTCGGAGGCCGACGAACGCGAAGATCAGCACGATCGCGGTCTGGCGCGACCGCCGCCGACGACCGGCAGGGCCGGCCAGCGGACATGCTCCGGGGTTGACGGACCAGATGCCGACGCCGACGAGCGTCACGGGCGGCAGCAGCTTCGCGAACGTCATCGCCTCGACGAGCCTGACGCCGGGCTTCACGCCGCGGACGTTCACCGCGGCGAGGCCGGCGAAAAGCGCGACGATCAGGATCGCGCGAGCGGCCGGCGCGGTCGCGGCCGGCCAGAGCGCCCGACCGAGCCGGCGAAGCGCGCTGGCCACCGAGGCGACGGCGAAGAGTCGCCATCAGGCAGTACGACACGCCGGCCAGGAACCCGACAGCGGCCGAAGGCGACGCATCAGACGTAGGCATACAGACCGCCGGTCAGCGACACGCGGCTGCCGGCGGCGGCGATGCGGCAGACAATCAGCGCCATCAGGACGGCGCAAGACGATGATAGGCCATCGGTGCGGCGGCGCCGAAGCCGGGCGGCGGCGACTGCCGGGCAGGACAGATCCAGCGCCGATCGTGACGTTGATGATGCTGGCGGTCAGCTGGCGGGCGCCGATCGCGACGCACCAGCCGGCTTCCGGCAGGCGTCACCATGTGGCGCGACTGTACATCATCAGGCAGGGGCACGGCGCTTTGCGGTAAGACGCGTCGCCAGTGTCTGCTGACCCCAGGAGAATCCAGCATGGCCATCGCGTCTCTGAAGGATCTCTACTTCGACGAGCGGCGACCTGTACGACGCCGAGACGCAGATGATCCGGACGCTGCCGCGCCTCGCCGAAGCCGCGCGGGCGCCGAACTGCGCGAAGCGCTGAAAAGCACTGCGACGAGTCGCGCCTGCACCTCGAGCGTCTCCGAGCTGATCTTCACCACTGGGGCGGAGACGCCGCCGTCGACGCCGTGCGCCGGGCTGGCCGGGATTGTTCAAGAAGCCGACGACGCGGCTGAATCAGGAGGCGACAGACGATGCGCACGGGACGCCGCCATCATCGGCGTCGCCCAGCGCATCCGAGACACTACGAGATTGCGGCCTATGGCTGTGCTCGCACCTATGCCCGCCGGCTCAACCGGCTCGACGAAGCGCCGGCTGTTGCAGGAAACGCTCGACGAGGAGGCGCGGACCGATCATCGCCTGTCCGAGATCGCCGAAGCGCACATCAACGACGATGCGCGCTCGGAGGCCGACCTCCACGCCGACGCGCCGGTCGGACGTCTCCGCTACGTGCCGATGGACGTGATCGCGCAGGGCCGCAAGGACCGCACGCCGCTGCCGGTGCGCAACGACGACGAGGATCTGGGCACCGCTCGACGGCCTCGTCGCCGAGGGACGACCTGGGCGCGGCGCGCTACGCGGTCGTCGACGCCGGGGGCCTGCTGAAGCGCCGCGCGCTATCTGCCTCCCGCTCGGCCTGCTGCGCTTCGACGAGCGGGCGCGCGTCCTGCGCGTCAGCCTCGAGCAGGACGTCGCCGACCGCTACCCCGATTTCGATCGCGACGAGTTCCAGACCATGTGCGACGCGGATCGCGTCGGGTACGAGGCGCGCCTGCCGCCAGTTCTTTCCGAGTCGACACGGGCGGCGATCGCGGCGTCCGGAGCGTCCGGCGCTGCCGGACTGGCTGCTGACCGGGGCCTGGATCACGGTGTCGCCGCAGCGCGCTCGAGCAGCTGCCGGCCGAAGCGCGCAGCATCGTCAACGAGTTCGTGCCTGACCCGCGGCGAAGATCTGGCCGCCGGCCAGCGAGCGCATGGTCGCCCGCGGCGCGACGCCGACGCGCCCGGGATCACGCCGCCACGCGGCGCAGTCGAGCCTGCGCTGACTCGCCAGGGCGCGGCGAGCCGGTTCAGAGCGTAGACGCACGCGCCTTTCAGGCGAGCGGTAGCGCGACAGGCGTGAGCCGAGCGGCGCGACTTGATGCGTAACATGAGATCCCGCGATCCACAGATCGCCCGATCCCATGATTCACCCTCGCGCTCGCCGGCATCGTCAGCATCTCGTTCTCGGCGATCTTCGTCCGGCTCGCCGCCGTCTCACCGGTGCACATCGACGTTCTATCGCGGCGCCGTACGCGGCGCCGATTCTCGCCGTCATCTGGCTGATCCCGAGCGATCGGCGGACCGCGCGGGGCGCGCGCGAGCGTTGGCTGGCGCTCGTCAGCGGGCTGGTGCTCGCCGTCGATCTGGCGCTCTGGCACGAATCGATCGCGCTGGTCGGCGCCGGACTCGGCACGGTGGATCGCGAACGTGCAGGTGGTGTTCTGTCGCGCGTGGCGGCGTGGCTGCTGTTCGGCGACCGGCCGACCGCGCTCGCGCCTGTCCTGATCGCGGTCGTGCTGGGCGGCGTCGCGCTCACCTCCGGCCTGGCGCGGCACGACGCCTACGGATCGGAATCCCGGTCGCCGGCGCGGTCATCGGCCTGCTCGCCGGCCTGTTGCTATGCGGCGTTCCTGCTCGTCTACCGCGAGGCGAACCGCACGCCGGGCCCGCGCTCCGGTCCGCTGCTGGACTCGCACGCTCGGCATTGGTGGCCGGCGGCGTCGTCGTGCGCGCTGTTCGATCGGCACGTTCACCGTTCACGCCCGGGCCGGACGGCGCACCTGTGGCTGGCTGGCTGCTGGCGATCGGCTCGCCAGGTGGATCGGCTGGCTGCTCGATCGGCCGGGGCGCCTGCCGGGAGCTGCCGGTCGATTGAGACCTCGATCCTGCTCCTCGGCCAGCCGATCTTCACCGTGTTGTGGGGCGTGCTGCTCTTCGACGAGCGCCTGTCGATCCTGCAGTGGCTGGGCTCGGCGATCGTCTCGCCCGGCGTCGCGACGCGCTGTCGATTCGGAAGTCTGAAGTAGTTAGAGGCGAAGCCTTCTTCAACACTACTCTTTGGCCAGCGTGCGCGTCGCCGCGACTTCGGCGGCGGCGCGGCGGCCGCTCTCGACCGCGCCGTTCATGTAGCCCTGCCACCTGATGCTGGTGTGCTCGCCGGCGAAAAACAGGCGGCCGGCGGGCCGCGCGAGCCAGAGCGCGCAGCGACGGGTCGAAGCCGGGATCGAAGTAGAGCGCCGCCGCCGCGCAAACGGATCCTGCTCCCACACGATCTGGCGCGGGACGCCAGCAGCTCGGCCGTGCGCGCCGAGCCAGTCGAGCGCATCCGGCCAGGCCGCGCGACGCCGTGCTTGGCGACGATCGCCTGCGTCGGCGTCGCTGGCGCTGCCGCCGGCGAGCAGGCGTGAGGATGCGCCGGCGCGGCCGCGCTGCTCCTCGTTGCGCTTCCCAGACCGCGCCGAACGGCGGCGGCGAGCCGAACGCGCGCGGCCGTCCCGCGGCGCGCCAGAACCGGCGTGGGAAGCTGCAGCAGCGTCCTGGTCGCGCGGCCGTAAGCTTCAGGCGCGCGATCGCCTCGTGCTGCTGCGCCGGCAGCGCCGGCGTGATCGGCATCCGCCGCAGCAGCGTCGGCCGGCAAGGCGAGAATCGCGTAGTCGCAGTTGATCTGCGACAGCGCCCGCCGCGTTCTTCGACGCTGACGCGGACCGTGCTGCCGCGGTGCGACAGCGCGACGACTTCGCGTTAAGGTGCAGCGCGCTCGCCGAGCAGCGCCGCCAGCGCCGTCGCCAGCCGGTCGTTGCCGCCGTCGATGCGGATACATGGCCCGGCGCCGGCGTCTCGTCCCCAGGCGATCGACGAGCGCGATGAGCGGCAGCTCGCTCAGGGATCAGCGAGGAAAGAAGCCCGCGAGCGCGGTCGCGGTCGCGAGAGATCGGCGTCGCGCCCGCGCCCAGAATCGAGCCACGTGCGCCACCGACCGCGCGCGCGAGATCGGCGGTGATCGGAGAGTCCCAACGGCGCTCGGCGAGCCAGGGTCGTGGCGGCTGTGGCAGAGCCCTGCCATGCGCTCCCAGCCGCGCCAGCGCGCCGCGCGGAGCGATCTTCGGCCGCCCGGCCGGCGTCCGGGGCCGGACGTAGCCGAAGCTCCGCCGCGCGGATGCGCACCAGCTTCAGCCCGCAGCTGCGCCGGCGAGTGGCCGGACGACAGTCTGCTGCTCCTCGTCGATCGAGATCGCCGCCGGCTCCGCGTGCTGTCCGTCCGCGAAGCCGTCGCGAACAGTCCAGGCGGCCGCCGACGCGGTCGCGCGCTTCGACGACGATCGTCGGCTCGCGCGGCTCAGCGAGGTCGCGCGCCGCCACCAGAGCCCGCGAGGCCCGGCGACGGCAGCACCGAGACGCGCCCTTCAGCGGTGTGCACACACTGCACTCAATGCGAAATGCGCGCTACGCTGGCAAACTTTCCACGCGATGCTCTTTATCGCCTTGCTCGCGCGCGTGGCCTACCGCATCCGCGAACAGCTCGTCGAGACCGATTGGTTGCCGCGCACGCCGGCGGCACCAGCGTCCGCGTCGTGCGACATGCGGCAGGGCGGCTACGACGACGGCCACGTGCCGGGCGCCGTCTGCCTGTCGCCGGTCGCGATCCGCGACGCGAACAGCCCGCCGACGTTTCTGCCGACGCCCGCGGCGTTCGACGCGATGATGGCCCGGCTCGGCATCTCGGACGCGACGCGTGTCGTCGTCTACGACGAAGCGCGGCGGCATCTACGCCGCGCGGCTCTGGTGGATCCTGAATTACTTCGGCCACTCGAAGCGTCGCGCTGATGAACGGCGGCTGGATCAAGTGGACGGCCGAGCACCGGCCGACGGTCGACAGGACGCCGGCCGCGCCCGCCGGCGGCCGTTTCACGCCGCGGCCGCAACCGGCACTGGATCGCCACCGCCAGCGACGTCGTCGGCGCGATCAACAAGCCGGGCGTCAAGATCATCGATGCGCGGACACGCGGCCGAAATCGACAGGCAGGGAGCCTGCGCGGCATCCAGCGCGGCGGCTTCGTGCCCTCGTCGATCCCGATCTACTGGGAAGACCTGCTGGATCCGCAGGCGAAGACGTTCCGGCCGGCCGAGGAGCTGCAGAAGATCTACGAGGATCACGGCATCGTGCCGCGCACGGACAGGTGATCGCCTACTGCCAGGTCGGCATGCGCGCGTCGGTCGGATCTCTTCGCGCTTCCACCTCATCGGCTACGACAAGCTGCGGAACTACTACGGCGCGTGGGAAGAGTGGGGAAACCGCGACGACCTGCCGCTGGGCGTCAAAGAAATGAGGGATCAGGGGATCGGGGATCGGGGATCGGGGATTGGGGATTAGGGATTAGGGATTAGGGATTGGCGAGATCGTCCACAGATAGATCGTCAGGCCGTTGACGTCCCGCGTCTCCTCGGGCGGCCACTCCTCGCCCATGTCGAACTGGTGCGACCGATCCGCGCGCCCGGTCCCCGGCTCGCGCTTCAATTTGGGAATCAGCTGCTGGTTCAGCCGCGGCAGCAGGAACAGCGTGACGACGGTGGCCGGGCGGATGTCAGCCTCGAGATCCTGGTTGAGGAAGGTCGACCTGATCGGCGACGCCCGCCTTCGCCCGGTTCGTCGATCGCATCGCGCAGGGTAGAACGGGTCGATCTCGATCCCGACGCCGCGCGCGCCGTAGGTCTTCGCGGCCGTGATCGGGATCCGCCCGTCGCCGGATCCGAGGTCGTAGACGACGTCGGCGACGTCACGTGCGCCAGGTCCAGCATCGCGTCGACCGCGCTCTGCGGCGTCGGCACGCATGCTGACGTCAGGGCGCGCAGCACCGGCGTGATCTGCCGCGCGCCCGGGGCCGCCACGAGCGCGGCGACCACGACGGTCAACGCCCGCAATTCACCAACTCACCAACTCACTCGCATTGGCAGTTGCGTAGCCGTCTTGGCGAACCGCTGGAAGAAGCTCGAGTCGTTCCACTTCGGGCGATCCGTGCGGTTGGCGACGCGGACCGCGAGGTCTCTGACCACCTCGACGTACTGCTGGCCGCCGCCGAGCGATCGATCGGCTGGCTGGATCGTCGGACGGCGCGTGGTAGCGCTCCGCCGTTCCACTTCGCCGCGATGGCGGCCTCCGGGTATTCTCCTCGTAGCCGACCTTCATCGCCAGCGCCGGGATGCCGTGCTTGATGAAGCTGTGCTGGTCGCTCCGCACGAACCGGTTGCGCTGCGGCTCGGGATCGGCCTGCACCGTCACGCCGACGGCGTCGGCCGTGCGCGGACGTCCGCGCCGAGATCCGGATTCGTCGAGCCCCAGCACCATCAGCAGCTTCATCGGGAACAGCGGCAGGAACATGTCGGTGTTGATGTTCGCCACGATGCTGGCCGGCGGGACGGTGGGAGCGCTGCTCGAGCCGAGCAGCCCCTAGCAAGCTGCATATT
>ERZ1370068.6154-contig-5156_pt1 | contig 41983 bp, 69 predicted proteins | sample MGYA00561227_ERZ1370068 | MGnify/ENA primary metagenome ERZ1370068 (study PRJEB38410, sample SAMEA6850437) | metagenome | study: Metagenomic assessment of the ecological functions of the soil: analysis of the soil microbiota associated with the... | reverse complement strand
GTTACGCAATACAGATCCCCAAATCGTTTAGCTTCTTGTGAACGACGGGGCCAATGCCGATTAACGAGAGATCGTCTGGTCTCTTCAACATAAGAGGCCAAAGTGAGCGAATACCAGCCCAAGTTCAGTTCTCGACCGATCCTTCCACGTTACTCGTGGGCAAATTCCCACCCTTGTTATTACTTTTGCCTTCCTTGACTTTTCTTCTCGACGAGTTCCTTGAATCTTTCTGCATTGATGTTGCTGCATCGTCAAATCCTTCGGAGGTTTGAGTGAAGGCCATCGCTCCAGTATTGTTCCGGAATGGTTTCCAGCGATGCACAAATGACTTGCCAGGCCACGAATCAGCCTCCTCGTCGCCTCTTGCTGCTTCAGCATAGTTGGGTTGCTTCCCGCTGCCATTCGAAAGGTGTCTGGTGTGTGGATTGCCAATTTTCTTCCGATTGTCACGAGTTGCGCCCTTCAGAGCTGCTTTTTTCACGGGCGAGCAGGGATCCCCCTGCTTCCCAACGCGCCGAAAGAGGTTCGCGCGAAGAAGTTCAGGAGCCCGCAAACCTGATCGCAAGCGCTGCCGCAGGAGCATGAAAAATGATCTCGTTGGCAGGCAGGGAAGGCAAAGAGACTGCGCACGCCGTCACACAGGTACCATCGCGCAAATGCGTGTAATGACCAGAAAACTGCGATCAACAGTGGTAAACGACTCTCATGTGCGAGGTCACGAGGTTGAAGGTACGAAAGGGGGAGCATAAAAACCCCTGACAGGTGCAACCTCATATCCGTTCGCGTCTTATATACAAGGCTTAACACCTAGGGTAATAAAGGGGATTTTATGCATCTCACCCGAACTCCTGGCGCAAGACTCCCCGCAAGATCGGCTTTTGTCCTTTCAAAAGTCTCGAAGGACAATGGGCAAATGTACGTGCAATGAAATCACCCAACGCGTAAAGGACCCGTCGGAAGGGACATTGCTGATCGGGCTGAGGTACCGCTCTACCCTTCCCTGCACAAGCTGGAAGCAGAGGGCCTGCTCTCCAAAACAGAAACGGTGATGCTTGGACGCCGCGTTCGAAAATATTATTCGCTTTACTGCGAATGGAAGAAGTTCGCGCTGGCGACCAAGGTTGAGGCCCTGTTGTGAATCTATTCGGACCATGTCCGCTTTGTTCTCCAGGTACAAGTACATGGCCAATATGCAACCTACGAGCGACCAGGTCACTTTCATCATCACATCTTTATAACCATATCAACAGGAATCGAAACGCCCGCACAGAGATCTGCCAGGATGAATTAATTCGACCACGCCCGCTCAAGCCGTAGAAACCGAATTACATGTTCCGCTGAAAGAAAATTATTTCACGCGTCCATTACAGCGTCCTTTGGGTCCGGTTCGGGCACACAGCAGGGCTTAGAGAAACACAGAAAGAAACTTTACTACCACAAAATCCTCAAATACTACTCTGATGCTGGCGGAATTATTTCACCATCGCAATTGCAAACTTGAGGAAGCACCGCTTCTTCACCTTGATCAATATGCTGTCCGGTCTTGCTATCGGAGTTGCCGCTTGCATGATCATTTGCCTTTCATCATCAATGAACTGGAGTTCGCACGAGATCGCCATCACAATTGATACCAAAGTGTATTTACAGAATCGATCAGAGCGCCCAAGTTTGGCGCCAATCACCCGAGCCGGCTGTCGCCCTGCGCCGATGGCGGACGCCCTGCGCACAGCCACCCCCAAGTGAGCACGCTGGCCGTTTTGAACAGCAGTTCCGCATTGGTCAAACGAGTGGATCAGAATATCAAGGAGAACGTGTCGTTTATGCCGATAGTTCAACCCTTCAACATTTTCACGATCCCTTTTATTCAAGGCAACCCGCGTGAAGCCTTAAGCCATCTAACACCATGGTTATCAGCCGTAAGGCCGCAGAAAAATATTTTCCGCCGGGCAGAGAAAATCCCTGTCGGCAAAACATCATCCTGAAAATAGCGACAACTGCAAGATCACCGGCGTCTACGAAAATATCGCCGGCTATCATCACTTTCATTTCGACTTCATGCCGGCGCGCCAGACTACCGGATTGCAATATGATGGCGCGCCGTTCGCTATTCAGTAGTTAATCTTAACACCTACGTCAACTTAGGGCCGGGTTCCGACATAAATTGCTTGAATCGAAATTCTCATGGTCGATAAATATGCTGACCGCAGGCCAAAGCGGCATTGGGTAGCGATTTCACCATGAGAAGTTCAGGCATCTGGTAACAAGCCTGACCGACACTTCGACCCACGACACAGATATTCACCTGCGTTCTGACATGATCGCTGAGCTTGAACCAACATACATTATCCCGTATGTGTACCCTCTTCGGCAGTTGCGTTGTTCATTCCTCTCGCAATTGCCTGCATCAATTTTATGAACCCGAGCACCGCGCGTTCCGGCCAATCGCGCCAAAGAAGTAGGCGTAAGAAAAGTGATGGGTTCGCTTGCCTACACCTTTGTGCGCCAGTTCCTCACAGAATCCACGTTGCTTAGCGCCGGTTCTTCAAAAGCCGTCTCCCGTTACCGACTATTCATTGCGCCTCTTTTTATACTTCAACTTCTTCAATGTTCTTGAAATTCCCGCCAGCAGCGCACTATTCTGCAATCCTACTGTCGGGCGCACTTTGACAGGCTTGCTTGCGGGTGTTCACCCATCCCTCTTCCTGTCTGCTTTCCGGCTCAGAATGTATTGAAAGGCAACCTGTCCCTGGGAATGAAGATCACGGCGCCCACGATCCGAGGGCTTGTTGTTTTTCAATTCTCCATTTCCATTGTGCTCATCATCGACCATTGCAGTAAAGCGCCAGCTGGACTACATCCAAAACAAAGATAGGATCTGGTCAGGGCGACCAGGTCATTGTCATCATATATCGCCGTTTATGGCTGAATGGACAAAGCAGCTCCGTTGAACGCCAAGTGATTACAGTGCATTGAAAGACTCCTGGATTCCGCCAGGTGGTACTCATCTCTGGGTACCTTCCTGTATGGAACGAACCGCGGCGATACAGCCATTGGCCGAGGGGATGGTGCCCACGGCCGGAAAACATGGTGTCACTCCAATGCTGAGAGTTGATCATGACTACATCAAACGCCTGGGATGACCATCAAGTCGGGCCGCGATTTTTCGTGAATTCCCGTCAGATTCCGGGTGCGGTCATCTCCTAACGAGGCAGCCATCATCTCTCGATCAGAGTGGACACTCATCGATCCGAGCAACTGGCAAGGTGAGTGGACCAGCACTCACCGCTGGATGCCGCACATAGACGATGCGGATCATCAGCGGAAGCGGGTGCCTAAGCCGGACCTCAATCAACGGCCTGCCGGGCAACGACGGAGACGAAGCAAGTCGGCATAGGTTGAACATAATTCGGGTATCGACTGACCGTCCCTTTGCTCTCGATTTCCTCGGTCCACTTGTCGCCGAGCACGGTCTCCGACTGCCGGGCAGCCCTGATCGAAACGAAGATTCCGCCATGCTCGCCGCTCCTCCAGCGGGTTGACGACGATGCTCACCTTGGCCGTACCGGCTTTCAGAAGCGCCGATTTCCAGCCCTGCCGAACGAGGTTGTTCCGGGCTGTTCATCCCCGACGCCCCACACGTCGCGACCCCGCCGGCGCTGCTCGGCACGGCAATCTGAATCGACGAATGGGGATCGGTCCACGACGAACTCGCTTCGACCGCGCCGTTCAGGCTCACTTTCTTGGCGCGATCGAAGACAACGGGAGAGCGGAGACGCGAGGCAGCCGACCCCGCGGCCGAAGAGCATCATCACGCCTTGCCAGCCAGGAGCTTTCGCGACGACTGCAGTTCTCATTCCTTGCCTCCCCGATGACGCGAAGCATCACCCTGTCAAACAGATCGATTATAAGATGGTGGACCTGGCCTGGGTAGCGCGATCAAAGTCCGGCCGACCGCGTGACTGAAGACCGAAGCTCGAATCAGGCTTGCCGGAACCGGAGACGACCCGCTTCTGATCGACCGTTGTTCTGGCTGGCTGGGCCGGAAGCCTGCGCCTGAAATCCCATTGCGCCTGCGATGAACCCTGCCTCGATGAGGGGATAAACGAGCGGGTGCGCTGTTAGCGACAGCCCATCGATTTCTTCGAGCAGCAGATGCCACGAGGGGGCCTCCGTCGCCTTCCGAGTTTCCAGTGACGCCCCGCGCCCGGTCGATGAGCGCCCAGGCAACAGCCTCGTCCTGTATTCGACCGCTCGGCTCGGATTCGGGAAGGAAAACGAGAAGCTGGCGATCTCCGCGAGCGAGATAACTGGCAAGCGAACCGTTGACGAGGATGACGGTCGCTCCAACCGGAGCGCGTCGCACCGCGCCCGACGGATGCGCTCGTTGCCTGCGATCGCCGGTGAAGGCGGGCCACTGAGAGTGCACCGTAAGGGTTCGCTGGATCGGTTGCCGCCAAAACCGCGAGTTCGACCTGATTTGGCGCATCGCGGAGCGACCGGAGCAGGTCCACTTCGCACCCGGCAGCGCGAACTGCGTCGCACCGAGGCCGGCCACGAAATATCCTCGACGCACACGTCCACTCTCTTCCATCGCCTTCAACACCGGATACACGCCGCCGAACCCGCCAGGAATCTGCTCACCTCGGCGCCAGTGACTCCGCGTCAGCACTCCGTGGCGCGTCAGGAGTCTGTTGCGCCATGGCGGCTGCCCACTTCGGTCGCGTTGTCGGGAGCGCGCGCCTTGAGCCCCGAGCCAAATGAACAGGCCTGACAGCCTGCGCTACAGGAAGAACACGCTCCACCGTCCTTCCACAGACGGCGGGACTAAACGCCGCGAGCGAAAGATCTGGCGCGCTTCGCCGTTTCTGACGACGATGGAGCGCTGGTCGAACCTGCGCGAAAGCACGTAAGAGCATGAAACGTGTCGTTGGTAACCCAGCCTCCCCAAGCGAGATTCCACAGGGCGTTGACGGTGTCCGCCGGATAACCGCCGCCAACTCGCTTCGTGCAGCGCGCCAAAGAACGATAGCGCCATGCGACTTCAGGTATTCGACGATCGCGTCCCGCGACCGGGAGTGGCGTCCGTCCCTGGTCTCCGAACCTGGGGAGGCGGCAGCAAGCGAGGTCAGGTGGTCGGCAAGATAGAGCGCAGATCTCGGCCATCGCGCTCCCCGAGAGGCTCGACCCCAACCCAAATGACTCTCCGGCTGCGGCGACGGTGTCCAGATCCGCTGAATCGTCATCCCTCGATTCGCGCGGGCAGGATTTCCGTTTCGAGGATTGATGCCGGCAGGGGAGCGCCCTGCAATTGTTCGACGGACGTCGAGGACGGCTTCGGGCCGCGGCGGCGACTCGAGCACACCACTGCCACGTCGTCGTGAATCGGCCGAGCGCGGCCTGATCGACCGGCTCGACCTCCTGCCGGAGCTTCGCGAGCGAGCGGCGGCGCAGCATGCGAAGGACATCGGGATCCGTCCATTCGCGCCCGACACCTCCCGGCCTGAACTCGCCTTCCAGGATTCGTCCTTCCGACGTGAGCCGCAGGAGCAATGCCTCGACGGCAAGCTACGCCCAGCCCGTATCTGGACGAGAAGTCGATAGCCGCAAAAGGTGCATGTGCGCGCGTAACGCAGCACGAGATTAGCCAACGGATCGAGTGCAGGGCCCAGCAAAGAATCAGGTAAGCCGGAGGGAGTGGTACGCCAAGCGCATCTCGGCACTCGGCGGCGTCTTCGACGGCGATGTAGCGCGGATTGACCGGGCAACATGTTACGTTCACAATCCGCCTCGCTCGTTCCAGCTTAGTCGATCGCCTCGGCACTCCGCGACATTGAACACGCGCGCGAACAGCTCCTCTTCGGATAGCGTCGCCAATCGCCAGCAGCATGTCGTGGACGGCATCTTCACTTCTCGCTCGATATTTCGGCTCGAGCCTCTGCAACTGGCGTTCGATTTGCATCCATGGACTCGCCGTCGAGCAGTTCTCGCAGTTCTGCGTCCCCAGCAGCTCTCGCAGCTGTCGCCTTGATTAACCGCAAGCGCCTGAGCCCGCCGCTCCGCCAGTGGTGCGTCACCAGTCATAGAGAGCTCGCGACATAGCTGAAGAGCAGCGACGCGGCGAAAGGCGACGGCGTTTCGAATCCACTGTTGCAATGCGCAGGGTTCGGCTCCGTACGTCCGTGAGCGTCTGGACGAGCGCGGGCATATCGAAGTAGTCCCGCAAGCACTCCCGCACGTCTCGAGTAAGACTGGGAACGATCCGAAACGGGAGGCGACCGCCAGCAAACCGGCTGCGCGTTTTCGCTGCTGCCAGAGTGGTGCCCGCATTCCGGGCCGGCGCTTCGGCAACAACAGCGATCTCGCCGCGTTTTCGCGAAACTTTGCCGCGAATAGAGCAGTCGCGCCGAGCTGTCGAATCGACCAGTGCCTGAACCTCCTCCGGCCCAGGCAGCAGCAGGCGAGGATCGGGTGGTTCGTCCACATCGGGAAACCGCGCACGACGAACCCATCGTCTCCCCACAACGTCTCGACGTCGACCCCGGTTTCCCTCACGAATTTTTGCGGCCGCGGCCATGGCCCACGGTGCGTGAATCCGGCCGCCCCGCGGCGACAGGACGCACACCCGCCAATCGCCCAGCTCGTCACGAACGCGCTCGACGACGACGGTGGCCGCGTCGGGAACGGCCCCGGCGGCCGCCTTCTGATCGTGCAGGTACTGCAAGAGATTTTCGGCGGCTCGGTGATCGAGATCGTGTTCGCGTGTCAGTCGATCGAGTGCCGCCGCCGGCGGAACCGCAACATAGTCGTGCATCAAGCGCCCGATGGCGAGTCCGAGCTCCAGCGGCCGCCCCGCCCGGTCGCCTTTCCAGAATGGCGTCTTCCCGGGTTCTCCAGGTGCGGGTGACGAGGACGCGATCGTGCGTGATCTCCTGCAATGCGCCAGGACGAAGCCCCTAACACAGCGTTTCGCCGATCCGGCTCTCGAACACCATTTCCCTCGTCGAGTTCTGCCGACCTTGCGGCTCCGGGCGTCTGTTTCGAAACATTAGCGCCGAGGAAGAAAGACACCATAGAGCCCCTGATCGGGCAATGGTCCCTCCATTGGCGATTGCCACGCTTGGCTCCCTCGCGTGCCGTGATGGTGCCTCGCGATGCGGTCCCACGACGCGCGGCCGAAGCTCTGCGAATTCGTCGGACGGGTATCGGCCCGAGAGCATGTCCAGGACGCCCTCGAAGACGCTGCGGCTCAATTCAGCAAATGGGGCCGCCGATCGAATGGTCGCAAGAGTCGATCGACCTCCCATTCGTCCATCGAAACCATCGCCACGACCTGCTGGGCCACGATGTCGAGAGGGTTGCGCGGATAGCGAGTGGCCTCGACCGCTCCGTCGTGCATGGCCTTCGCCACGGCGGCACACGCGACCAGATCTCCTCGAAACTCGGAAATATGACGCCTTCACTGATCGCATTGGCCCGATGCCCGCTCCGGCCGATGCCGCTGCAGCCCGCTGGTCGCCGACGGAGGAGCCTCGATCTGCACCACCAGATCGATGGCTCCCATGTCGATACCGAGCTCGAGCGAGGAAGTCGCGACCAGGGCGCGGAGCGAGCCGGCTTTCAGCAAATCCTCGACCTCGACTCTCTGCGAACGGGCGATCGATCCGTGATGCGAGCGAACGAGCGTCTCGCCTGCCAGTTCGTTGAGGGCGCCCGCGAGGCGCTTCGGCGAGCCGATCGGCTGTTCACGAAGATCAGCGTCGAGCGATGTGCAGTAGATGAGCTCTAAGAGGCGCGGATGAATCGCCGACCAGATCGACGGGCGATCGTCGCCAACGGAAGCCGCCCCGCTCGGAATATCGTCGGCGGTCGTGAGCTTGGCCATGTCCTCGACGGGCAGATCGATCGTCAGCTTGAGGACTTTTCTGGCCGGCATCAATCACGCGTCACCGGCCGATAGTGGACTCGTGCCGCGCCGAACCGAGAACTCGGTCTCTAGTTCTCGAGGGACTTCGCCGCTGACGATCCTGGGCTGGACGATTTTCGATCGAGCGGCCGCCGCCCAGTGGTCGACGAGGGCTGACGACTGTCCACGGTCGACTGCAAGGCCCCGCCAAGAAACCGAGCGACCTCGTCGAGAGGGCGTTGGGTCGCCGACAGACCGATGCGCTGAATTGGATGGTCGCACCGGGCGGCCAGGCGCTCGATCGAGAGCGCAAGGTGGGCACCTCGCTCGGTCGGGACGACCGAATGAATCTCGTCGACGATCACGGTATCGATGGATCGAAGCGCTTCCGGAGCGTCTCGACGTGGAGCAGCAGATACAGTGATTCCGGAGTGGTAATCAGGATGTCTGCTGGCTCGCGTTGGAAGCGTGCGCGCTCGGAGCCGGGCGTGTCGCCGCTCCGAATCGCGATGGCCGGTGTCAGGAATCGATCCCCGCGCGCCGTGGCCATCTTGAGCGATGCCTGCGAGCGGGGCGCGAAGATTTCGTTCGACGTCCACCGCAAGCGCCTTGAGCGGCGAGCATGTTGCAGCACCCGGCATCGTTTGGCTTTTGGCGGTGCCTCCGCGAACATCAATCGGTCGAGGCACCATCAGGAAGGGCCGCCAATGTCTTGCCACTACCAGTCGGCGCAAGAATCAGCGTCGATTCGCCTCTCGCGATCGGTCCCCAGCCGAGCTCCTGGGGTCGAGTCGGGGCGTCGAACGACGACGTGAACCACGTTCTGAACGGCAGGATGAAACGGTTCGAGCGGATTCAGGGACGGCGCGCCCACGTGGCCATCTTATAATGGTGAGGCGACATTCAACGGGGACACATGGGAGACGCTGGAGAAGGATTGATCGACGCCGACTCACGCATTCAGGAGCGCATGGAAGAATTGCGACGCGAGCGTGCGACGAAGCAAGTGCGCCGCGTCCGGCGACCCCGAACGGCTCCGGATGATCGAGTCTCTGCGTCTTGCGCGAACCGAACTCGAGCGCCAGCTCGAAGCGACGACGCATGAGCGTCGGCGGGCACAACTCCAGCAGGCCATCGAGGAAGTCACCCGCCGCATGACGGACTCCGCCTCTCCTCCGGTCGGGTAGTCGCAACGGGCCAGCCATTCTGGTAGACACACCTCACTTCGATCTGCTCGAGACGCTGCGGTGGACGCCGGAGAAGGATTCTTCTTACTCGAGCGTCATTTGCATCGGCTCAGTCGATCGGCCCAACATTTCGAGTTCGTCTGTCCGCTGGAGGAGGTCCAGGACGCGCTCGAACGCTCTGTTGCGGCCGCGGATCGGCCGCTTCGGGTCCGGTTGCTGGTCGGTCGCGACGGCACTGTTCGCACGGAGGCCTTTCACCTCGAACCGTCAATCGGGACTATGCGAGTACGCTTGGCCGCCGTGCCAATCGATCCCACCGACCCGTTCTTTGTTTCACAAGACGACCTATCGAATGCAGCAGGAACGCGAGCGCTCGCCGGATACGACGAGATCGTCCTGTGGAATCCCGACCGATTCATCACCGAAGCCATTAACGCAAACATCGTGGTCGAAGTGGACGGCCGCGCGGTGACGCCGCCGATCGAGTGTGGATTGCTCGGCGGGAACGATGCGGGCCGAGCTACTCGAGAAGAAGGCAATCTCGGAGGCGGAAGGTCTCGATTGAGGATCCTACAGCGGGCTCCACGTTTCTGGCTGATCAACTCGGTGCGCGGATGGCGAGCCGCCAGCCTGGCCGCGACGCCGAGCTAAACCTTTCGGTTCCGATAACAGTCGAACCCGGCGAGCAGGTCGTCAACTGCCGTTCAGGCTCGGAAGAGCAGGTGTATGCCGCCGGCATCAGGACGACGGGCTCAGTCGCGGGAGCGCCGCGATCTCCGACGCGACTGCGAGCAGGACCAGCCGGGAGATTTATCGAACCGGAAGCACGACGATCGCACGCGTACCTTCCATCGATAGCCAATGCAAAGCTTCTGCCCGATTCGCATATCCCACCTCGGCACACGGCGCCTCGGGTTGCGTTGACCGGCCTGGCCGGTCAGCGCGCCGGCCGGCAGCCGCGGCTATCGACGAAGGCCCATCGAGTGCAGTAGCATGATGGTTCGGCTTGCGAAATCGTTCACAAGCTGAGCGAAACGGTCCGATTTCCGACCCGACGCACACCCATGCAGGGCTGGCTCTCCATCTTCATCATGATCGCGCTCGGCGCGGCTTTCGCGCTGGGGTCGGTCCTGTTGTCGAACGTCCTCGGTCCCCGAAAGCCGAGCCGCTGAAAAGTCGGCACCCTACGAATGCGGCATGCCCGCAGTCGGCGACGCCCGGGAACGCCAGTCGGTGAAGTTCTACCTGATCGCGATGATCTTCCTGCTCTTCGACATCGAGGTGGCCTTTCTCTACCCATGGGCCATGGCGCTCCGCGAGCTCGGATGGAGCGGGTTCGTGCAGGTCGTGCTGTTCATGGCGCTGCTGCTGGCCGGCTACATCTACGTCTGGCGCAAGGGAGCGCTCGACTGGGGAAACGAAGGGCGTGACCAATTGCTAATTGCTGATTGCCAATTGTTGATTGTGAATTGATCCATGGGCCTAGAAGCTGAAATCCCGGTTCTGACGACCACCGTCGAGAAGATGGTGCAGTGGGCGCGCCGATCGTCGATCTGGCCGGTCACGTTCGGGCTGGCGTGCTGCGCCGATCGAAATGATGGCGATGAGCTGCTCGCGGTACGACATCGCGCGTTTCGGCGCCGAGGTCTTCCGGGGCAGCCCGCGGCAGTCGGATCTGATGATCGTCGCCGGCCGGCTCTCGCGGAAAATGGCGCCGGCGCTGCGCCGCATCTACGACCAGATGCCCGAGCCGAAGTGGGTCATCTCGATGGGCGCCTGCGCGTCGATCGGCGGCGTCTTCGACAACTACGCGCTCGTGCAGGGCGTCGACCAGGTCGTGCCGGTCGACGTCTACGTCCCAGGTTGTCCTCCCAGACCCGAGTCCCTCATCTACGGCATCGTCCAGCTCCAGCGGAAGATTGCGCAGCAGAAGCTCGCGTAATGGACGCTACCGCCCTCATCGCGTTGGTTCAGGAGAGTGTGCCTGGCGCCCAGGTGCGAAGCCGGGCCGGGCGATGGATCCGCAGCTCACGGTCTACGTGTCACGCGACGATCTACCGGCGGTCGCGCGCGCGCTTCGCGATCGTCCTGATCTGCGTTTCGATCTTCTCGCCGAGCTGACCGCCGATCGATTTCTGGCCTCGCGAACCGCGGTTCGAGATCGTTACATGCTCGTGTCGATCGAACACCGCGCACCGCTTGAGGCTGAAAGTCCGGCTGGACGGAGCGGATGCGCACGTCGTCTTCTGTGAGCAACGTCTGGCCGGCGGCGAACTGGCTGGAGCGCGAAGTCTGGGACCTGTTCGGCGTCGTCTTCGACGGTCACCCGGATCCGCGGCGGCTCCTGATGCCCGAGGACTGGGAAGGCTATCCGCTGCGGAAAGACTATCCGGTCCAGATCAAGCTGCCGCGCGAGGACGACCGAGCCGCTGCAGGTCACCGAGGCGGAATTCCGGGCGAACGTGGAACGCGATCGGTTGTGCGCCGATGAGGCCGCCGCGCGAAACGCTCCACCACGGAGGACGCTGAGGACGCGGAGGACGATCTCTTGAGATCTCGGTGATCGTCGACCGGCTCCGTGTCCCCTGCGTCCTCTGTGGCAGGTAGGTTCGATGGCTGGACTCCGCACCGAGACGATGACCGTCAACATGGGGCCGCAGCACCCGAGCACTCATGGTGTGCTGCGACTGGTGCTGGAGCTCGACGGCGAGACCGTTCTGTCGGCTGTCTCCCACCATCGGCTACCTCCACACGGGCATCGAGAAGACCACCGAACAGAAGAAGTGGCAGCAGGTCATTCCGCTCGTCGAGCGGATGGACTACCTGAGCGCGCAGTCCAACAGCATGGCGTTCTGCCTGTCGGTTGAACGCCTGCTCGGAATCGAGGTGCCGGACCGCGTGCGGAACGATTCGTGTGCTGATCGCGGAACTGCAACGCATCAACAGTCATCTGGTGTGGCTCGGCGACGCACGGCATGGAGGTCGGCGCCGTCTCGGTGATGCTGTACTGCTTCCGCGAGCGCGAGCTGCTGCTGAACATCAACGAAATGCTGGCCGGCTTCCGCATGTTCCCGAGCTACATGCGGGTCGGCGGCCTGCGCGAAGATCTGCCGCGAGGGTTCCACGACGCCGTCCGACGCTTTTCTCGACCGGTTTCCGCCGAAGCTCGACGAGTACGAGGACCTGCTGACCCAGAACGACGATCTATCGTCGAACGGACGCAGCACGTCGGCAAGATCTCGAAGGAAGACGCGATGGCCTACGGCCTGGTCGGGCCCGATTGCGCGCGCCGTCGGGCGTCCCGTACGACGTCCGGAAGTTCGTTTCCATATCTCGGACTACGACGACGTTCGACTTCGATGTGTCCCGTTGCAGATCGGACGGCGACGCGCTACGCGCGCTATCTCGTCCGAGTGGCTGAGATGCGGCAGAGCGTGAAAATCTGCCGGCAGGCGCTCGAGCGGATCACGCCGACCGGCGTCGTTCGCGATCGACGATCCGCGAATCACGCCGCCGCCGCAAGGACCGCGTCTACACCGAGATGGAAGCGCTGATTCAGCACTTCCTGATCTACTCGCAGGGCTTCACGGTGCCGGCCGGCGAGAGTCAGCGTACCGGTCGAAGGGCCGCGCGGGCGAGCAGGGCTTTCATGTGGTGGCTCGGATGGGACCAACCGGCCGTGGCGCGTCAAGTCGCGCGCGCCCGTCGCTGCTGGCGTGCCAGGCGCTGGAACGGATGATCGTCGGCGGCCTGATTGCCGACGTCATTGCCGTGATCGGTTCGATCGACGTCGTCATGGGAGACGTGGACCGGTGACGCTTTCATCCGCGGATCGATTACGCGACGTTTCCATCGATCCGAGCGGCGACTGGTCGAGGACCGGGCCCGCCGTTCGCGTATCACCCGCAGAACGCCGCGCGCGGTTCGACGCGATCTGATCAGCGCGTACCCGCCGGATCGGAAGCGGTCGGCCGTGCTGCCGGCGCTCTATCTCGTGCAGGATCCAGATCGGATACATCACGGCCGAACGCCATGCGCGTACGTCGCGGGCCTGCTCGGAGATCACGCCTGCCGACGTCGAGGACGTCGTGTCGTTCTACACGATGTTCTATACCAAGCCGGTCGGCCGGTTCGTCGCTGCAGGTCTGCCGAACGCTGTCGTGCGCGATCAACGGCGCGGAGCGCGTCACCGAGGAGATCGCGCGCGAAGCTGGGCATCGACGCCCGGACAGACCGATCCGAGCGGAACGTTCACCATGATCGAAGTCGAATGTCTCGGCGCATGCGACCGCGCACCGGTCGTGATGGTCAACGACGCGTGGCACGAGTGCCTCGAAACCCGAGGATGCGGCGAGGCTGGTCGACGATCTCCGCGCGGGCGCGCGAAGCCGCGCTCAGCGGGTGTCACCATGTGGTCGAGGCCAAGCAGAAATGACGTTCAAACCACGAAGGCACGAAGAACACGAAGTTTCACGGCGCTCCTTTTCGATCTGGAAATGGTCTGTCTTCGTGCTCTTCGTGGCTTCGGTGGTTAACAAGTACGCGAGATGGAACCCCTGCTTACTAAATACGTCCGCGAGCCGAACTCCTTTACGCTCGACTTCTATCTGCAGCATCAGGGATACGACGGCCTGCGAAGGCGCTTGCCCTCAAGCCCGACGAGGTCATCGACATCGTCAAGGCGTCGGGCCTGCGAGGCCGCGGCGGCGCCGGGTTTCCCACCGGAATGAAGTGGCAGTTCGTCGACAAGAAATCGCCGAACCCGAAGTACATCGCCTGCAACGCCGACGAGAGCGAGCCCGGAACCTTCAAGGATCACCTGCTCATGGAGCGCAACCCTCATTTGCTGATCGAAGGGTGCGCCATTGCCTGCTACGCCATCGGCGCCAGGATTGCCTACATCTACATCCGCGGGCGAGTTTCTGCACGTCCAGCACATGCTCGAGCGCGCGGTCGAGGAAGCGTACGCCGACGGATTCCTCGGAAAGAACGTGCTTGGCTCCGGTTTCGAGTGCGATGTCTACATCCATCGCGGTGCCGGCGCGTACGAGGCGGGAGAAGAGACGGCGTTGCTCGAGTCGCTCGAAGGCAAGCGGGCGCAGCCGCGCAACAAGCCGCCGTTTCCAGCGGTCGTCGGGCTCTACAACTGTCCGACCGCCGTCAATAACGTCGAGACCCTCGGCGAACGTGCCGCTCATCCTGCTGCAACGGCGCCGAGTGGTTCGCCGGACTCGGTCCGGAGAAGAACGGCGGGCCCAAGCTGTATTGCGTCAGCGGACACGTCAGACGGCCAGGAGTTTATGAGGCGTCGATGAACGTCACGCTTGCGCGAATTGATCGAGGGCCACGCCGGCGGCGCGCGCGACGGCCGCACCATCAAGGCGATCATTCCGGGCGGGTCATCAGTTCCGATCCTGCTTACCCGACCAGCTCGACACGCAGGCCAGCTTCGACGGCGTGCAGAAAGCCGGATCGCTCCTGGGCTCGGCCGGGATCGTCGTGCTCGACGACACGACCTGCATGGTCTGGCTCGCCGAGAACCTGCTCCACTTCTATCGCCACGAATCCTGCGGCAAGTGCACACCGTGCCGTGAGGGTGACTGACTGGCTGCACAAGATTCTCCGGCGGATCGAACGGGGCGATGGCCAGCCGCGCGATCTGGATCTGCTCTCGAGTATTTCCGGTAACGTGGCCGGCAAGACGTTGTGTGCGTTCGGTGACGCCGCCGTGACGCCGGTGTTGACCACGCTGAAGCACTTCCGGCACGAATACGAAGCGCACATCAACGAGGGCCGTTGCACGTTGCCGGCCGAGTGGCGGGCGCGACAGGCAGTCGGGGCGCATTGAAGTGACGCTCTCCCCTCTCTTCATCGCCCAAATCGCGTTGACGTTGCTCGTCTTCGTGGCGCTCGCTGAGCTCGGCGGCCGGTCATGGTCTACGTCGAGCGAAAAGTTGCCGCCATGCTTCAGCAACGGCTCGGTCCGTATCTGGTCGGCCCGAGGAGGCCTCCTCCAGCCCCTGGCGGATGTCGTCAAGCTGATGTTCAGGGAGGAGCTGCGGCCGCGCGCCGCCGGACCCGCTGCTCTTCGCGCTGGCGCCAATCATTTCAGCCACCGCGGCGTTTGCCGCGTTCGCCGTGGTGCCGTTTGGTGCCGAGCACGACGTTGTTCGGGCTGCTGGGCGAGCCGCTGCGTCTTCAGGTGGCCGATGTCAACGTGGCGATTCTGGTCATCTTTGCCATCACGTCGATGAGCGTCTACGGCATCGTGCTCGCTGGTTGGAGCTCGAACAGCAAATGCTCGCTTCTTGGCGGACTGCGCTCGTCGGCCCAGATGATCAGCTACGAGCTGTCGTATGGCTTGGCGCTGGGCAGCGTGCTGCTGATGGCGAATTCGCTCTCTCTGACGGACATCGTGAATCGTCAGAGCCGGAACGTGGTTTGGCGTGCTGCCTCGCTGGTTCGTGTTTCCTCAGCTGCTCGGGTTTCTGATCTTACATGACGGCCGGCATCGCCGAAACCAACCGTGCGCCGTTCGATTTTCCGGAAGCGGAGCAGGAGCTGGTGGCCGGGCTATCACACCGAGTACGCGGCATGAGCTTCTGCGATGTTCTTCCTCGCCGAGTACGTCAACATGGTGACGGTGTCGGCGGTCGCAACCGACCTCTTTCTCGGCGGCTGGCATGGGCCGTTTCTGCCGGAATCGCTCGGGTGGATCTGGTTCCTGATCAAAGTGGCGGCGCTCCTGTTCTTCTACGTATGGATGCGATGGACGCTGCCGCGGCTATCGCTACGACCAGCTGATGAAGTTCGGCTGGAAAGTGCTGCTGCCGCTTGCGGTCGTCAACCTGCTCGCCACCGCGGCAGGCGTGCTGTATTTTGGTGGCCTGACTTGGTTGCTCTTCTACACTCTTTGCCACCATCGCCGATCGTCACGTCGCTGCTCGTCATCGCGCAGCGGAACCCGATCTACAGCGTGCTCCTGCTCATCGCGTCCTTCGGCGCGCTGTCGGGCTCTCTACGTGCTTCTGGACGCGCCGTTCGTTGCCGTCATTCAGATCATCGTCTACGCCGGCGCCATCATGGTGTTGTTTCTCTTCGTCGTGATGCTGCTGAACGCGCCTCAAGAGGACACCGACGAAGATCTTGTCGCCTCGGCCGCCACGGTCCGGCGGCGGGCGATATCGGGTGTTCAACGATTTGGCGCGGTCATGGCCGTCGCATTCGGCATCGAGGCTGTTGTGGGCCCTGACCAAGCACGGCGGAGAATCAGCGGCGTCTTTCCGGGCGGTTCCGTCAGCTCCGTCGGTGACGATCGGTCGCCTCGCTGTTCACCGGACTACGCCTTCCCGTTTGAAGTGACCTCGATCCTGATTCTCATCGCCATGGTTGGCGCTGTCGTTCTCGCGCGTCGGGAAGCGGTCAGGACCAGGCCGTTCCGACCATCAGTCCGGAGACCACCACGACATGATGCCGACGCTCAATCACTATCTCGTGCTCGTCAGGATCCTGTTCGCCATCGGTACGGCTGGCGTCTTCGTGCGCCGCAACCTGATCACGATTCTGCTGTCGATCGAAATCATGCTGAATGCCGTGAATCTCACGTTCGTCGCCTTCGGGCGGGCACTCCGGTGCGGCGGACGGCCAGATCATCGTGTTCTTCGTCATGACGGTGGCCGCCGCCGAAGCCGCCGTCGGACTCGCTATCGTCATCGGACTGTTTCGCCATCGCGCAGTCGCTCAATCCGGATTCGTTTACGACGCTTGAAATGGTAGGCAGCCACAGAGTCACGGAGGCACGGAGGCGGCCGGTGGGTCGCGTCGGCGCCGCAAAGCGGCGCTCGAACGCCGAATCGGCACGGAAACGCGGAGCCACGCCTCTCACGAAAAACTTCGCGTTTTTCGTGCCGTTCGACGCCCAGATCCGGCCTGCCTGGCAGGCCGGCGACGCCGACACTTCAAGCCGCACCGTTCTCCGTGTCTCTGTGACTCTGTGGCCCATTCTTTCGGGACTTTGAGCGCACTCTGCCTCTCGTCGCCGATATGCTCCTGCTGATCCCGCTCCTGCCGCTCATCGGGTTCCTGCTGAACGCCATGCCTCGGCCGGCGTGATGAGCAAGACGTGCGGCCGGCTCGATGGCCTGCGGGTCGATGCTGGCCGCGTTCGCGCGTGTCGGCTGCAGCGTGTCTGGCGGCTGTTGGCGCTGCCGCCGGAATCGCGGGCGATCGAGCAGCCGGTTTTTGCGTGGATCACGTCCGGCGACCTCGAGGGTCAGCTTCGCTCTCCGTCTCGATCCGCTGTCGGCGCTCGATGATTCTCGTCGTCACCGGCGATCGGCGTCGCTGATTCATGTATGTCGACCGCCTACATGCACGACGAGAGCGGACTCGGAGTACGCCCGCTACTTCTCGTACCTGAATCTCTTTGCCGCGTTCATGCTCGTCCTCGTGCTCGGCTCGAACTTCCTGGTGATGTTCGTCGGCTGGGAGGGTGTCGGTCTTGTGCTCCTACCTGCTGATTGGGTTCTGGTTTCAGAAGAAATCGGCGTCGGACGCCGGTAAGAAAGCGTTCATCGTCAACCGGATCGGCGACTTCGGCTTCATCCTCGGCGTGCTTGCTGCGCGTTCGTCCGCTTCGGCACGCTCGACTTTCAGAAATCGCGCGCTCGCTGGCGCCGCTCGGACCCGGAGACGATGTTCGGAACGGTGTCGCTGATCACGCTGCTGCTGTTTGTCGGCGCCGCCGGCAAGTCGGCGCAGATTCCCCTCTATGTCTGGCTGCCCGGACGCCATGGAAGGCCCGACGCCGGTGTCCGCGCTGATCCACGCCGCGACGATGGTCACGGCCGGCGTGTACATGATCGGCGCGCAACGCCGTGCTGTTCAGTCATGCGCCGGAAACGCTGGCGATCGTCGGCGGTGATCGGCGTCGCGACGGCGCTCTTTGCCGGCACGATCGGCCTGGTGCAGAACGACATCAAGCGCGTGCTCGCCTACTCCACGGTGTCGCAGCTCGGCTACATGTTCCTCGGCGATGGGCGTCGGCGCGTATGCCGCCGGCATCTTCCACCTGTACACACACGCGTTCTTCAAGGCGCTGCTCTTCCTCGGTTCGGGTGCCGTGATTCACGCGCTTGCCGGCGAGCAGGATCTCCGCCGGATGGGCGGCTTGAGGAAAGAGCTTGCCGATCACCTACTGGACCTTCGTCATCGGTGCTCTGGCGATTGCCGGAGTCCCAGGCCTGGCCGGCTTCTTCAGCAAGGACGAGATCCTGTACCGCACGTTCTGCGGGCGGTCACGACCCTCTTGTGGGCGGTCGGTTTGCTGACCTCGCTTTTGACTGCCATCTACATGTTCCGGCTCGTCTATCTGGCGTTTCATGGACAGAACCGAGGTGCACCGAGTGCACATGGTGCACCGGGTGCTTCAGGTGCCCACGGTGCTCATGTGCACGATGCGCCGCCGGCTGTGGCGGTCGCACTCGTGCTTCTGGCCGTCGGGTCGGTCCTCGCTGGCTATGTCGGCGTTCCGCATGCCTTTGGCGGGTCGAATCGCATTGAGCAATTTCTTGAGCCAAGCTTCACCGCAGCGAGGAGAGCGCAGGCCGCAGAGCACGACGAATCAGCGGCAGCCACTGAAAGCCTTCGAGCGGGGCGTTGGCCGGCGTGTCCATCGTCGTGGCTCTCGCCGGTATCGGTCCTCGCCACGTACTTCTTCCTGAAGAACAGGCGTGCTGCCGACGGCGTGTCGGCTCGATTCTCCGGCCTGCACCGTCTGCTCGAGCACAAATGCTACGTCGACGAGATCTACGACGCCGCTATCGTCCGGCCCATCCGCATCGTCTCGGAGGACGGCTTGTGGAAGGGCGTGGACGTGCGCGTGATCGACGGCTCCGTGAACGGAGTCGGCGAAGGTGGTGGACAGGGGCGGGGAACTGTTGCGCCGAGCGCAGGACCGGTTCGGTTCGGGTGTACGCGGCGTCCTTGTTTCTCGGGGTTGTGTTGATACCAGGGGTATTACCTGTGGACGTGAAAATCTCCACCACCGTGGTGAATAGGTTGCTATGCAGTTTCCGATTCTGACCTCGCTGATCGCTCTGCCGATCGTCGGTGCGATCGTGCTGCTATTCGTCAAAGACGAGGAGCACCACGAGACGCTGGTCAGGAACGTCGCCCTGATCTTCTCGCTGTTGGTGTTTGCCGAAACACTCCTGCTCTGGAGTCAATTCAACGCCGGCTCCGCCGACTTCCAGTTCGTCGAGCGGCACGCGTGGATACCCTCGTTCGGCATCAGCTACTTCGTCGGCGTCGATGGCATCAGCCTGTTTCTGCTGGTCCTGACGGGATTCCTGACGCCGCTGGCGCTGCTGAGCGCGTGGGAGTCGGTACACAGAAGACGAGAGCCGTTCTGCATCTTCGTGTTGCTGCTCGAGAGCGCGATGATCGGCGTGTTCATCTCGCTCGATCTGTTCCTGTTCTACGTGTTCTGGGATGCGATGCTGATTCCGATGTATTTCCTGATCGGAGTCTGGGGTTACGACCGACGCATCTATGCCGCGGTCAAGTTCATCCTCTACACCCTGGCCGGGCAGCGTCCTGATGCTTGTCGCCATCCTGACGCTCGCGTATCTCCATCGATCCGCGACCAGCGCCTACAGCTTCGATCTCGCTGAAGCTCTACGAGCTCTCGATTCCGCCTCGCGTCCAGTTCTGGTGCTTTCTGGCGTTCGCGCTGGCATTTGCCATCAAGGTGCCGCTGTTTCCGTTCCACACCTGGCTGCCGGACGCTCACGTCGAGGCCCCGACCGCGGGCTCGGTGATTCTCGCGGGCGTGCTCCTGAAGATGGGCACATACGGATTCGTTCGGTTTGCCTTTCCCCTCTTTCCGCAGGCCGCGGTCGCGTTTCGCGCCGTATCTCGCGTTCCTGGCAGTCGTCGGGATCATCTACGGCGCGCTCGTGGCGATGGTGCAGCCCGACATGAAGAAGCTCGTCGCATATTCGAGCGTCAGCCATCTCGGCTTCGTCGTCCTTGGGATTGCGGCGTTGAACATGCAGGGCGTGCAGGGAGCCAGTGTACCAGATGCTCAACCACGGCGTGAGCACGGGCGGGCTGTTCCTCATTGTCGGCATGCTGTCGGATCGGCGGCACACACGGCTGATTGCCGAGATGCGGCGGCTTGAAGAAGATCGCTCCACACCTGGTGGCGGCTTTTCTCATCATCACGCTGTCCTCCATTGGCCTTCCAGGATTGAATGGCTTTGTCGGGGAGTTCCTGATTCTGCTCGGCGCCTTCCAATGGAATCCGCGCGCGGCGGCGTTTGCGGCGACTGGCGTCATTCTTTCGGCCACTTACATGCTGTGGATGTTCCAACGCGTGAATTACGGGCCGGTTTCCAACGAAGAACGAGCGGCTTCGGGACCTTTCGCCACGCGAATGGACGGTGCTGGTTCCGATTGTCGCCATGACCGTCGTGATGGGTGTGTTCCCCAACATGTTTCTTCGACCGATGGAGGCATCGGTCAACCGGATGCTGAACCAGGTGAGTCGCGGGGCGTCCGTGCAGATTCAGGCGAATCAGAATTCACAGCCCACAATTGACAGGGCTAGAACTCGTCAGCGAGCCCAGTCGAGCGTCCCGCAACCTGAATGATTGTGAATGTCATGTTCCAGCCTTACCTCGCCATCGTGCCGCTTTGCTGCGTGACGGCGACTGCCATCGCCGTGATGCTGGCAGAAGCCTTTCGCGCGCCCGGAGAGCGAATGCCGATGGCACCGCTCGGCGCCATCGGACTCGCGGGTGCAGCTATCGCGTCGATCGCATTGTGGAACAGCGACGCGACGAGCTTTGGCATGGTGGCAGCGGACAACTTCGGCCTGTTCGTCGGTGGAATTCTGGTAATCGTCGGTCTGCTGTCGTTGGCGCTTTCGGGACCGACGGTCGAGCGCGAAGGATTGCCACAGGGCGAGTACTTACGCGCTGATGCTCTTTGCGATCGCGGGCATGATGTTGATGGCCATGGCGTCGGATCTGCTCCTGATCTTTCTTGCCCTCGAGGCGCTATCGCTTGCCGTCTACGTCCTTACCGGGATCCGGCGTGATGTGCCGACGGCAATCGAAGGCGCCTTCAAATACTTCCTGCTCGGGGCTTTCTCCAGCGCCTTCTTTCTATGCGGGATCGCTTTTACGTATGGACTGACCGGCACGACACGCCTCGACCGGATTGCCAGCATTCTCACTTCGCAGGCATCGGCGCCGACGCCGCTGCAGCTGGTGGCCATCGGCCTGCTGCTCGTGGGCTTTGCCTTCAAGATTTCGGCTGTGCCGTTCCAGATGTGGACGCCCGATGCCTATGAGGGTGCTCCGCCGGCCGTGACCGGCTTCATGTCGACCGGCGTGAAGGCCGCTGCATTTGCCGCGTTCGTCCGCGTGTTTCTCGCCGCGTTCTATCCCCTCCGGAGTGAATGGAGTGGCATCGTCATGGTCGTTGCTGCGGCAACCATGATTGTGGGGACCGTGGTTGGTGTCGCGCAGTCGAACGTGAAGCGCATGCTCGCTTATTCGAGCATCGCGCACGGAGAGATATCTGCTGGTGGCACTCGTGTCGGCGAACGAGGCCGGGACGGCGGCGATCTCTTCTATCTGCTGTCGTACGCGCTGACCAATCTCGGCGCGTTCGGTGTGATTGCTCTTCTTGATACTGCCCAGTGGCCGAACGACCAGGTTCGGGACTACGGCGGCCTCTGGAACGAGCACCCGATCCTTGCCGGGCTGATGACAGTGTTCCTGCTGTCGCTCGGTGGATTCCCGCCGACCTCAGGGTTCATCGCCAAATGGTACAGTCTTCACGGCGGCCGTGGAAGCCGGGCACTACTGGCTCGCGATCATCGGCGTTCTGACGAGCGTCGTCTCGGTGTTTTTCTACCTGCGCATTGTCGTCATGATGCTATGACGCCCACCGAATCGCCCGTTCGAGTCCCCGCGATCTCCAAAGCTTGCCGGTGCGGCACTGGTCGTTTCGGCCATCCTGATTTTCTATCTCGGAATTCTGCCCACGCTCGTGCTCGGATTGGGCCGCCGCCTCGATCAGGACGATCCTCTAGCCGCTCTCTGAAGCACTCAACGATCACCACAGAGACAGCCGAGACCGCAAGCGACTCCTTAGGAATAACTCGCAGCGGGCTCAGGGCTCCGCCCCGAACCCGGGTCGCTCGCAGGGGCCCGGTGCCAGCGCCGCTCGCGGGCGCGCGCGCCGCCAGTGTGCGTCAGCTCCTCCTGGTGACACAGGATTTGATCCAGGTCGACCTTGCCGAGCGCGACGAAGGCACTGGCCGGATCCGCCGGGGCGCAACTAAAGGTCGCGTTGTAGTCCGGACAAAGCGGTCGCGGAGATACGCATTCGCTGCCGGCAGCGTCGTGATCTGCGCGACGCGGAGCTCGTTGACCAGGCGATCCTGGAACGTGCGATTGAGCCGCTCACTGCGCCCGCGGGCCTGCGGGGAATAGGCCGGGATGTGCTCAATGCCGAGCCGCTCGAGCGCGCGGCCGACCTGGGTGCGCGGGCGTCGATCGACGGGCCCCGCCGCCTGCGGTGTGGAAGGCCCAGTGCGCCCGGTCGGTGTAGACCGCCATCGGCAACCCATGCGTGGTGATGACGGCGCGGAGCGCCGTCATGATCGCGACCGTCGTTTCCCCGCCCACAACTGCGCATACAGCACGCGCTTGGTGGCGTCATCCAGCACCGCGATGAGCACGGCGCGCGCCGTCGGGCGGAGCGCCAACCAGCCATGCGGGCTACTCGCCGGGCCAGACTTGACTTACCGCATTATCCAACTACAATGTAGGCACAAATGGCTGACGTGCTCGGCTCATTCGAGCAGGCCGTGCTGCTTGCGATTGTCCGCCTCCGAGAGGACGCCTACGGTCGCGCGATTCTGAAGGAAGTTCAGACGCGCCTCGGGCGCGACGTGGCGGCCGGCGCCGCGCATGCGACCCTCGAGCGGCTGGAAAGGAAGGGGCTTGATCGCCTCTCGGCTCGGTTCCGGCACCGCAGTTCGCGACGGCCGGGCGCGAAGGTTCTATCGTCTCCAGCCAGCCGGAATGCGCGCGTTGAACGACGCGCGCGCAGCCGTCGACAACCTGTGGCACGGGCTTGAATGGCCCTTGAAAGGCTGGAAGAAGGGACCAGCATGACGCCCGAACCGTCGAAACGGTCCTCGAGATCCGATAATCCCCTCGATGGGCGGATGCCTTGTTGCGATGGTTGATTCGGCGCGATGACGTCGAGGACGTGTCTGGTGACCTGCTCGAAGAGTATCGGGAGACGGTGCGACCGGCTTTCGGAGGCCGTCGTGCGGCTGTTTGGTACGTCGCTCAAGTCCTCGGCTTCATCCCACCTGCATGTTGGGTCCTGGGAAGCGCCCAAGGCGCCGCGATGGTGATCAGGAACGCATTCGACTGGTTCATCCCGACCACCGATTTCAACGCGAGATCGATGGTGACGACGCTCACGGCGATTGCGCTGTTTCTGGCGGCCGGACTTCTGGGTCGCCTGGCGCTCCGGTTCGTTGCGCAGCGGACTCCTTGCGGGATTCGTCAGCAGTGCGGCGGCGGCCTTCGTCAGCATTGTCGGCGCGGCTTGTCTTCTCTTTTTCCGGCACGATCAGCAGACTCTCCTCGCGATTACCAGGAGCGGCGGTCTGGGCGGGAGGTGTTCGAGCTGCCGGTTCTCCTGATCGTGCCGCGCAACCTTCGTGGCCGCGATCGAGGCGGCCGCCGGCAAGTTATTGCGAATCGGCTTTGTCCGGCTGCGCACTTGAACTCGAGGCCGCTTCCCGGAGTTTGCAGCCGCCGAAGTGAACTCGACAGCTCGGCGTCCTGGTGGGGCAGTACCGTCCGCAGGTCGAGCACGACCCGATCGCGATCGATACGCGCGATAACGGCGGGTGCAGCCTGCGGAGCTGTTCTTCAAGCGCGGACGCGCTTAAGCGTTCTTTCTCGACGGGCGATCAACCAAGTCGGAAGATCGACCCTGGAGCGCTGCCGCCACCCACGGCCGAAAAAGCCAGCGATCACGTCGGCCCGTAAACCAGAGCTCACGAGCTCCGCCGCCAATGTTGCCGCTCGAACCGAATCTCCTCTGCGGTCGTCGTCAGCATTCGCTGGACAGGGACGGTGGTGTTCGCGCGGCCTGCGGCGTACTCGATCAATGTCGCTTCCAGTGCCGCATGCGTCAGCTTGTCGGCGCGCAGGGCCCGCATCAGCGGATGTCGGCGCACGCGGTCGACGAGCGCCTTCCGCCCGACGATGACGCCAGCCTGCGGACCACCGAGGAGCTTGTCGCCGCTGAAGCAGCAGATGTCCACACCGGCGGACACACTCGAGTGAACCGACGGTTCCGACCCGACGAGAGGATGCGACGGGTCGGTCAACAGCTGACCGCTGCCGAGATCCTCGGCGATTGGCACCTTGAAACGCGTTCCGGGGTCCACCAGTTCAGCGAGCGAGGGCCGCTCGGTGAATCCTTCGATCCGGAAATTCGACGGATGGACCCGTAGAATCAGGGCCGTGCGATCGCCGATCGCCGCCGCATAATCCGCTGCGCGGGTCTTGTTCGTCGTTCCGACTTCCCGTAGCAGCGCTCCGGACTGCGCCATCACGTCGGGGACGCGAAAGCCTCCGCCGATCTCCACGAGCTCGCCGCGGGACACGATCACCTCGCGCCCGGCGGCAATGGAGGCCAGCACGAGCATCGTGCCAGCCGCGTTGTTGTTCACGACGAGTGCCGCTTCCGCGCCGGTGAGACGGCACAGAACGGGTTCGGTATGCGCATCGCGCCGTCCCCGTTGGCCTCCAGAAACGTCGTATTCGAGGCTCGAATAGCCGCGAGCGATCGCGATGATCCGGTCGAGTGCCGCATCGGCAAGCGGCGCGCGGCCCAGGTTCGTGTGGAGAATGACGCCAGTCGCATTGATCACGGGTTGAAGCGACGACCGCGCGCTCCGCGCTCGAGCTCGGACGAAGCAATGGCTTCGATACGGGCGAGAACGGTGCTGTCGGCCTGGAGCGTCGTGTCGCCGCTTGCGAGCGATTCACGCACGACGTTCGCGCCGGTTCGTAGTGCCTCGACAACGGCGGCTGCCTGAATCGTTGTTCGAGCGCGCGGATCGACGGCTGTTGCCGAAGCTTGTCGATTGAGGGGATGCGCCGGAAGTCCACCATCGACAGAATGGTATGCTATCGATTCCCCCAGACGTAAACCGCCGCGTGGGAGAGTCCCCTTAAGTAGTCAATGGCTTCGGATTCACCAAAATTTCGTCCGACGGAGCGCTTCTGGCCGTACGCCGATCTTCCGGAGCAGCCGACCGACGCGGAACTCGCGTCGCTCGACCCGACCTCCAGGAAGCCCTCTTCGGCGCCAAGCCTCGGCCGTTTTCCATTACGCTGGTGTTTCCGACCCTCGATGTTCCCGAGTTCGGACGGGCTCTGGAGCTCGCACGAGCCTCGGCGGAATATCGGGAGACCGGTGCAGGTCCAACGTTTCGCCATCGAGCACGGTTCTGGTCGACCGATGCCGCCCGCCTCCGCGACCTGTTCGAGATCGTCGGACGGTCGGATTCAACGGAGGTCTTGATCGACGATCGGCCGATCCCGTATGCCCGCGAGCTGTGGTTGCCGCTGGTGTGGTTTCTGATCCCCCGGTAGACCATGGCGGCACCCTACAATCGATCGCGATTTGCAGCGGCTTGAAGCGGAGCTGAAACGGCTCGAAGCCGAGCACAACATACTTTTCGGGTCGCCTGCCCAAACCACCGTGGGAAACCCGTAATCGAGTCACGGCGATCGTGAAGCAGTACGATCGCGCGCAATCCAGAACACCGGCGACCGGTTTCGCTTCGCCACCCTGCAGACGCGCTTTCGATTCTGACCGACCTCTGGGATCGCGGTCTGCGGGCGCGCGAGGAAGGGCGGCCCGGGCCGTTCTCGGTCAAGCAGAAAGAAACGACCGCCGAGGAAAAGCCGAAGGACCGCATCGTCCGCGAGACGACGTTTCAGGACCCGGTCCACGAGATGGACCGGCTGCAGGACCTCTACGAGTCGCTCATCGAGGCCCGGCGCGAAAGCGGCCAGGATGCGGTCCCGTTTCACAAGTTCGCGGAGCTGGTGAAGAATCAGGTGACCAAGCTACGACAGAGTGGCAGTCACGAAGTCGCGTTTCGCGTGGCGGTGAAGGAAGGCAAAGTGAGCCTCACCGCTCGGGCGCTCAAAGGCGCCAAGAAAACTTAGAAAGTGAAATTGAAGGGAACAATCGGAAGCGTGAAGCCGGGCGCTCCGAAGAGCGCCCGGCTGCGCGGGGATGCCTAGATCTTGGTGACGTTGCCGGCCTGCGGGCCCTTGGGACCGTCAACGATCTCGAACTCCACGGCCTGGCCTTCCTCGAGCGAGCGGAAGCCGTCGCCCTGAATGGCCGAGTAGTGGACGAAGACGTCACTGCCTCCGTCGCGTTCGATGAATCCGTAACCCTTGGCGTTGTTGAACCACTTGACCTTGCCTGTGATGCGCATCGTTCTTCTTCCTGTCTTGCCGGGCCGCGACACTACGCCACGCCCGAAAACCTGCCCGCGTCGGTGCGGGTAAACCCGCTTCGATTCGACCGCGGGCACAAAAAGACCGCATAGTGCTGCGGCCTTGACCTTACGGCGCCAGGCCCGCCCGGCGTCGAAGGAATGATACCGGACTTTACAGTCTATGCCAAGAGCTCTTCTGAGCGTTTCAGACAAGACCGGGATCGCCGAATCTCGGACGGGGCCTCGTTGCGCACGGGTTCACGCTCGTGTCCACAGGCGGCAACACGCACGCGCCCTGATCGAGGCCGGCTTGGCGGTCACCAGCGTGTCGGATCTGACCGGGTTTCCCGAGATGATGGACGGCCGCGTGAAGACCGCTGCATCCGGCGCTGCATGGCGGCATCCTCGCCGCGCCGCGACCGCCCCGACGACCTGGCCGCCCTCGAACGGCTTGGCCTCGGTCTTGATCGATCGTCGTGGTCGTCAATCTCTACCCCTTCGTCAAAAGCGGCATCCAATCCGGAAACGCCGTTCGACGCTTTGGTCGAGGAGATCGACATCGGCGGACCGTCACTGGTCCGCGCGGCCGCGAAGAATTTTCGAGACGTGCTCGTCGTTGTCGACCCGGCGGACTACCCGCGGCTGCTGTCGGCCCTCGACCGGGGGCCGTCGCTCGACTTCCGTTACGAGCTGATGGTCAAGGCATTCGCTCATACCGCCCGTGCATGACACGACGATCGCCACGACGTTGCTTTACGTCAAGGTCGGACCGAATGGTCCCGAGCGCGCCGACCTTGCGGACTCCCACTTCCGCCCGACGATCGAGTTCGACGGCTCCTTGGCCATCTCCGCCGAGAAGATTCGAGATCTGCGGTATGGGAAAACCCCCACCAGCACGCGGCATGGTATCGGGAGAGGGGACTTGGCTTTCGGAGCCGACGGCGCGGGTCTCGGTGCCGCTTCGATCCTTCAAGGCCGAGAGCTCTCGTATACGAACCTGCTCGACCTGGACGCGGCGGCCCGGATCGCCCTCGAATTTCGGGAACCGGCCGCTGTCGTGATCAAACACACGAACCCGTGCGGCGCCGCCGTCGGTCATTCCATCGCCGAGGCTTACGGTCGCGCCCGCGACGCCGACCGCGTCGCGGCGTTCGGCGGCATCGTCGGATTGAATCGGCCGGTCGACCTCGCCGCGGCTGAGGCGATCGTCTCGACCTTCATTGAAGCCGTGATTGCTCCGCTGTCGACGAGGCCGCTCGTCCCGTGCTCGCGAGGAAGGCCAACATGCGTGTGGTCACCGCTCACTTCGATGCCCTGAAGGGACCAACGACCGAACTGCGGTCGATTCTCGGGGCCATTCTCGTCCAGGAACGCGATCGTGTCGTCGAGGCCCAGGAACCGTGGACGCCCACGCTTCCAGACGGATTCCGAGTGGTCACCAAGCGACAGCCCTCGCTCGAGGAGTGGGAAGCGTTGCGTTTCGCCTGGCGGATCTGCGCCCATGTGAAGTCCAATACAGTCCTCTTCACGACCGCCGATCGGACGCTCGCGATCGGCGCCGGCCAGACCAGCCGCGTCGACGCCGTCCGCGTGGCGCTGATGAAGGCAGGATCGAGCTCTCTGGCGGGATCGGTGGCCGCGTCGGATGCGTTCTTTCCGTTTCGGGATGGATTGGATGCGGTCGCCAGCGCTGGAGCAACCGCAGTCGTTCACCCTGGCGGGTCAGTTCGCGATGAAGAGGTGATTGCCGCGGCCGACGAACACGGGATGGCGATGGTGCTGACGGGGAGGCGGCATTTCAGGCACTAGCCTTCTTCCTTCTGACTTCTTCCTTCTAGACTTCAGGTTGTGGCCTTTTCAGCGAACCTGGTTCACGGTCCGTCGTAACGAACGATGACGATCGTCATGTCGTCGCTTTGAGTCGCGCCACCACAAAACGCGCTCGAACGTCGGCGACGACACCGTCCAACAGTTCCTGCGGCGCCTTGCCTCTGTGCGCCGCGATCGAGTCCAGCAGCCGCTCGTCGGTGAATTCGTCGCCGGTTTCGTTGAGCGCTTCGCTGACCCCGTCGCTGAACGCGATGATGACGTCGCCGCGGTTGAGCGACACGGTTTCTTCGTCGTATGACGCGTGCTCGAACAACCCCAGAACGACTCCGCCGGTTTCGAGGCGGCGGACGCTGTTGTTGGTGAGGAGCACCGGGGCATTGTGACCGCCGTTCGAGTAGGTCAGCGAGCCGTCCGTTCCGAGGATGCCGTAGAAGGTGGTCAGGAAGCGCGCTTCGATCGATCGCCGGAACAGCCCGCGATTGAGGCGGACCAGGAGCGGTGCGGCGCTTGGCTGGGCATGTCGCCTCGGCGCCGAACATGCCCAGCGCTGCAGCCGCGAGCAGCGCGGCTGGAGAGCCTTTCCCGGCCACATCGCCCAGGATGAAGCCAAATTGCCCGCTCGCCAGGTCGACGTAGTCGAAAAGTCTCCGCCGACCGCCCGGCACGGGATCGACGCGCCGGCAGTCGTGAAGAACGCGCCATCTCGGCCAGCTGGTGGGAGCAACGACTGTTGGATCGCTGCGGCCACTTTCAATTCTGATCGAGTTTGGCGCGCTCGTGTGCCTCGCGATACAGCCGGGCATTTTCAATGGCCACGGCTGCTTCGCGTGCTCAAGGTCTCGAGGGCTGACCGTGCGGCCGCGGAACGCAGCGCCCCACGCTCGCGGCTGTCGAGATACAACACGCCGATGACCTTGTCCGCAGTCCGTTCTTCCTCACGCTCGAAATACCGGACCAACCGCAGCGGGGTGCACAGGACGTGTCTGATGCCGAGCGCCACGGTGCCCGTGTGCAGGTGAGCTGCAGGTCTCCGTCGAGCAGGTCCTCGACGATGGCTTCTTGTCCCGTGGTGAACACGGTTTCGGGAATCTTTCGACTGGTGGCGAACGTGCGTCCGGAAAGCGTGAGGCGGCCGCGCGCGCGGGCGAGCTTGAACTCGAGGCTTCCCTGGTCGTTCGCCAGCATGATGAACCCTCGCTCGGCTCCGGTGACGTCGATCGCCGAGTCGATCACCAGCTCCAGAACGTCGTCCACGACGCGCCCGGAGCCGAGCGCGCGAAGACCTTCGAGGAGCCCGGCCATGTGCCGCAACTCGCTGGCTGCGGCGACCGCGCTTCGCTCCTGCGAGGGAGCTTCGTCGCCGATGCAGAAGACGATCTCGGTGTCGTCCTGTTGCCCGAGCCGGATCTGATCCCCATGGACTCAGCACATGCTCGGTGATGCGCTCGCCGTTGACGTAGGTCCCGAACCTCGACTGGCAATCACGGATCCGGCTCACCGAGTTCTCGGTCACGATCTCCGCGTGCAGCCGGGAGACGCCCGCCCCTGGCACGCGGATGTCAGTTTCACTGCGGCGGCCCAACGTCAGGAGCGGTTTGTCGACGGGAATCATGCGTCGACCCAATGTGTCGGTGACGAGGAGGCGTGGAGCAGCGTCGGCAGACATAGCGTCGTGGTTTACGCGGGCTTCGCTTTCAAAACGCCGATTTGGACGAGCATGCCGGTGAAGTCGTAGATGCGCCGTTCGTGGACGATCTGATGATCTTTGGCGGTGGAGACCAGCACGATGCGAATATGGAACGGCTTGCCGGTCGGGGCAAGCCGAGAAACTCGTCCCTGTCGGTTCCTCGGACAGAATCGTCTGGACTACTCGGTCGCCGTCAATCAGCGGCTCATCGAACGTCTGCTGGACATCGGGAAACGCCTTGAACCATCGCTCGGCACAGCTCCGCAATGGCGACTCGTCCCGTTACGGAGCCGCCAGCCATCGGGCTCTCGACAATGCCGGTCTCCGAGTACAGATTGGCCAGTGCGATAATGTCGCGGCGTTCATAAGCCTGTCGCCGGCGGGTCAGCAGCGCGCTGATTTCTTCACGAGTCACTGGTTTCCTCAGATTGGCTTGGCTTTGAGAAGACCGATTTGGACCATGACTCCCGTGAAGTCATAGATCCGTCGTTCCTGCTTCGATCTGCTGACCTCTGAGCTCGCATACAGGAACACCGGCCGGCACCCGAAACGCTTTGCCGGTCGGCGGTAAGCCCAGGAACCCGCCCAGGTCGGTGCCCTCGACCTCGAAGACTTGTGCGACCCGATCGCCGTCGATGATCAACTCCTTCGACCGCATCTTCAGATCGAGGAATGCTTCGAACCAGCCGCGGAAGACCTCTTCGGCGGCGGCTCGACCGACGTGGGCGCCAGCATACGGGCTTTCCACCGAGCAGTTCTCCGCGTAGTCGGCGGCCAGCATCGCGGCGTCGAGATTGTCGAACGCTTCCTGACGGCGATCGAACAGGTCCAGGATCGCTTCTGCGCGCAACCGGTTGTTCCGAATTGACCTCGGTCTTCACTTCGCGCGGTTCGTGCGCCATATCACCTCCGTTGCTGACAGACGCGACAGTGCGGCGTAGCCGGATTATAGCCGCAGTTCGGGAGGCGAGTCGCCCAACGGCGCGACGCTATCTTGACCACGCTCCATCTGAAACATCTAGCATGACGACTCTAACGCGCGTCTCAGCCCGTTCGGCTCTTGATCAATGGAGGTGCAAAATGCCCCGCGTTATCACCAGCCGGCGACTCGCGCAGTCTCAGTTGTCTGGCCGTCCTGTGGTTCTTAGGAGCGCCCTGGGGCGAGGGGCGACGGGCGGCGGCACAGCAGCAAGGCCTTCTTTTACATGAGCGCGCTCGATGCGAGCGGCGCTCCGGTCACGGACCTCGAGATGGGCGACGTGTCAGTCGATGGTGGACGATATCGAATGCAAAGTGTTGAAGATGGAACCGGTCAGCAAGCCGATGAAGCTGACCTTGATGATTGACAACGGTCCCGCAAATTCGACGGCGCTGGCGAACCTGCGCACGGCCGTCAGGAATTTCATCGAGGCGATTCCAGCCGACGTTTCGATGGAGATTCTGACTATTGCGCCCCAGCCCCGATGGCTGGAGAAGATGACGACCGACCACGAGAAGCTGTTGAAGGCCGTCGATCGCCTCAGTCCCGATACGGGGCCGGGCTCTTCTTCGACGCGCTCGTCGAAGCGGGCAACAGGGTCGACAAGGAAAAGGCGAAAGACAAGAACGACAGCGTGCCGGTGTTCGTGATGCTCGCATCCGACGTCGGTCAGGAACAGCTCGGCGCTGGACAGGGACTTCATGCGCCTGCAACAGCAGGTTCTTCAGCACGGGATCACGATCCACTTTATCGTGCTCAATACGGGAGGGGAGCGCGTTGGCAGCGTCGCCGGTGCCCTCCAGACGCAAGTCGGTCTGGCGCTCACGAAACTGAGTCACGGCCGGTACGAATCGATCGCCGCGGCGACGCGGCTCACCACGCTTGCTGCCGGAACTGGCGGGGCAAATCTCGGAAAGCAACCTTCGCCAGACGCACCGAGCATAAGATCACCTATCAACTGCCCGCCGGAAAGGATTCCAAGTCGGTTCAGCGGTTCTCGGCAGGCTTATCCCGGCTGCGCATCGGCCTGACGCCCGTGTTGTCGTTCGACGGACACATGCCGGTTGGCGGGTCGAACAATAGTCCGCTCCAGGAATGATTCCGCTCGCAACGATCGGCTAGGGTGTCAATGTGACTTGTCGCTGTGACTGCGAGCGGTCGATCGGGCCGCGGCGAACGGAAGCGTAATCAGCACCAAGAACAGCATCAGAAACTCCGAGTCGCCGAAGTTGTACTCGAACATGCCGGCGGCGAGCATCGACACGACGGCCGCCAGTGCTGTTGCCGCGAGAAACCGATTTCCCGCCCGGAAGCTCCTCGCGAGATCCGCCACGAGCACCACGATGAACGCCAGCCATGCGGCGAGTGCCGGAAGACCGCGCTCCGCTGCAATCTGGACCGGGACGTTGTGGAGGTGTGGGTTCACTTTCTGGACCGCGTCAGGGTCTCGGTAGTCTGCGTACAGAACTTCGACCATGTTCGGCCCGACGCCGAGAAGCGGATGGGTGCAGAATCATCTGCCGCCCCTCCCGCAGCATCGCCACCCGGTCGCGGTTGGTCGGGTCGGTCAAGCTGAACATCGACGTGAATCGGGCGGTCACGGTCGCCCCCGCGACGGCGAAGAAGAGAGCGGCTACCACCGGCAGGACCGCCAGGAGGCGGAGGTCCTTCAGCGACAGGAGCATTGCCGCGGCCGCACAAGCGCCGACCCACGCGTTTCGCGTCAGGGTGAGCGCCACGGCCACAACGAGCGCAGGCATGACCAGAGCCGCCCAGATTCGTTCGCCCCTCCCGAAGAGCACTCGTGCCAGAGCCGCGCCAATGACCAGCATCAGCAGCCCGGAATACGTCATGTAGTGCCCGAGGGTGCCTTGCGGTCGCTGGCCGAGGTTGTCGTAGTGAAGGATGGCGTACTGAAAGATGCCATACGCAGCGCTTGCGGCTGCGAACGACACGATGACACTAACCATGGTCTGGCGCGCGGGATTCGTCGAGCAACCGATACGTGACCGGAACCAAGAGAAACAACACGAGCTGCTTGCAATCGACGAGGCTCGTGCGCGGCTGCGGCGAGAAGGCGGCCGAGAACACCGTCAACGCCGCGTAGACTGCCAAGGGCCAGAAGAAGCGCGGCGCCGAGGGTGGCTCGTGGAGCACGAGCAGCATCGCCGCCCAGCAGACGATGGCGACGGCGATGAGAATCTGGTCCCGCGGCGATTGAGAACTGGAGCGCTCCGGCTGCGCCGAGAAGCGCGAGCGTGCCGATCAGTTCTAGGCGGCTTGCCACGTCAAACCCTATCTTATCCGCGTCTCATCCGCGCAGCGACAGCTCGTCACCCGCGCGCGCCAGCGCACGGTCCACCGCCTCGAGAACAGCTTCAGGCGAAATGCGTGTCAGGCAGCGGAAATCACCGGGCGTGCAGGTGCGCTGATCGCAGGGCCTGCATTCGAGGCCGGTGACCTCCACCGACTCGGTGATCAATCGCGGATCCCGCCATGGCTCCGAGCGTGCAGGAAGTGTCGGACCGTAGAAGACCGACGATCGGAACACCGCTGGTGGCGGCAATGTGAAGGGGCCCGCTGTCGCCGCCGATGTGCAGGACGACTCGATCGAGCAGGGCCCGCAGCTCGGCGAGGGAAAAGTCGCCTAGAGTCAGGACGCGGTCGCGAAGGCCCGACGTCAACCGGCTACCCGCTGCTTCGGCAATCCGGTTGGCCGCTTCACGTTCGGATGGCCCGGAGGTCAGAAGAACGCGCGTGCCGCCTCTCGCCGCCAGGGCCGCGGCGAGCTTCGGAAAACGCTTCCTGCGGCCACCGGCGAAAAGGGTTGCCGGCACTGACGTGAACGAGAATCAGTCGATCGGTGGTTGACACTCCCGCACGTGCCAGCCGGTCCGCGATCCTCGCCGCCGCCGGTTGGATCGACGGGCATCTCGACCGGCGAGCGCTGTCGGTCTGGCTGAGGAATTCCGAGCAACGTCAACAGGTCCCATTGGTTCTGCACCGCATGTCGCGGGCGCAGCTCGGCGAGGCCGACTGGAGCGCATCGTGATGCACCACCCACGGCCGGGGACGTCGTATCCGACGCGCACGTCGGCTCCGCTCAGCCACGTCAGCAGTGAAGGCGCGGGGACCGCAATGAAAATCGATCACCAGATCGAAGCGCCTCGCCCGCAGGCGCCAGCCAAGTGCGACGTCGGCCAGAACATTCTTGCGTGGGGCAACGATGACTTCATCGATGTGTGATTCGACGCCACGACCAATGCTGCCGCAGGTTCGACCAGATAGCGCTGCAGGTGAGCGTCGGAAAACGCGCGCGCAGGGCACGAACAGCCGGCGTCGTAAACACCACGTCGCCGATCTCGCGCAGACGAATCAGGAGGATGTTGGAGATTTGAGGATTTGAGGATTTGAGGATTTGAGGATCTGGATCACTACCCATGGTTCGAATTACCAGATTCAATCTCAATCCAGATCCGTCTAAATTCTCAAATCCTCAAATTTGAGACTACTGTTCGATGGTCGCCTCGTCGATGAGCATGACGGGGATTTCGTCCTTGATGGGATAGACGCGCTTGCACGTGTCGCACTTGAGGGCGGTGCCGTTTTTGACCAATTTGACGGGCGTTTTGCAGTTCGGGCAGGCGAGAATTTCCAGCAACTCCGGGTCGATAGGCATCTGCGGCAAATAGTATGACAGCTCACGGCTTTTGTGGAACAATTCAAGCCATGAGGCTGGTAGTCCTGTGTGTCGTTCTGGCCGGCTCGGTCGCAGTGGCCGAGGCCGGGCAACGCACGCGTCAGCCACGAAATAATTCAGCGCCCGAGACGAGCTCGTCATCCGGCGGCGTTGCCGAAGCCTACGACCAGTATCTGCGCGGCCGTCTGCTCGAACGCGAAGACAACGTCGATGGCGCCATCGCCGCCTTCAAGCGGGCAGCGGCGCTCGATCCGACGGCAGGCGACGTGCTGGCCGAGCTTTCGGCTCTCTACATGCGGCAGAATCGGGTCGCCGAGGCGATGACAACGGCGGAACAGGCACTCAAAGTCTCGCCAGACAGTGTCGAAGCTCACCGGGTGCTCGGCACGGTGTACGCAGCGCTTTCCGACACCGACACGAGGGCCTCGCGAGGGCAACAACAGACAGGCCGCTCAAGCCGCGCAAGCCACCGAAAACGCGACGAAGGCCATCGAGCATCTCGAGCAGGCTCTCCGGCGTCCCGGTGAACCCGATCCAAACGTGCGCGCGAATCTCGCGCGCATGTATATCCGCCTCAAGAACTACGACAAGGCGATCCGGTGCTGCGCGATCTCGTCACGCGGGAACGAGGCTGGCCCGAAGGCGTGACCTGTTGACCGATGCGTATACAGCTGCCGGAAAGAACGCGGAGGCCATCGCCTGGCTCGAGGAAGCTGCGCCCGACGATCCGCGCTTGTATGCAACGCTCGCCGATTTCTACGAGCGCGAGCGCCGCTGGCAGGACGCAGCGGGAGCTTGTGCAATCGCCGTCCAGCGCTCGTCCGCAACAACGTCGATTTGAAGCTGCGCTACGCGTCGGCTTTGCTGAACGCTGGTGGCCGCGAAAACATGGGCCGCGCCCGCGACCTGCTCGCCGATCTGGTGTCGTCACGTCCGACCGATCAGCGCGCCATGTACTTGCTCTCGCAGTCGCAGCGGCGTTCGGGCGATAGCAGCGCCGCCGAAGCGACCGCACGGCGGTTGATCGCGCTGAACAAGCAGAGCCCTCGAGGGTTATTACGCGCTCGCCGAGGCCCTTCAGGATCGGCAGCAGTTCCAGGTGGTCATCGACACGCTGAATCCTGCCGTGAAGGACATGCGGTCCGGGTCGAATACCCAGGCCCTGGCCTTACTGCTGCCTCATCTCGGGTTTGCCTACGAGCAGCTCGGCGAATACGACCAGGCCATCGCCGCCTTCGATGAAGCCCACAAGGTTTCGCCGACTGATGCGCTGATCACGAGTTACCTCATTCAGGCGAACCTGTCCGCAAAGAAGTACGCGGCGGCGCAGGAGCTGGCGCAGGCCGCGCGCGCCAGAATCCCGACGACCTGAGGCTGGCCCGGCTCCACGCTCAGCGCGCTGCGTCAGACCGGCCAGCCCGATCGCGCGGTGGCGGTCATGCAGGAGGTTCTCCAGAAGCAGGCGGACAGACCCGTGGCGCATGTCGCCATGGCCCAGGTTTATCAGGATGCGAATCGTGGTGCCGATGCCGTCAAGGTGCTCGACGAAGCGCGGTTGAAGTTTCCAACCGATGTTTCGATCTCATTCTGAACTGGGTGCCATCCTCGAGAAACAGAAACGATACGCTGACGCGGAGGCGGCCTTCCGCCAGGTGCTCACGCACGATCCCGACAACGCGCCGACCTTGAACTACTTGGGCTATATGTTGGCCGACCGCGGCGAGCGGCTCGACGAGTCGGTGGGGTATTTGAAGAAAGCCCTTCAGATCGATCCTGAAAATGGCTCGTATCTGGACAGCCTGGGCTGGGCCTACTTCAAGAGCAACAAGTTCGATCTGGCCGCCGACAACCTGCAGCGAGCCGCGGGCCAGCTCAAGACCAATTCAGTGATTCAGGATCACTACGGCGAAGTATTGTTCAAGCTCGGTCGCTACGACGAAGCCATCGACGCGTGGACGCGTGCGCTTGCGGGTGATGGCGATTCGATCGACCGCGGCGAGATCGACAAGAAGATCCGAACAGCCCAGCAAAAATTGAAGAAATGAGGCGGGCGGCCGTCTGCTTCGCGGTGCTGTCCGTCTCGTGCGGACCGCCGCTGATGAAGCTGCCGTCGGGTCCCGGGACTCCCACCGGCGATGCCGCGGTTGCCGTCATGGAGGCGATGACGGCCTGCCGCGGCGCGTCTCGACGCTGACGGCCGAAATGGCCGTCAGCGGATCGATCGCAGGACGCCGGATCCGTGGGCGCCTGCTCGCTGGTATTGCCGCTCCAAACTCGGCGCGCCTCGAGGCCGTGGCCCCGGCCGGACAGCCCCTGTTCATCTTCGTTGCCCGCGCGAATGACGCGACGTTGCTCGCTGCCGCGCGATGGCCGGGTTCTCGAGCACGGGCAGCCCGGCGCGGTCCTCGAAGCGGTCGCTGCGGCGCCGCTCGATCCCTCGGATCTTCGTCGCGCTTTGACGGGTTGCGCCGACGCACCCGATGTGCAGAGCGCACGCCAGGTCGGTCCGGATTGGCGGGTCGTACTGATGGGCCGGGCGAGATCTATCTCCGTCGCGACGACCGTAACGGTCCCTGGCGGATCGTTGGGGCCGTTCATCGCGTAGGCGCCCGCATTGGCGAGCCGGCCGCTTCGGCCTGGCGGGCCGAATATCATGATTTCAGGGCGGTTTGCCGCGGACGGTTCGACTGACCTCCGTCGATTCGGAAACGTTTCGATCTCCAGCTGACATTGTCCCAAGTAGAACTCAACGCTCCCCTCAATGACGAAGCGTTCACGATTCGAATTCCGCCCAACACCAGAGCCCATCACATTGCAGGAATTGAAAGACACCGGTCCGCTCGGGACTGGAGGGGCGGGCAAAGCGGAAACGGGTTCGCGGGCGGTGATCCGGCTGTGAGGATAATCACCGGTCCGGGCGTTCGCAAAGATCAACCTGACGCTGCGCGTGCTCGGCACACGCCCGGACGGCTATCACGAGCTGCGGACCGTCCTCCAGGCGGTGGCGTTGCACGACACCTTGGCATTTCGGCCGACGCGCGGCCCGTTCAAGATTGAATGTACCGATCCGCAGTGCCCGATAGACGGCACCAACCTCGTCTGGCGCGCCGCCGAAAAGGTTTGGCGCGCCATCGGCCGTCGCGGCCAGCCGCGCGACGTCAGTCGTCCGAATCGTAAAGCGCGTGCCCGATGCAGTCGGGACTCGGTGGTGGCAGCAGCGATGCCGCGGCGGCGATCCGCGGTCTGACGGCGCTTTGGCGTGCCGATGTTTCTCCCGAACGGCAACGGACAGATCGCGGGCGAGTTGGGTGCCGACGTGCCGTTTTTCCTCGAGGGGGAACCGCACTCGGGCTCGATCGTGGCGACCTGTTGTTCCCCTGGTCGATCAGCCGACCACATGGGTGACGTTGGTGGTCCCCTCGTCTGGCGTCAGCACGAAGGACGCCTATCGTTGGTTCGACGTCGCGGCTCCGCCGGGACGGAGCCGAGTCGCGCGCGTGCGCATCGCCAACCAGCCCATGCTGCCGATCGGGGAGATCGTGAACGACCTCGAGTTGGTCGTGGCCGCCCATCACCCTCAGATTGCTCGAATCGTGGCCGAGTTGCGCAGATTGGGGAGCTCGACATTCGGCGATGTCTGGCAGCGGTTCGGCGGTATTCGGTCTCTTCGACTCGCGAGCCAGGGCAGAAAGAGCGGCCGGCGCGTTCACCAGGCGCGGATATCGGTCGGTTCTAACGCAGACGATCGGACGCTCCCGTTACCGAGCGTTGAGCGTCCCACGTTAGCCCTTGAGCGACTTGCCGCCAAATGAGGCCATCGGATAAACTTGTCGTTCGCGCTGCGTGATTCGGCCCGTCCTGAGGTTCGCTTCCTCCAACTCCGCCGACAGGTGCCAGATGCGAGCAAGATTCGGGCGAGGATTCTTCTCGAAACAGGGCGCAAGGGGAAACGGGCCGCGTCGAGCCGTGTGAACAGTGGGGCGTGGCCAAGCGGTAAGGCGCGGGACTTTGGATCCCGTATTCGAAGGTTCGAATCCTTCCGCCCCAGCCAACCGTCGGTTCTGAGCAAGGCAAGAGTGGGGACGCATGAGTGAGCCCTTTACGGCAATCGGGTTTGGCGAGCTGCAAGGTCTTTTCCGGTCGCGCCCATCCCGAACTGGCGAAGGAAATCGCGGTCTTCCTTGGCGTGCCGGTCGGACAGGCCCGGCTGCGGCGGTTTCCCCGATTCGGAAGTCTCGTTCCAGATCGACGAGAACATCCGCGGGACCGACGTCTTCGTCGTGCAGCCGACGTGCGAACGGCGACGTCCGGTCGACCAGCATCTGGTCGAGCTGTTGATCATGATCGACGCGTTCCGCCGATCGTCGGCGGCGCGGATCACGGCGGTGCTGCCGTATTACGGCTACGCGCGGCAGGACCGCAAGGACAAGCCGCGGGTGCCGATTTCGGCCAAGCTCGTGGCGAACGTCTCGAGCGCGGCCGGCACGAACCGCGTGCTGACGATGGATCTGCACAAGGCGCAGATTCAGGGGTTCTTTGACATTCCGGTCGACCATCTGTTCGCGGCGCCGGTGATCATCGATTACCTGGCGCGGCTCGAATCGCCGAACCTGACGATCGGTGTCGCCCGATGCCGGCGGCGCCGAACGCGCGCGCGCCTACGCGAAGCGGCTCGACGCCGAGCTCGCCGATCATCGACAAGCGGCGCAGCGACGACGGGACGGCGGAAGTGATGAACGTGATCGGCGACGTGGCCGGGCGGACGTGCATCATGCAGGACGACATCATCGACACGGCCGGCACGATCACGAAGGCCGCCAGCGCGCTCAAGGAGAACGGCGCGGCGCGCGTGATTCGCGTGCGCGGTTCACGGCGTGTTGTCGGGACCCGGCGATCGAGCGGATCGAAGAAGTCGCCGATCGACAAGTTGATCGTGACCAACACGATTCCGCATGTCGCCGGCGGGCGCGACGTGCCAGTAAGATCGTGCGTGCTCTCTGTGGCGCGGCTGCTCGGGCAGGCCATCAGAGCATTCACGAAGAGACGTCGGTGTCATCGTTGTTTGTGTAGCGAGTCGCAGACTGGGTTGCACTAAGCGGATCGTGGTGGCCAGGACGGCCGAGCCGCGAAGAGCGGCGATGGCATAGGTCGTGGGGTGGGGCCCACGATAAAGTGATTGAGGACACAAGAAGATGGATGCAGTACTCGAAGCGATCGATTCGCGACTCGTTTGGCAAGAACGAAGCCCGGCGGACCGCGCCGCGGCAGGCGCGTGCCCGCGGTCACTTTATGGCGCGACGAGTGAGGCCGCTACGAAGGAAGCGCGGCCAATCGGCGTCGATCCCAAGGCATTGCTGCAGGATCCTGCACTCGGAGTCCGGCGCCAATACGCTGATTTCGTTGAAGCTCACCGGTGAGCACGACACCCGGGTCCTGGTGAAGGACTACCAGCTCGATCCGGTGACCCATCAAGTGTTGCATGCGGATTTCTACCGCATCGCCATGGACCGGGCGATTCAGGTGACGATTCCTGTGGTGGTGAAAGGCGAGCCGAAGGGCGTCAAGCAGCAGGGGGCGTTCTCGAATTCATCCGGCGCGAAATCGAGATCGAGTGCCTGCCTGGGGATATTCCCGAGAACGTCGAGATCGACGTCAGCGAGCTGATGCTGCATCAAGGGGATCGCGCGTCCGTGATATTGCCGCGGACGTGAAATGGAAGGCGCTGAGCGAGGCGGACATGATGCTGGTTCACGTCATCATGCCGAAGGCCGAGGAAGCGCCTGCGGCGCCGATGCGGTGGCGGCTCCAGCAGCGGCGGCCCCAGCCGAGCCGGAAGTCATCAAGAAAGGCAAAGAAGAGGAGACCGAGGAAGAGAAGTAGTAGAATTCTCTGTTCGTGAAAGCGATTGTTGGTCTCGGGAATCCGGGCTCGAAGTATCCAGGGCACTCGACACAACGTCGGTTTCGCGGTGGTCGAAGAAGTCGCGGGGCGGGCCGGTGTGGATTTCTTGTCGGCTCCGGCTCGTGCGCTGGTTGCGAGATCGCGTGGGTCCGAAGGAATCGTGACCCTGCTGGCCAAACCGCTGACGTTCATGAACGAAAGCGGCCAGGCCGTGGCGGAACTGGTTCGTTACTACAAGATCGAACCCTCCGACCTGTTGATCGTTGTCGATGAAGCGCAGTTGCCGTTGGGAAGCTGCGCGCGCGTGCGCGCGCGGATCGGCGGGAGGTCACAACGGCTTGAAGTCGGTGATCGCGCACCTTGGCGAGGAGTTCTCACGACTGCGCGTCGGGATCGGGCGCGGACCGGAAGACTCCGATGCGGCGAACGGCAGGACGGCCGCGGCGGGATCTCGCCGATCATGTGCTCTCGCGGTTCGACGCGCGCTGAGGAACCGGAAGTCGACCGGATGATTCAGCGCGCGGCCGATGCGGCGGAAACGTTCATCACGTCAGGGATCGCCGCAGTGATGAACGGATTCAACGGCGGCGATCCCGCGACAACCGAATAGCGCGCATCGCGCGCGCCTTTGCCACCGAAGTGGTGGCTGCATGCTGGTGCCAGGTCCGGTACCAAGGCGTGTGTCCAGAAGGAGCAGACATATGGCAGGTCGTCAGTACGAGCTCGTTTACATTCTTCCCCCGACACCACCGAACAACAGATGACCGAGCTCCACCAGCAGGTCGAGGCGATCGTGTCGCGGATGAACGGCCAGATCGAGAAGACGGACAATTGGGGACGCCGCAGGCTGGCTTACGAGATCGGGCCGCTACAAGGAAGGCGTCTACGTCCTCGAAGTCATCAACGGCACCGGGGAGCTGGTCAAGGAGTTGGATCGCCGGCTCAAGGTGATGGATCAGGTCGTGCGCCATCTGATCGTGCGCGTCGACGAAGAGAAGAAGGTGGTCGAACGCACCCGCACCGAAGCGTCAGACCGAGTCTGAGCGCCGCCGCGTGAAACGCGGCCTGCCGCCACAGCGGCAACCCGGCGAGGGCCGGGTGACCTGGCGAGCTCGATACTGACGACGACGATCACTACGAAGGGATGGAGGCTTAGCATGCCATTTCGGACAGCAGGGACGTTCGGGCGGCGGCGGCGGCGGCGCAGCCGCGGCCGGGGCGACAAGA
>ERZ1370068.209-contig-10188_pt1 | contig 41995 bp, 71 predicted proteins | sample MGYA00561227_ERZ1370068 | MGnify/ENA primary metagenome ERZ1370068 (study PRJEB38410, sample SAMEA6850437) | metagenome | study: Metagenomic assessment of the ecological functions of the soil: analysis of the soil microbiota associated with the... | reverse complement strand
AGTTACGTATTGCTAATGGCCGCTCATGGAGCTTGTTTAAGCTGGTAGTCCCAAATGGCTTTATTCGGGTTAAGTCTATTTCGGTGCTTCCGTCTGCTTCGCAGCTGCAAACGTGAATCCTGAATCGGCGTTCTTCCACAACGTCAAAATTGCTGTACGAAGTCCGCGCGTCTGCCGTCTCTTCATTATTCATTGCACGCGCGCGTGCCAGCCCCAGGTGAGCCAACAACGCTCCGATCGGGCTATTCATCTGAAACCACTCCCGGCCAGTTCAATATTTTCTGAAATTCCGCCGCCGCAGTTCCCGTCGCGCGCCGCAAGAAATGCCTGCCTACGGATATACATGGGCAGATAAAGATATGTCGAGTATGTGCTGCTGCCGGTCCGAGTTCATACGGAACTGCTTTCTTCAAGAATTCCAGGCTTGCGCTGGGTCGCGGTCGTCCAGCGTCATCTGCGCGTAAATCGTCGGCAGATAATTGAATTGCACGATAGTGTCGTCCGGATAGTGGCTCTCAGCGCGTCGGCCATCTCGACCGCTTTCCTCGGTCGCCCACCATCGCCAGCGCCAGACCTGCAATAAATTGAACATCTCTCCCATTCGAATGCTTCAGCGCATTGGCCGCGAATCCTTTGGCTTCCGCGCCGTTTCCAACCAGCGCTTCCCGCGGACCCGCCGCGCCTCGCTTCCCGCACGCGCGCGTTCTCTCCGCCCGGCGCGATCCGCAGCCGCCACTGCTCTGCCCCGGGATAACTCGCGCCTGGCCAGGCCAGGCAATTGTCCGTAATACTGCGCCTACCGCCGTATCCGCCTGAAGTAGTACAGCAATACGCTGTCGTCTCCCGGACGCTCGGCGGCCCACTGCTGCTTGCTCCGACATCGCTGCTTCATCGCTTTGCAGAAATGCCGGAGGTTGATACAGCGCGACCTGGCACCGTCCGGCGAATCCGGGTTTCTTTTGCGGCCGCTTCCGTTGCCGCCGCCTTCGCTTCCTTCACTCGATTCAGATTCACCAGCGCCGTAACTAGGTTTCCATGGTTCCAGTATCATCATTCGGCGCCAACCGAATCGCCACGGCGAAAATCCTCTCAGTGACTTTTCAGGCTGACCCAAGCTTTGCTGCACGCCACGCCTAAATTCACCTGGGCGGTACTGCTTCGCGCGGATACGTCTGTAACCACGAGCCCAGGCACCTGTCTGGCCTTCTCCAGATCGCCGGTCGCAAATGGTAGTGGTGCAGACTCGATGTCATAAAATGCTTTCCCGCTCACTCACCTTGGCGCCGGAAGCTCATAAGCCCGTCGCGTTGGCGCGAGGCCAGCTCTTTTTCACCTGAGATTGTGATAGGTCGTCCCCGGCGACGCGTAGGCCAGCCGCCAGATTTTGGATCCAGGCTGAATACGGCGATGTTTGAAGCAGCAGGCACCGCCGCCGCCAGAAATTTCTGCGCCAAGCATCGTGCTTCGTCCCAGCGAATACGCTTGGAGGGCATCCAGCGAAGGCGTCGTCGCCTGTTCGATCCGGTGTCGCCAGCTTCTGCGCTGTCTTCAGCGATTCGCCCAGCCGCTCGCGCAATTTTGTAGCTTCGCTTTGTCCCAGAGCGGGCAAAACATGCTCTTTGCTATTGGCTATCACCTGCTCTTGCGCCAACGTATCACCAGGTCTGCTAGTTCACAGCCTTGATTCCCATCACGTACCGCGTCTGCCCATACTCGAAATGGCGGTTCTCGCTCCAGAAACGCTTTGCTGCTGCCGTCCGCTGCGCACAATTCTCGCGCGCAATTTCCGGTACGTCAACTGCGGTGTCCGCCGGTTTGCCCATCACCATTTGCAACGTTTGCCGCGCCCGCTGATGCGGGAAGTCAAGCACAAAACGGTGACTGGCTCCGGCTGCACCGCCAGCCCTTGCCGCAGCGGTGTCGATCAAGAAACCGCGTCGCCCGTTTTGTTGGTGAAATCCGCCAGCACCGCTGCATGTCACCTCTCACTCAGCGCGTGCGCCCGCCGCGTGTCGTGGCCAACCACACCCACCCACGGCCATCGCCGCGACGATCCCAGCGCGGCAACATTGCCAGGCATGGCGCACATTTGTTGCGCTTTTGGTCCACGGCAACCCAGCTTTTGCCCCGCCGGGTCGCCAATAGCAGCGACGACTGCGTATGCCCCGATTCGAATCCGCGCTTCAGCACCTGCGAATCCACGTGCAGAAGCCCGCCTGCGCTGATGGTATCGCCGCTCTAACTAGTCACTTTCGGATCTGCTTTGTTGACGCTCGCTTCCGGAGCCAGGTACGGAGATATTTCGGATTCACGGCTGCGAACCGGCGCTGAGCAGCACCCAAGCTCAGGAACCGCCAGCACGATACTAACGCCGCCGCCGTGCCGCCCGGAAACGCTTTCTGGCCCGTCGCCATCTCATAAAGCAGCAGTCCGAGCGAAAAAACATCCGCGCGCGTATCCAGATCGTCGCCGCGAGATCTGCTCCGGCGACATATACGAAGGCGTGCCGCTGATCACGCCCACGATCAGAAATCGGTTCTTCTCCATCGAGCGCCTGCGAAGACTTCGGTCGTCCGTCGCGGGCCGCGGGCCTGCGCGCAACCAGCTTCGCCTAAGCCGAAATCCAGCACCTTCGCCTGTCCGCGCTTGGTGACGAAAATGTTCGCCGGCTTGATGTCGCGATGGATGATGCCCTGGCTGGTATGCGCCGCATCCAGCGGCGTCGGCGATCTGGATACCCAGATTCAGGATCTTCTTCGATCGGCAGCGGCTTCCCGTCCGACGTGCCGCCGCAATGTCTGCGCCGTCACACGAACTCCATTGGCCAGAAACGGCCGTCCGTCCTGCTCGCCAATGATCGTGCGTGTAACCGTGCAGATGTTGGCGTGGTTCAGCGCGTGAAGTAGCCAGCGCCTCCCGCCGGAACGCGTTCCAGTGGCTTGTCGGATCGTGCGCTTAAGATCATCGGGAGAAGAAACTTCAGCGCGACCGCGCGCTCCAGGCGCAGGTCCTGGCGCCTTGTACACCACGCCCATCCCGCCCGCGCCCAGCTTTCAAGAATCCGATAGGTGGCGAGAACGGTCTGGCCGATCATGGCGCCTGCAGCATTACTCTAAAGCCAAACTCACAGCGTCTGATCCTCGCGAGCCCGGTGCTGTCAAGCGCGTCAGCTGGCCCTTGCGCCTGATCCGCTTTCGGCGGCTTCGGCGTGCCCACCGACCGTCAGCATTTGCGCGTCCCTCGCCGTACGCGCCGGCTCGGCCGGCGCAGCTTCCTGTTCCAGCACAATGTTCTTGTTGCAGATCGTGCAGACGACCATCGAGCCGAACGGCTTCGCCATCCGTCTTCAGGAAGCGGTTGAAGCGCATCACTCGCCCGCAGCACATGCCGGGTATCCAGACTTTTTGGGAACTGTCTCCGCGCTCATACGCCGGCTCTCGCCTATCCAGGTCGGCAGAGTATATACCTCGAAACCCGCCGTTCCAGCGAATGATTGCCCGGGTAGAGTTCCGCTAGAACCTAACGCTTTGGCCGGCTTTCCCCAGTCGCTGGCTCGCAGCCTATCGGTCAATCTTGCGGTGCCTGGAACTTCGCTCCCGTTTGTAGTCGGCCAGCCGCGTTTCGCCCTCAGCCGCACAGTTTGTACTTGTAGGTGGTCAAGCCCGTCGAGGCCCATCGGCCGCGGGCATGTAACTTGCCGTTGCTGATGCCGACCTCCGCGCCTGAGTCCGTACCGGTATCCGTCCGCGAAATCGCGTGGACGCGTTGTGGTACCCGCCGTGCCAGCGTCCACTTCGCTCAGAAAATCGTTTCAGCGGCGGCCCCGGCATCTTCCGGTCACGATCAGCTTCGCGTATGGCTGCTGCCATATCTGGTGAATGTGCTGGATCGCGTGTCATCCAAATCCGCAACAACCGCGCACCGACAGGATCAAGTCGCCATACTCCGCCGCCCAGTCGCGCTCGCTCGCATGGGTCGATCGCCCGCAGCACGCCAGTCGCTCGTCGTACGTATCGCACCCGCGCAGTTCCACGCCGGCACCGCGAAGCTTCTTCGATGGCGCTCGCGGGACAAGAATTTGCGGCACAACGGCTGCGTCCACCAGCAGCGTCTCCGCCGCATTGCAAGCGCGCGCCGGATAATCCGACGCTTGCGAGTCCAAGACAGCAATCGCGCTCAGCCTTGTGCCCAGATCAGCCGCTGCGATGAACGTACACATGGCAAATCCTTCGCCATGTCCGGGTACGGAATCCTGCTCCGCCGGAGAAATCGTTTCGGCACAAACTCTTCTCCGCCGCGCGGAATCCAGCAAGTCCACATCGCGCTCCAGGTTGCAGCAGCTCCATCACGTCAGCGCGCGAGCGCAGCAGATTGCGGCCGCGTCCGGCCGGTAATTTCCGTCTCTCCGCCAGGCGCCGCGCTCCAGATCGACATCAGCACTTCATTCGGTGCGCGCGGCTCGCTGCTGCCCGCCCTTCAGCAGAATCGCGTTTCCCGCTTTCAGCGCGAGCGATAGCCACCTGCGGCACTGCGCGTCCGAGCCGCGATTCGAACACCACTGCCACCACTCCAGCGGGCATGTCTCTTTCGTCAGCACCAGGCCCTCGTCCAGCTCCGTCGCCGCTCAGGTTTTCGTCCAAGTCGGATCAGCAGGCCGCACCACACCTGCGCACTTTCTCCGCCAATGTCCGCCACGCTTTTTTCCGTCACTCGCGCAGCCGATGCCAGCATCGCCTGCGACATCTTTCCCGCCCGCACCAGCGATTCTCCGCGGCCCGCAGATCCTCGGCATTCGCCTGCGACAATCTCCGTCGCTATCTTTCTTCCAGGCGTTCCGCGCCGGCCAGCTGCAACGCCGCATTGCGCGTTCCGCCGGCGCACTGCCAGCTTGCGCTGAAGCCGCTCGCGCGCCGCCGAGCCGGTTCGCCGCATTCGACGGCGCCGCATTTCCTCGTCGCTTTCGTTCGCCTGCGGTCCGGCTCATGCCTCCGGCCGGCCTTCGAGCCGGACCACAATGTTTTCGCGCGATGAACAGCACCCGGCCGCCGCTTTCTTTCCTTCCGCGTTTCGCCCTTCGGCTTGCGCACACGCCGCAATTCCACGCGCAACTCCGTCCGCTCACGATCTCTAATGCTCACCACATCCATCGGCGAAAATTCGCGCTCCACGCGCACCACCCCCGAATTCAGCAGACTGCGCCTTGCCCGCGGTAATTGCCCGTTCGCGCTCCCGCATCCACCACCACTCGCCCGCGGACGCCAGCCGCGTATGCCAGCCACCGCCGCTTTCCACGCATGCGGTCGCCGGAGCGAACACCGTGCCCACTGCTGCTCTCCCGCCAATGCCCGTCCAGCGTATCCGACTTCGCGCCGTTCACAATCAGCGGCAACGCCGCCGCAGTTCATCGCAATTTCTGCCGCTTCCATTTTCGTGGTCATCCCGCCGCGGCCGCTTTCGCGAAGGGCCCGCCGCCTGCCGCCTTAATCTCCGGCGTGACTCGCTCCACAAATGTCACGACGCCGCCTGCTTCGCGCCCGCGCTCTTCCCGCAAGAACCCATCCACGTTCGTCAGCAGTACCAGCGCGTCCGCTTCCATTCCGCTCATCACCAGCGCCGCCAGCCGGTCGTTGTCGCTGAACGCCGCCTGCCTGTTCGCCGCTCACACTCTCCAGTTCCGCGGTCGAAACCGTGTCGTTCTCATTCACGATCGGCAGCACCCCGAATCCCAGCAACCGTTCCATCGTCCGCCGCAGGTTGGAATAGCGCTTCCCCCAGTTGCTGAAATCCTCCTCCGGTCAGCAAGCACCTGCGCCACCTTCTGCCCCAGCGCATCAAATCGCTGCTTGTGCAAGATTCCATCAGCAGAGCTTTGCCCCGCCGCCAGCGCAACGCTTGCTTCACGGCCATATCCTTCAGCCGCGAAACGATGCAGCCCCAGCAAACTGCGCCCCAACCCCACTGCGCCCGACGACACCAGCATCACTTGCCGGCGCTTCTACTGTCATCAACCGTGCAATCCCAGAGACGATCGGCTCTACGCGCTCTGCGCAGAGCTCCGCCCTGCGCATCGGTCACCGTGCTCGTGCCCTAGCTTAATCACGATGCGGCGCGCTGCCTTCAGTTTGCTACGCGCTTCAATTTCTGCCATTTGGTCCGGCATTTGATGCGCTATTCACTCGCTCTCCACCCACTCGCGCTACTCAGTGTAGCTCACGACCGTTCGCCGCATCCCTACGCGTGCTTCATTATTCGGACACCAGGCCCACTAAAGTTACCCACTACCCTCGCGATTCAGCTTATCGTAGAGGTTTCCCAATCCGGGTTGTTCGTCGTGCGACCATGAAAAAACTTCGCATTCTCGGTTTCTCTCACCACCACCGACAGCGATTACCAAATCGAGCAGGCTAAGTCTGCCGAAGATGCCGCTCGTCGGCTCGGACTAGACTTTTCCATCGTCTATGCTGCCAGCGACGCCATCAATCCAAAGCACCCAGCTTCTTCGCGGCGATTCAGGCCGCTCCACAGATCGCCCCGACGCCATCGTCTTTCGAACCCGTCGGTGGTACTGCTCTGCCCTCAAGTTGCCAAAGCGGCCATCACCGCCGGAGTTGGCTGGGCCGTCCTCAATCGCGATGCCGCTTATATCTCCGAACTTGCCCGGGCGTCCAAGGCTCCCATTTTCTGCGTCAGCAATGATCACATTGAAATGGCGCCGTATCCAAGGCCGCCAATTTGCCGGCGCTGCTTACCCAAAGGCGGCAAACCGTTCTCTATATCCAGGGCCCATCTGGAAAGTTCCGCCGCCAAAGAACGCACCCAGGGCATGCTCGAGCACCAAGCCGGCCAATATTCAGGTCACCAACCTAAAAGCGCAGTGGACCGGAGGAAAGCTCTCTGCGCTCGGTGCAGCTCCTGGCTGGAAGCTTCACTACTTCGCAAAAAGCCATCATCGACCTGATCGGCGCTCAGGACGATTCCATGGCCGTCGGCGCCCGCCAAGCCTTCCGGGAAATCGTCAACGAATCCGAACGAGAGCGCTGGCTGAAACTTGCCGTTCACCGGTTGCGATGGGTTGCCCAAAACCGGCCAGGCCTGGGTCCGCTCCGGAATCCTCCACCGCCACCGTGTTTTGCCCCGGCCAACGCTGGTCAAGCACATCGATATGCTTTCTCAGCCGCTCTCCAAAGGCCAGGAGGCAACCGGGCGCGCGCTCACCCGCCCTCGTCCGTGCCTCCACTCGCTGCGTTAAAACCCGAAACTTTCCTGAAACTTTGCAGCCTCGCCAAGGCCCCCGCCGTTCCTAGTAAATGGTTTTTCTACTGGCATTTCTGCACTTGCTCTGCCGGTCGTTCGGCGTATAAATTTTCACGCCTGTAACGCGTACTGCTTCTGCGCCGAGGTAGTCGTTCTAATGTACGGCCCGTTCACAAAAGAACGAGGTAAATCGCCGTGAGTTCTCTCAGCAAAACCGGGACGCGGCCTGCTCGTTGCGACTATTCCGCGTCCACCCGGCTCGGGGCTTGCCCGATTGGAGTCCATCAACTCTGCGCCTCCTCCAGCGCTTCGCTGGCGCACTCCTTTCCGCGGCGGAGCCAAAAAGAAAATCCCCATCTGGCGTCTTTGACCCCGTCTACGACCATCTTTCCGTCGATGAAATGCTAGACAAGGTCACCGCTCTCGGCCTCGAAGCCATGGAAATCGGCACCGGTGGCTATCCCAACAATCCGCATTGCCCGCTCGACGATCTGATCAGCCGATAAAGCCAAAGCCAAAGCTTGGCAAAAAAAATTTGAATGACCAAGGCATTCAGGTCGCCACGCTCAGTTGTCACGGCAATCCGGTCCACCCCAACGCCCAGCACGCCCAGACAGAGACGTCGAGACTTTTCGTAAAACAGTTCTGCTTGCGGAAATGCTCGATGTAAAAGTGATCGTTGGTTTTTCCGGCTGTCCCGGCGGCACTCCCACCGACACCCAGCCGAATTGGATCACCTACCGCTGGCCGCCCGAATACCACCAAATGCTGCAGTGGCAGTGGAAAGAAAAAGTCGTCCCGTACTGGAAAGACGCCGCAAAATACGCGCGCTCCACGGCATCAAACGTCTGGCTTTCGAAATGCACCCGAACTTACGCGGTCTACAATCCTCGCACGCTGATGAAGCTGCGCGAAGCCGCCGGTGAAGAAATCGGCGCCAACTGCGATCTCGAGTCATCTTTTCTGGCAAGGCTGCGATCCGGTCGAAGTCATCCATTTTCTTGGCAAACAAGGCGCTCTCTTCCACGCCCACATGAAGGACACTGTGATATTTCCCGAAAATTGCGCGAAATATGGCGTGCTGAACTTCGCATCGGAAACAAGCGAACTCGGACAAGGCTTCCGACACTTTCCGCGCCGTCGGCTACGGCCAGCAGCGCCTCGCTCTGGAAGTCGATCGTGCAAGGCCTACATGGACGTCGGATTACTGAAGGAATTCTGTCCATCGAAAACGAAGATCCTATTCTCACCGGCGAAGTCGGCGTCGAACGCGCCGCCTACGTTCTCGAAGAACGTGCGCAAGGAGCTTCTCGGCGAGTAACAGCACGACCATTTCGCTGTGCTACGAGTACAACTCTGCGCTTTCTGAGTTGTCTTTCAGGAGGGTCCATGCATCGGCGTGACGCACTTGCGTGATCTTCTGCTGGCGGGTGCGCGTATTGCCCGCCTTTCCACCGAGTCTGTTCGCGTCTTTTGTCAGGGCGCAACCTCCGCCCAGGCTACGCCTTGCGCACGCATCTAACGCCGCATCTCAACGACACCGTGGTCGCCATGATCGATCAGATTATTCCCGCGACCGATACGCCCGGCGCCAAGGGCGCCCGCGTGCAACGAATTCATCGACGTCATCCTCACCGAATGGGCCACGCCGGAAGAGCGCAAGAATTTTCTCGATGGCCTCGCCGGGTATCGACAAGCAGAGTCAATCGCTATTCGGCAAAGAATTTCGCTGACGCCTCGCCTCGACAGCCAGTCGGTTCGGCTCCGCGCCATCGACGATGAGGTTCGTCAGCAGTACGCGTGGTTCGTCACGCGCCACGGCAACACCGTTCCGAAACCGCGACAACCAGCTCGATGGCAATTTCTGGAAGTCTTCAAGCGGCATCACCGTTCACGGTTACTACACTTCTGAAGATCGGCTTCAGCCAGGAATTGAAATTGCAGATTATTCCCGGCGCGCAACACGGCTGTGCGACCTGTCAGCTCCGGCAACGGAGACGCCTAGAGTCCTTCGGAGAAAAATGCCTACACCAAGCTTATGACGCAATTATCGTCGGTTCTGGAATCACCGGCGGCTGGGCCGCCAAAGAACTCACCGAGAAAGGTCTCAACACGCTCGTCCTCGAAGCGGGCCGTCCGATCACTCCCGAAACAGGACTACGTCGAGCACGTTCCCGTCTGCGGGAGCTGAAATACCGCTACTGGGACAATCGCGCACGAGCGCGCCAGAAACCCAGCCTGTCCAGCGCGAAGTGCTATTACGCCTGCGACGAATTCTCCAACAAATTTTTCGTCAAGGACTCTGAAAATCCCTACACCAGCGATCCCGGAAAACATTTTTCCTGGATTCGTGGCCGCCAGGTCGGCGGCAAATCCATCACCTGGGGCCGCCAGTGCATATCGCTGGAGCGATCTCGATTTCGAAGCTAATTTGAAGGACGGCATCGCCATCGATTGGCCGATTCGCTACGCCGACATCGCGCCTTGGTACGACTACGTGGAAGAGTTCGCCGGAATCAGCGGCCAAGCCGAAGGCTTGCCGCAACTTCCCGACGGAAAATTTCTGCCGCCGATGGAAATGACCTGCGTCGAGCAGGATTTCCGCGATGCGCTCAGTAAACACTTCGACGATCGCATCATGACCATCGGCCGCTCCGCCGTTCTCACTCGCAAGTTCACAAAGGCCGCGCTGCTTGCCACTACTGCGGCGTATGCCACCGCGGCTGCATCACCCAATCCTATTTCAGCAGCCTGAATTCCACGCTGCCCGCCGCGATGAAAACCGGCAAGCTCACCATCCGTCCATACAGCGTGGTTCACAGCCTGATCTTCGATCCGCGCCACGCGCAAAGTTACCGGCGTTCGCGTGATCGATGCGCAATCCGAAAGCGCGTTCGAATTCAAGGCCGCATTCTTTTTCTCTGATGCGCGCGACACTGGAATCCACGCGCATTTTGCTGAATTCTGCGACTCACCGAATTTCCCAACGGCCTTGGCCAACAGCAGCGGCGAACTCGGCCACAACCTGATGGATCACCACATGGGCGCGGGCGCTTCCGGCGTCATGCCCGGCCACGAAGACAAAATGCCCGTTCGGCAATCGTCCCAACGGCATTTACGTTCCGCGCTTTCGCAACGTGAAACCAAACAAAAAGAATTCATCCGCGGTTACGGCTATCAGGCGGCGGCAGCCGCGAAGGCTGGGCGCGCGGCACCAGCATGACCGGCATCGGCGTCGATTTCAAGAATATGCTGCGCAAGCCGCGGCCCGTGGCGCATGACGCTCGCTGGCTTCGGCGAATGCCTGCCGTATCACGAAAATTACGTGGAGATCGACAAGGGACAAGCTCGACGCCTGGGGAATTCCACACTTAAAATTCACTGCGACTGGGGCGAGAATGAGCACTCCATGTCCCGCGATATCAGCCACGCAGGCCGGCGAAATGCTCACCGCTGCCGGTGCCACATGACGTCAACGTTTTCCGGGACATGCCCGTCCCGGACTGGGCATCCACCGAGATGGGTACGCGCGCGCATGGGCCGCGATCCGAAGACCAGCGTTAGCTCGAATCGAACACAATCAAGCCCACGACGTGAAAAAATCTGTGTTCGTCACCGATCTGGTGGCCAGCAATGGTTTCCGGCAGCCCAGCGTCAATCCATCCGTCTCACCTACATGGCAACTTCGCCCGCTGCAGCTCTGCGACTTCGCCGTTAACGCCAGTGGAAAAGAAACTGGAATCTGTAGTTCTGACCGACCAGCGCCTTCACGCCCCGACTGGCACCCGGCCGTTCTCAGCAATGCGCACTAGATCTGTCGTTTGTGGGCTTCGCGTTGGCCCGCCGGAGGCGCAGCAAACTTAGCCCGTGCCCGCCGGGCTGGGCACGATGAGAAAAAAGAATCAAGAGCCGTAGGCGCGGACACCTTTCCTTGCAAGTCGTTTGATTTTTCTTGCATGGCTGCCTTCGTTGCCTCGAAATCTCAAAAGCGATCTGCGCATTGTCCCAAATTCAATCGTTCGCCGAGAACTCTATTGCTGACGTTTAGCGTAATCGGCTCCGGCGCGGGTGGCGGCACGGCCGCAAAACTCTTGACCGAGCGGCCTGGCCTCACCGCGGTGATGCTGGAGGTCGGGCCCGCGGCGTCTATCATCCCAGCGATCCGCGAAATGTTGATGGCCGTAACGACTTGCCGCATCGCGGCGCCGGAGATCGGCGGACGCGCGCCAGCGAAACTTCAGCGAATTCCACTGGCCCCCAACGGCGCGTGGCAGATCCGAGGCGAACCTGGCACTTCCGCGGAAGGCGCGAACCGTCGAGCGGTTCCGGTCGCGCATTGTCGGTGGCCGCACCACCTATCACATGGGGCCGCACCGCACTGCCGTTTTGCTCCGGTGGATTTTCAATCCCAGCGACGCGCGACGGCCTTGGCGACGATTGGCCAATTACTCGGCGACGCGATCTGGCGCCGTATTGCGCACCGGCGTGAATCGTATATCGGCGTTTTGCGCTCAGGCCAAGAAATCGTTTGCCAGGCGGCGCCGATTTGGACGGCGTTTGCTCTTCCCCGCCGAAACTCCGCAGCACCGAAATCCTGATCAAAAAAGCCTGCGACAAACTGAACATCTACCTGCATCTCCGTCGCGGCTGTGGCGATTTTCGAACCACAGCGCACAACGGCCGCTTGCCGTGCCGCTGCTGCCGGCCAGCGCGGTACGCATGGCTGGCGTGACCGCTTCAGGGCTTTGGTTCGGCAGCCGAGATTGCGGCTGCCGCCGGTCGATGGCTACCGGACGGATGGCAATGATCACTGGAGCGATGGCCCGCGCAAAATTGTAGTCTGGCAAGCGGACGGCAAAGCCGAAGCGCAGCTTACGATACGATGATGAAAGCGACGCGCACCGAAAAACGTACGTGTACGCCGAAAGGACTGGTGGTTGCAGCCAGTGCGTGCGAATCCCGCCAGGCTGCCGCTGAATCTCCAGTCCACGCGCTTTTCCGGACGGCCTCGGGCAACTCCGACCGGAAATGTAGGCAAAATATCTTAGACGGATTCGGTGGGCAGCGCGACGGCTGGGGCGAGATTCCTGCCTCTGCGCAAAAAATGCCTCCGCGCCACCACAATCATGACGGCGTCGGCGGTATGCACCAATACCACGATGCCAGTGGTGGAGAGTTCGATCGCAAGATGCATCTTTCCGCGCGGCTATCCGCATACGAACTGTGGAGAGGGCGGCCGCGATATGCCGGGCGGCATGACTCGTATTCGACGGATTGCATTGCCAACGACGAAGAAGGCTGGCGGCGCGCAGTTGAAGAAGCGGGCTCGGGCAAGCTTGCGGAACTACGGTCGGAATGTCCGGCCGCGGCGTATGAAGTGATTCCGAATGTCGGATACGCCTTTGCGAAATCGATCCGGAAGCAAGTGGACCGGTGGGGCGCATTCCGGTTTTTTTGCAGCTCCACTTCAGCGTGACCGAATACCGCGAATTGCGGCAAGCAAGTTGATATGCAGGAAACGTTCAAGTCGATTATCGAAATGATGGGCGGAACGCTATAAGCCAAAACGCGGATTGACGGGCAATGATCCATTCGGGATTTTTGGCCGGCGGGAAAATACAGCTATGAAGTGCGGCACCGCGCGGATGGGTGCCGATCGCGAAAACCCAGCGTGCTTGAACGGCGTGCTGCCAGACGCGAACGATGTGTGGAAAATGTTTTCGTTATTGGTGGCGCGCTGCTGGTTACCAACCGGATAAAAATCCGACGTTGACCATCATGGCGCTTCCCGGCGCGCGTTCGAATATATCTGGACGAAGCTGGTTAGCGCAACCGTGGCGTTACGTGACAGCTTGCGGCGAAAAGTGAGAAGAAAATGGCGCATGCTGAATTTCACGGAGAGATGTATTGAGGACGCTGGCGATGGCATGGCCGGCGGTTCGGTGCTGAAGGTGACTCCCGCTGGAAGCAGTGGGAACTGGCGCACCAGATGGTGCACAAAGAAAGGCGCATAGCCCCGGCAGGGAAGTACGCGCTAAAATATCACCAGAAACAGTATGAAACACCTGTCGCGTGCGCCGCGATTATTCCCTGGTGATTGCAATCTGAGCGCCGGAAGCGGGCGCGCCGGGAATCTCTCTATCAGATTTCGCCGTAACGTTCAGCGAAAACCAAGACTATCGCCCGGCGCTGGGCGGCGGACTGATGTGGCTGGACAGTCATTGCATCGACCAGCACGGAAAGACATTTATGGAGTGTACGCCGGAACAACGCAGTTCTGGGACTGATTATCTAAGAATGCGCGGAAGGTGATCACTCACTGAGCCAAGGTGTGGCCTTCTTTTTGTATTTGCGCGAGATGACTTGCGACGGTTTTTTACACCAGCAGATCGGGATCGAGGTGATCTCAGTACCTGCATCGGCAATGTGACGCGTGGTGAGTGGTCAGGATGCCCGCTGTTGTTTGCGATGGAGCGGAGTTAGTGACTGAAGCGAGATGGCACGCATTTATCCCCGGCAACTAAGTCCCGCGGTTGTTGTGTAAAAGATTCACCTCTCGGCCGCTTGTACCTGCCTGCCTGCTGTCCTTAGGAACGCGCCGATAGCGGAAAAATTCCAGTGGCGGATGGATGGAAATTTCCGCGGCGTAAAGTGCGAAGCTCGATCGGGCGTTGGTGGAGAATCAGAGAAACAAGATTCGGCGAAACTTCATGAAGAAGTACGCAAGAACGTACGGCGGTCGGCGTTCGAATTTTGAATGGCAATCTGTTTGCCAAAACAGAGGACGGCAGATAATTTTTGTAAATCAACCAGTTACGTATTGCAAAACACTTGACAAACGCGCCGCAGAGAAATCTTCGTGTAAAAGTGTCAGGTTGGCTACGAAAATCGAACGCCAGGGGCAGAAACGCGACCTCGGCGTTGACTACAACAAGGTTACGTCGCCGGCACCGACGTGAGCGTGCAATTTGTATTTGCTGAGCCGGATTTAGCGGAAGAACGAAAAAGGCGCCGTGGGATTGCCAAGGAGCGGCGTCGACATCGCCAGCGGTCACGGAAGCGTCGACATGGGGAGTAGTCTTGGGGATTGCCGATGAATGGAAAGATCGCCGGCGTGCAATTGGATGTCTTTGTCCTGGAGATGCCTTCGACGGTGACGTCACCGGCAGAAACACGAACGTAAATACGCCGGAATTTTTGGGTATGCGAACACTGATGCGCACGTCGTTCATCACCTGCAGTAGATGGAACTCCGCGGATGAAGGCATAAGGTTGAGGCGATGCTTGATGTCCTGAAGGTCGTCCGAATTTTTCGAGAGACGTCCACGGAGATTTTGGCGTCGTCGGTGCCGACGATGCGGATATCGCCGGAGCGAAGGTAGAGGCGGAGGGCACGCCGGTGTGGAAGAAGCGCAGCTTCAGGCGATCGGCCGACTTTGGTGATAACGGTTTTATGTGGAGGGCGGTTGAGCAATGATGGATTGCGGAACAGCAAACGGAAGCGATGGCCAAGAACGAGATTACTGACAGTTTGGGGGATTCCGTATGGGCCCACCCTCACTTCAGATATGGAAAGAAGTTCATCGGAGTTTGTAAGAGCTTAGAGGAAGTGCATTGCCAGAGGTGCCCAAAAGCCTCCATGGCGCTCGCGTCTTAGGTCGGGAACGACCTGTGCCTTGCGCGGGCTGGGTTAAATTGTGGCCCGCCTCCGGTGTTGATCCTGGAGTGGATTGCGGTTATTCCGAATGCAGATGGCGACCTTTCGTTTCACCTTGGCGCCGGGAAGCATGGGCCACTGTCGGTTGGACCAGGTACCAAGGAACTGTTACGGAAATCTCAGCGGTGGAGGGATGCTGGCAGCGCTGACGTCCCAGATGCCTACGTTGGCGATCCACCAAAGGAGCCGTCCCAGAAGAGTTCGAGGGGCTATCAATAGAGCGCTCGGCGGGCCTTCGGGGTTGACACATGTTCTGGAAAGTGCTGAGAATGTGAACGACATCACCGGCGCGATGGGGCACTTGCACTCTCACGTTCGTAAAAGGCTTTGCCGGTGAGCGAGGCATTACTGCTATCGACAACCAGGTGGTCGCTGGAGCGAGCGATGGTGTTGCCCGCAGCGTCTTCGCTGAAGATGATGAAACGGATCACGGGAATATAGAGCGTGGCGTCGCGGCCCCACTGCGAGGCTGACTGCGGTAGCCGGAGACGACTTCGAAATAAGCTTTGACGATGCCGTCGATGGTGGAGACATCTTCCGACCGCGGGGAGACGGGGAGATGGGAACATGCGGTAATGGCTTTTGCGGAGCGGAGCTTTCCCCCGCGGGATTGCGGAAAGAGCAGCGCAGGAAATGACAACGGTAAATTCAGAAGACTCCGGTAGCTGGGCGATAGCGTTGTGCTCAGGGATTTGATTGTACCGGAAGAAGCGTCCTGGGCGACGGTGGCGGAAATAGATTATTGGCCATGTGGCAGGCGAGGGCAGCGTTGTGGCCAAAGACGGCGTCTTCGACGACGAGGCTTGCCGCGTGCGCGCACGTGTCTGGAAATAATTCCAGAGGTGCGGGCGAAGTCGTCCCAGGAATCGCCACTTGTAGGCGTAGCTTTCGGCGAGAGGTTCTTTGCCGGCTTCAACGTTCTCGGCGTGCCACCTGTTTGAGGTAGTCGGCGCGCATGGCCGCGGTAGCTGGAGGTGCGTAGCAGGGATTCTCGTCCTTTGCCGGACTGGGCGTGAAGTTGATGGCGAATTCGGTGACTCCGAGGCGCCCGCCCAGAGCCTTGGAAGCACGGTAAATTTCTGGGGATTCGCAGCCAGCGTTCAGAGCGAGATAGACTGGATATTTTCCGTATTCGAACAGCGGCGTGAACGTCGGGCATGTTGCGTGCCTGTCGGGCCAGCGGAGAATTCCGCCAGTGGAGAGAACCGCGGGTCGGGCGGCTCGTTCCAGCCGAGCTGCAGTTCATGCTGCTGACCAAGTGGACGAGGAGATCGCCGGCGAGGCCGGTGCCGATCCTTCCAGCAGCGCCAACGAGCGAAAATTTTGGCGTCAAACGACGCGCTTGGGCACCGTGCCTTGCCAGGTCTCCCAGTCAGATGGTCTCGGGCTGGCGTCGGGAGGCGGAGGATATTCCCATGCGCCGCAAGGATCATTGCGGCCGGAGAGCTTCGACGAGATTTAGATCGCCGATGAGGCCGGACGCCGAGGACTCTTTGGCTTTGGCGCAGATGACGGAGCTGACGCGTGTGAGCCGATTTGCACGACGCGGCCGGTTTCTTGCTAGGCGGCGACCATGGCGATGCCGTCGGCGGCAGAGTGGGACATGGGCTTTCGCAATAGATGTCTTTGCCGGCGCTGACGGCGTCGACGACGACTTGCTTGTGCCAATGATCGGGGACCGGGCGTGGCGATGATGCAGCGTCACTTTGTCGTCGAGAAGCTTCCTGATATTTGCGCGTCAAGTTGATTTTGTGGCCGACGATTTCCTGCGCAGAGTGGCTGGCGACCGTCGTAAAGATCTGCGGCGGCGGCTGCAGTCGACTCACGGCGAGTGAGCGCGTTGGCTGAGCAGGCCGAGACCTTGCATGCCGATGCACCGATGATGCCGAAGCGGATGCTGATCGCTGGCGGGGACGGCCGGCTTCGAAGAGCGCTGGGGATGGGTTAGGGTTGATCGGAACGTTGTGGGAAGATGGCGCAGGCGCTCCGGCGGTGCCAGCGGTTTTTGCGGAATTGACGGCGCGTGGTTTTCACAGCTCTTCGAGAAGAGCGTAAGCAGAAATCAGCGATACAGTTACAAGCGGCTTGCGGATCGTAAGTTGCTGATCCGCGAAAGTTGCACGAGCCGACCCGCGAAAGCCGGGACGGCCCAGCACTCGAAAAATTACTTCAGGGGCTGGATGCTGACTTTCTTTGAAATAGACGATGTCGTTGTCGCTGTGATTCTGCAAGGCCGATCCAACCTTCGTCGGGGCGGCGGCCGCGCGCTGGTTCGAAATCAAATTTGCGTTCGGGGACCGCGCTGGCCCTCGGTGTAGTCGCTGACCTTCTGGCCATTGCAGTTCGACGAGGTGTGCGGGCCGTCGAGAGTGATGATCATGGTGTTCCATTCGGGGCCGGGTTGCCGGTCTTGGAGAGCGGCTTGGTCAGGAAGATACGAGCGTGCCGGTAATGTGGGCATCGTCTTCGTCGAGGCTTTCCGGATGATTGTCGATCTTCGCACTCTCGTAGCCGTAGTGAACCGGGCATCCAGGGTTCGCGGAGGCCGTGTGGGAGTGCGAGATGAAGACACCGGAATTGTCATTAGTGTCGCGCATTTTGATATAACGACGCGGATGCGGCAGTTGCTGACTTTGCCGCCGGTCAGTAGAGCAAGCCCATGCCGCCGTGCGTCTTGATCAGGCCGTCTCGACCGTGTCGCCGCCCGGGCCGACGTGCTTCCAGCCGGTGAGATCTTTTGCCGTTAAGCAGCGGCTTCCACGCAGATTTTGGGCATAGGCGGCGACGGCGAAGGAAGAATCAGCAAGTGCGAGTATGCTGCCAGAGCCGCAGTGATTTGGGCATGTGCCGTGAGCCTCCTTTATCAGAGAACGCAAGCAGGAGTGCCTACGCTCACTTGTGACGCCGAGCCATCAGCGGCCGGCACGAATCTTAGAAAGTCAGCTTTGCTGAGGTACGCGTAGCTCTTTGGTGATGCTGACGAGATAGCTCGGCGCAAAATCGTGCTCGACGAAATAGTGCTCGATACCGGCTTTGTCCGGAGTTGGCGAAAATGTGCTTCAATCGATGCCGCCGCCGACTTCGGTCATGTTGCGCCATTTCCTTATCTGGAGTGGCAGTGGGTCCTTCGGCGCCTACTAGGAAGCCTCTTCATGTCCTTACATGAACCAGCGGGAAGCGGCCGGGATATTTGTTGAAAGTATTCGATCGGATCCTCGTCCGGCGACGTTAATCCAGCAGAGGTCGAGCTCCTATTTTGACGTACGTTGGGATCGGTGGCAGGAGCATGTCGTAGGGAAGTCTTCCGCCGACGCAGCATCGGACGGCTGAAATTCAACGTGTGATTGTGATAGGCGAACTGGATTCCGGCTTTGTGAGTCTGCTCGCCGGCTTTTGAAGAGATCGGCGGCGCGTTTGAAGCCATCTGGCTCGGTGCGCTGTTTGGGATCAATCCACGGGCAAACAATAGAATTTGTGGCCGATGGTGTGAGCGGCTTCGATTTGTTCGGCCAATTTATTTTCGACGATGTCGTATCCGACGTGGCAGGAAGGCAGCGGTGAGCCGTTCTTCTTGCAGGGTGTCGGCGATGTCGCTGGCGAGTGATCGAGTAACCGGCGAATCTGACCTCTTTGTAGCCGACCTTGGCGACTTTGGCGATGGAGCCGTCGAAGTCGGCCTGCTACATCAGAGTCGCTACGTGTACAGCTGAACTCCGACGGTTTTGATTTGGTGCTCTTCTTTTGGCTCAGAGGTTTGTGGGTGCGACCCTGAAACCCGGAGCCCAGCCAGTTTCGGCAGCGAGACAGGGCTGCGGCAGCGGATGTTCCCAGGAAGGCGCGGCGATTTATCATGCAAATTTCTCCCTTGGCGGTCGAGTCGCCAAAGCGGTTTGGCTGCGCTATGCGCTGGAGCTCTGTAGCGCTCCGCCAGACGCCAGGCTGAGCCGGAGGGAGCATTAAAAACGAGTGGCGACACGCACACTGCGCCGCCCCCGGTCGGGTGTGGAAAAAGCTGTGGAAGTAGAAGCGCAAGGCGAACTGCATGCGGCGCGGCGCGTGGGCGGCGCCGTTCAGGCCGGTGAAGTCGACGAGCTAAAGTCCGAGCTGGCGGTAACATCGGTTTCGGGTATGGTTAAAGAGGTTGAAGTTTTCCCAGCGAAAATCGAAGCCGGTTTTTTCGCCGATGGCAAAGCGCCAGAAGATGCCGACATCGAGATTCAAGCGGCCCGGCAAGTAAAGACGCGTTCTGCGACCGACGCCGCTGCGCGAAGGTAAGGCCGGCTGGCGGCGGACGCATTTGCAGGGTTGTGATCGGAGCGGTCCGAACGTGCCCGAATCCTGGTTAGACGATGAACCGCTCTGCCGGATCGCCCACGAGATCGGGACGGGATCCTGTGCCCACTGCCGCTGCCGACGCCGGCACTGTCGCCAAAATCCGTGGCATTGGTCACGCTGAATGGATTTTCCGGTCTGAGCGATGGTGATGCCAGAGATCTGCCATCCACCCAGCAGTTTGTTCGCCAGGCCGAGCGCCAGGAAGAATGGCAGGCCATAAAACATAGCTGATCCCGAGATTCTGGCGCTGATCGAAGTTTGAACTCGCTACGGTTCGAAGCGATGTCGTAGGCGTTCACGAAGGCGCTGTGGCTGAGCCGGTCCGAGGTCACCGATCGAGGCCGACGGTGTAGGCCGTGACTGACACGCCAGTGGTTACCCCACTGTGCGGCGAGACGGCAGCCTGCAGCGCGTGGTATGCTGGAATTGGCCATGTCTTCCAGCCGGTTAATATTGCCGAATCCGGCGAACGCCGTCCGGGGGACGGGATCGGGATTTGCCCCGCACGCAATACCGAGATTAGTTCCCGCCTGGGCGCCGTATGGAGTCCCGTTGGCAAGTTCCCGGTACCCAACGCATCGCAGTCGTCTGAAGTAATCGGCTGACCGGGAGCGAATGGATTATCTGCCACCGGTACGGGTAGAAGATTGTGTTCGTCAGCAACGTCACGTGAGTGCCCTGCTGCCCACGTATGAAACGGTGGCGATGACGTTGCCCGGAAGTTCTTTCTGAGATCCAGGTGCCACTGCTGCACGTAGGGCCAAATGGCCTTGTTCGGGATGGAGTTCACTGACAGCGGAAGCTGGTACACGCCGCCCCATTATGACTGTAACCCTGGACGTTGAATTGCGAAGCTGTCAGAACAAGTGGGGGTGAACCTTCGAGCGATTCCGTGTTGCCTTCGCTGCCGCTGGTGTGTTCGGGAAGACGCCTGCAACCACCGCGGATGGCCATCTCTGCCGTCACCCTTGGATCCCAGGCGAAGCCGGGCGCGAGGAGCTGGATTGAATAGATGTCCCCGAGACACCCGGCCTCCGGAAGAGGGTCCGATGGTGGATGGGTAGCCGGGTAACGGAGTCACACCGCCGCCAGACCCTCCACGACTGCGCAATACCGTTCAGCGGATTTCCGCTTCCCGGCGTCGGGAGCCCGTCCGTGGCGCCACCACTGGTGTCGGGCGGTCGGAATGCTCGGCGGTGTTGAACGCGCTGGGTTCGAAATTAAACGCATTAGCGATAGCGTTCGCGGTATCGTCCCAAATAGGCTTACACGCAAGCCTACATTGCGGTCAAACGCTTGCTGACGCGCCAATCGTGCCTGGAATGGCGGTTCGAAGATCTGGCGTGTAGCGATTTGTAATACTTCGCCCAGATCCGCTCCACAAGCTTGTAATTGGCGATGTACCTCTTTGAGCAGCATGTCCGCCAGCGCACTCTGGTGCTGACAGTGGCGCTGTTGCTGGAGTCGAAGGTGAGGATGCCCTGGAGATCGGGAGAGTTCTGCTCCGTTCTTTGTGCAAAGGCTGCGCAGAATCCGAATGTGAGGGCGTGCGTACCGAGAACTTTAGTTAGGTTGTAACACGATAGGTGTACACCGGGCTTGGCGTTGTTCCACGGAAGTAACCGGTGTCCTCGGCCGAGGCCATCTCCGCCCCCACACTGCGCGTGTTGCTCCCGAGCTCGAATCGAAGGCAGCTTGCCTCCAAATCCATTGTCGTCAGGAAGCCCATCGGGAAACCCGCAGGAAGTGCGGGATTGCCGAGGCTGTGAGGAAAATGTGGATCTGAGGTATAGCTGGCTACGAATTCGTTGAGCAGGTCGCGTGATGTTGGCATTCAACCGCGCTACGAAGCTGGTACCTCGGACCGACGAAGTTTGTCTGACATCTGGAAATTAGAGGTGCCGTTTCCACACGGGATTTGGCACCACGGTGCTCCACGAGTCGCGAATATAGCGGAAGGTGAGGCGGCAGTTGTCAGTCGTTGTGATCAACACGAATCAGCTCTCGCCAAGTGGGGGAGCCGACACAGTCTGCGTAACTGCGGGGATTGGCGATCCATCGCTGAACGTACCGCTGGTCGTATTGCCACCGGGATGAGCGGAGAAGGGCCGGCCAACTGGTCAATTGGAACCGCTGCGGTGGATTGGGCAACGTTTTTGGGCAAATCCCCAGGCTCATGGACGCACAGCGCGGAGAAGTCTCCGTTTCGCTCGGCATCTGACGGGACATTTTGCAGAATCGTAGACGATCTTTTCTTGCCGCCATTCTCTGCGAACCAGAAGAAAAAGGTTTTTCTTGTCAGAGTTGTAAATGATTAGGAATATAGATCGGCCCGCCGATCGTGCAACCGAAGCTCGTGTTTTTGTAAGGAGCTTTTGGCTCCGTCACATTCTGCCCTTGCTCCCAGGATCGCGCATTGGAAAGATATCGTTGCTGAAGATATTCGAAAGCGCTTCCGTGAAATGAGCTGCCGCGCCCGATTTTGTCTCGATTTCGACCGTGCCAGAACCATTGGCTTGCATATTGAGCGCCGTAGTTTGACGTCAGCACTTTGAATCTGGCGATGGCTTCCGGATTCGGCAGACGTTGAGCGGCATTGGAGCCATTGTCCATGCGTCGTCGCCGCCGTCGACCTCCCAGTTGTTATATTCGGTGCGACCGCCATTGATTGCATAGCGACGTTGCCGTTTATGCCGACGGTGCCTTCGTCCTGACCCGTTTGCTGACCGCCACACCGGCGCCAGCGTGACCAATTGGCGGAAGGTGCTGCCGTTCAGAACCAGCTCGCCAATTTGCTTGCCGGTGATCGTGCTGGTTAGGTCCGGAGGATGTAGTCTCTACCTGTTCGACGCTTTCCGGTGACCACGACCTCTTCGGTTATCGAGCCATGGTCAAGACCACATCGATTCGGGCTTTTCCGCGACATTGAGTACAACGTGTTGCGCGGTAAATTTCCAGAAACCTTTGGCGGTCACGGCGGACATCGTAGGTGATCGCCGGCAGAGACCTGAACCGTAAATGCCCCATCAGAATTAGTGGTAGTGGTGCGAGTGAGGCTTGCCCGCCGTGTTGGCGGATAACGACCTCCGGCCCCGGCGGACCGCCGCGCCAGACTCGTCGGTTACTGTTCCGCTGAGGATACCCGGTGTCCTGGGCGCGGACGACCAAGGGCATGGAGATGAAGAGCAGCAGCGCCAGAGCTGTACTCACTAACAGACGTCGCGAAACAAGATTGAAGTGGGAAGAGTTCCTAATTTTCTCGCACGGGATACCTGAGACAAGATCGAGTCTGGACTTCGAAGAGATCACGTTGTGGAGTTGGCGAAAATGAAAGAATTCGCCAGGCCGGAAACCACCCCATCGGCGCCAATCCCTGCCACTCGACGACAAACGCACCCACCCAGAGCCTATTAAAACGGATTAATATTGGCAGTTTCGAATGATTGTCGGCTACTAAATTGGCGAGTGACGTGAGTGCCTAACAGGTGAAGACTGCAACTCGCCATTCGCGGGTTGCACCGAGAACGGCAGTCCGGAAACTTGCAAATTCAGTACCGAGCGGGTCTGAGGCGGCACGGTGACATTTCTGAAGGGCAGGCGGTAGCCGGTGGATGCCACTTCGTGGCTGATGGGTGTTTTTGGCGGGGGTAATGCGGGGGCTATGGCGGAGCAGCAGACTGGTCCCAGTCCAGCAGCGGTGTTTCAAGAAGGACAACAGGCATTAGCAAAGGGGATCTGACGGAGCCGAGCGTTCGTTCGAAAAAGTCCTGAGGCGGGACCCTGAATCTGCCGCCGCGCACGCGAACCTAGGCGTGACCGCCATGGGCGCAAAGCATTGGGACTCACGCGCTGGAAGGAACTCCGTCGAGCTGAAAAACTTGCGCCGCAAATGACAGGAGTACGGTTAAACATTGGGCTTGTCGAATATCGCAGAGCAAATTATGTCGAGGCGATTCCTCCACTAGAGAGCGTTATCCGCGAGCAGTCGGAGTCGACGCAAGCGCGCTATTTGTTAGGACTGTGTTATACGTTCGTCGCGAAAGATATGGGGACGCTGTTCATGCACTGGAGTCGTTGTGGCCAAGTTTCTCCGATCAATTTGTTTACTTGTACGTGCTCGGGAACGCGGCGTTTCGGGTGGGAAACAAGGAACTGGATGAAAAGGCGTCTCGTCGACTGATCGAAGTGGGAGGCGATTCGCCGGAATTTCATCTACTGATGGGCAAGGCTTTGTTAACCCGCAACGACGATCAAAAGGCGCTGGAAGAGTCTTCAGAAAGCGGCAGCCGGAGGTGATGCGCTGCCGTTTTTGCACTTTGAGCTGGGCGTGACTTATTGGCGAATGGAGCGATTCGAAAAGGCGTTGGAAGAGCTTGCAGAAGGGGACATCGCGATCGAGTCCAGAAATTGGCTACAACTATGAACAGCTGGGGCGTGTATTTGCAATTAGGGCGCGAGAAAGAGGCCGAGCAGGCTTCTTCTGGAAGCGCTCCAGCGCGAGCGGCGCGCTTGCCTACGGCACTGGTGGAATTGGCGAAGATTCATCAAAGAAAAGGCGCACTTACACAGCTGCGCGCGTGAAGCCGAGCTGGCGGTTAGACTGGCGCCGAAGAATCAGAAATGCACATTTCAGTGCGAGGACAAGTGCTGCAAACGGCTAGGCCGCAACGAAGAGGCAAAGCGGAATTTGCGGAAGCGCGAAAGTTGATGGCAGCTGGAGTAGAGCGAGACCGTGCGCTGGTTGATAAAGGCGCCACGGCCGATCCAGAGTTGGCGCGACAGCCTTAAAGCGAGTCTGGTGGCTGCCACGGTCCACGAGCTAATTCGGAGTTGCCTCGGCCACATCAAGCAAGAAGCTCATCTTCGTTAGAGCGCGCGATTAACTCGAACACCGATGGGCAAACCGTCGGGGGATTTCGCGAGCGGAATTGTTACTCCCGGAAAGCCGACGAGGTTGAGCTTCACCGGGAGTGACGCATGGTATCGCGGTAGCCGGTGCCGGAGTTCCAATTGCCTTCGCCGTGGCGGAAAGCAGGCGCAGCGCAAACCGGCGAAAGCAGAAGGGGAACGTCACGCATGGCTTCTAGAATTTGGCGCGTTCGCGATCCCGCGCGGTGCACATTCCGACAAAACGTTCCGGATGGTCATGGGCGGCTGCGGCGAGGGAGTCGTACGCGGCTCGCAGATAGTCGCGAAAGTGCGGACTTAGGAGCTCTTCGCGTCCGCGAATTTCGCCAGCAAAAAGTTCGCCGATAACGGTGCCGAAGAAAAACCACCATAAATCCAGTACGCATTCCAGATTATTCAGTCGCAACGGTGCCAGCTCGAAGCCTCGTAGGCTGTGGAAGCCGCGCGGCGCGGCGAAGGGCGAGCTGAGTTTCGGGTGTGACGCGACCGAGCGCGTCAGGGATTCCAGTGGAATGCCGATGCGCGGTCGTTTCGAAGCGCGCAAATCGGTTTGCGTGGATTTGAATCGGCGAAGTCAGCGCATCCCCGGAATCGGGACCTTTCAACACATCAAACAAAATTCGCAGGTCGGCAACGGTGCGAGCCATCGGACCGACGACGCCAAGCCAGCCGAAAGCGCCTAGTTTCCGGGCGGATAGTGGCCAATTGACGGAATGCGACCCGGTGTGGGCTTCAGTCCACAGATGCCGCAAAAAGTGGGCGGGGACGCGAATGGAGCCGCCGCCGTCGCTGCCAACGCCCCCAAACGAACACCCCGAAGCGATGGCGCGCTTCGCCGCCGCTGGCGCCGGCTGGCAGAAAATGCGAAGCTCCAGGGATTGCTGGTTTTCCCTGGATAGGCGATTGTCGGTTTCGTAGTTCATGAGGAATTCTGAGTGAGTTGGTGTTGCCGAGCAAAATTGCGCCGGAATTTCGAAGCCTCTGAACTAACACGGAGTCGGTACACGGCTTATTTCCTTCGTAAGAGGGAACCCGGCCGCACAGGTCCAACCGGCTGCCGTCAATGCAGCTCTGACGGAAAGCGCGGACGGCGTGAAGGTGGGGAGAGCGAATCGCTGCTTTGCAGAGCGGCTTCCGCTCGCCTGAACCTGGTTTCCGCGCGCTGGCTTCGTCGATTTCGACGAACGCGTTCAGCTTTGATGCAAATCTAAAGTGCGTTCCAGTTGGTGGTCGCTGAGCTCTCCGCGGGGAGAGATTGCTCGCGTGCGGATTTTTCGGCGATTGCTTTGAGCGATTCGAAATGAATGGCGGACGATGTTTCGCTATCTGAGCGTAGGAGCGTATGCCGCGGCGGAGCGTCAAGCGCGCTTCGATCTTGAAATGCGTTGACGGCGGCGACCAAGGCCGCGCGAATTAAAGATGCTTGCGGCCTGAGGGACGGCGCTGGCTTCATTCCGCCCGAGACTGGAAAACTCATCCTTATGTGAACGCGCATTCGCCGGTGCGTACTCCGTTTGCCGCAATTGTTGGAATCTTGTTGGTGGAGTGGCGCTGCCATTCAGCGGTGTTTTCTGCCTCGAAGAGATTTCACGCAGCTTCTGCGAATTCAGTGAACGCTCCGGCAACCAGGACTCGCCACTCTCGGAAGCTGCGCGGCTCAACAGCAGATAGGCGTCGCGTACTGAACCAGCAGCGATTCGCCGAAGCGCAAAAGCAGTTCTGAAGGTGCCTTGAAAGTGCAGCCGGACTATGCGCTGGGCGAAACTCAATCTCGGTGTATCGTTGCTGAGCCGCAGCAAAAGTCGGAAGATGCCAAAAAGCTTTGCTGGAAGCATCGGGAAAAATTACCGCAAGATCCGTATGCCTGGTACAACCTGGGACCGGTTTCACAGCACATCGGCGAACACCAAAAGGCGATCGAAGCGTTCGAGCATGTGACGCAGATTGCGCCGAGCGAGCCAGATGCGTTTTATTTTATCGGATACCTGAATACGCAATTACAAAGTACGATACTGCGGATTGCGGCGTTTCAGTCCGCACTCGGCGTTTTTTCCGTTTCATGCGTCGGCGGAATTTGATTGGCCCAGAGCCTATCAGCGGAAAGGCGATGGAGGCAGAGCGCGAGAGCATTTGCAGAAATTCCAGAAGATAACTTCACAACATCTGGGAACGCCGTTCGGTGCTGGCTACGGCGATCAAGGCAGATTTTCCCTGGCCGAATATTCGAAAAATGGTTTGCTGAAGGCGCTTCGCCGCAATTCCGGTGACTCTTTGCCGCGCAATCGATCGCTGCGGGCCCGAGTTCAGGCGGATGTTTTCTTGACTACGACGGCGATGGCCGTCCGGACTTGCTTCTAGTGAGTTCGGCCGAAAGCGGGTCGTTACGGCTTTCGCAACAACTCCGGTGACGGAAAATTCGAGGACAAAACAGCTGGATCGGGTTTGGCAATTGTGGGGAAAGGCTTGGGTTGCGCGGCCGGAGACTTTGACAACGATGGTGAAGACTGACCTCGCCGTTTGTTTCGATGATGGAGTTCATCTGTTTCACAACGACGGCGGGGAAAAATTTGGCGACGTAACCAAGACTGTGGGAATCAAGCCTCGAAAAAAGGATGTGTCGGCGCCACCTTCGTGGATTTCTGACCACGATGGCGATCTCGACCTCTATATCACGGCCAAGGCGGGCGGCGGCTTTCACAATATTTTGTGGCGAAATAACGGAAACAGTACGTTTACGGATATTTCTGGCGAAACGGCGCTGGGGATCGGCGGAACTGGCGGTGGATTGGTAACCTCTGACTTCAACAACGATCGTGCGATTGATTTTGTAGTTGCGGGTGGAGCAAGAGGCGCTTCGGTCTTGCTGAATCCTCGGGAAGGCGCCTTCAAAGAGATTGACGGAATTGATTTTGCGAAGGCTGGCTTGCCACCGGCGGTTGGCGCTGTTTCGTTTGATTTTCGACAAGGATGGCTGGATGGATTTGGCTTTCACCCACGCCGGAGCTCCGGGAATCAGCCTGTGGCGAACAAAGAGGGCAAAGGATTGGAACGAGTGGTCTCTGCCGGAGCTGAATTGGAAGAGCGGCGCCGGTATTGCCACGGTGGACTATGACAATGACGGCTGGATTGACCTGGCTGCGGTGGGCGAAGGCGCGAGTGGGGGCGAAATTCGTTTGCTGAGAAATCTTGGCGCAGGAAATTGGGCCGACGCGACAAAAAGACGCAAAGCTCGATGCGCTAAAGCTAAGCCATCCGACCTCGCTTGCCGCGGCGGATACTGCCGGCACCGGTGGTGTGGATGTGCTGGTCACGCAAGCCGACGGTGCGACGCTGCTGTTGAAAAAATCGTGGCGCAGAAAAAAATGGCTGGATGGAAATTGATTTGAAAGGCACTGAACGACAACAAAAGCGCCATCGGGACAAAAGTGGAAGTGTTTGCTGGAGCGCTATACCAGAAATGGGAAGTGCTCGGCGCTTCCGGCTATCTTGGGCAGAGTGCGCTGCCGATTCACGTGGGCCTCGGAGCGAGAGAAAGGCGCGGACGTGGTGCGTTTACTTTGGCCCACGGGCGTGCCGCAGGACGAAATTCAGCCTCGATGGCGGAAAGTCACAACACGATTGCTGAACTCGATCGGCGCGGCAGTTCGTGCCCCGTGCTCTTCTCTTGGAACGGAAAGGAATACGAATTCATCGCGGACATGATTGGACCGGGTGTCGTTGGTCATTGGGTAGCTCCGGGAGAACGAGACGTCCCAGATCCGGACCGAATACCTGAAGGTCTCCGGACGGAGCTTGCGGGAGCGCGATGGCCATGCTGAGCTTCCGCTTCCTGGAGCCGATGGAAGAGACGGTGTATCTCGACCAGGTGAAACTGTTAGCGATTGATCATCCGGCATCGTTATGACGTGTATCCCAATGAACGGTTTGCTACCAATCCTCCGTTCCCGGAATTTGGAGTGGTTCCGAGCAGCCAGGCGCGGCCACCTGTTGGTGCCTGGGACCAGCACGGGAACGATGTGCTGCAGATGCTTGCGAAACGAGACCGTAAATACGTCACCGGTTTTGAAGACTTGCCGTTTGCTGGATTCGCAGAACTGCATTGATTGAACTCGACCTCGGTGATTGGGATCCGCGGTTGCCACTGCGCCTGATCGTCAGATGGCTACACGGACTATTTCACCGCCACTTCGATGTACGCCGCCCATCAGGCGGGCATCAAAGTGATTCCTCCATACGTGGAAGCACCCGGACGCCCAGCGGCAAATGGGTGCGCGTGGTTGAAGATATGGGCTTTCCCGCGCGGGGCTCGAAGCGCACTATGGTCGCGGATCTGACTGGAAAGATTCCAGCGGGAACGCGCCGCATTCGTATCGTCAACAATCTGAAAATCTATTGGGACGCGATTCGAATCGATCAGACTCCGGAGCAGCGGAACTTGCACGTGACGGAAGTTCCGCTTGCAAACGCAGCTGCTCGATTTTCTCGGCTTTCCGAAAGAATCCCGCCTAACGCCAGCGAGCGACACGATTTACTCGTATTCCAGTCGAAGCATGACCGGTCCTTACGCGCGCGCGGCGGGGAACTATACGCGTTACGGCGATGTGAAGACGCTGCTTCGGGTTGCGGATGATCGCTTTGTGGTTTTCAGTTCCGGCGAAGGCGTGAAGCTGGACTTTGACGCCAAGTCACTGCCAGCCGTGCCTCCGGCTGGCTGGGTGCGCGATTACTTCTTTCTATGCGGACGGGTTCGAGAAAGACTATGGATTTCTACGCGGCGCACGCGTTCACCGTCGAACCGTTGCCGAAGCACGGTTTAAACCCTACCCGTATGCTCCCGGTGAAGAATACCCGGACGATCGAGCACATACGCGATACGAATTGGAGTACAACACGCGGCAGCGTTCGGGGCAAATTGCCGGCGGATCTGAACTATCACTATCCCGGCTCGAAATAACATCCGTTTTTCTTAGGGCCTTCAATCCCATAGTCAGCTTGGTCCATGCGCGGTCCTGCGCGCTTTTGAATCGCCTCGCATAGCAGCAATTCTTCATGGCCGGTTGAAAATGTTGGAAATTTTCTTGGCGCGTTAAATTGGCCGGCTTCAATGTAATTGTAATAGTCGCGGAAAAGTTGCAGAAACGTGTCGGGATAGCCTTCAGCATGGCCCCCGGGATATCCGGCATAGGGTCGCGCCGAGGGGCTCAATAGAGAAGGATCCTTGATCAGGATTTCGTTCGGCTGATTGCGCCGACCAGTCCACAGTGTATTGGGATCTTCCGCGTTCCAGCCGAGCGATCCTTCGCTGCCATTGATTTCAAAGTGCAGTTTGCATTTCCGTCCAGCGCTGACCTGCGAGACGGTGAACACACTCTCGCGCCGCGATCCAGATGCACCAAAACGGACGCGTAGTCATCGGTCTCGATTGGCATTTCGTCGGTCACGACGTCTTTGCGGATGAAAAGGATTCCACGTGGCCGCGAGGCTTTAGGCGAACCGGAACGACGGTCGCTAGATCCGCACAAAAGCTCTTCCACTTTTGGCCGGTGATCCATTGATTAGATCCAGCCAGTGTGCGCCGATGTCAGAGACCGCGCGCAGTTCGCCGCCAAGTTTGATTCGAGGCGCCAATTCCAATCGGTAGGATATGTGAGCCAGTCTTGCAGGAATCCGCCGTGGACCAACTTCACTTGCCCAATCGCGCCCGAATCGACCAGGGCCTTTGCTTGACGCACAGCGGGTAGTAGCGCAAATTGTGCGCGACCCGCCGACGCGGTCGGTTTCCTTTGCCAAAGCAACCAGAGTTGCGGACTCACGCGAGTCCATCGCCAGTGGCTTCTCGCACAAAACATGTTTACCGGCGCGCAACAGCTTTGCGGATTGCTCGAAGTGCACGTAGTTTGGTGTGCAGACGTGAACTACTGTCACTTCCGGATCGGCGGCAATTTCGTCGACGTTTTTGTAGGCGCGTTCGAGCCCCAGCGCCTTGGCCGCAGCATCACTGCGTTCGCCGGAACTTACCAGGTTCCAGCGGCAACCCGCACCGGCAGCCGGCGCAGCGACTCAATGTGGGCCTTGCCTACTAAATCCAGCTCCGATGACCGCGGCAACTTGTTTCCATGGCGATGAGTCTCCCCTGGCATTGAGGCACTTTAGGTTCGCAGCATTTTACGACAGGAGCGTTGGGAGTCGCTACGATTTCGCTTCTGCGACTTTTTCTTCGCCGCCGTGCAGCAAAGCTTCGCGTACTTTCGCGAGCTCCTGTTTCTTATTCTTGTCCACTTCTGGAAATTGCAGGTCCAACTTATGCAACGCTTCAATGGTTGCTGCCGACACCGCCAGCCGGGTGAACCATTTGTTGTCGGCGGGAATCACATACCAAGGCGCATGCTTGGTCGCGGTGTTTTGAATCATCTCTTCGTATGCCCTTTGATAGTCTTTCCAGAAGCCGCGTTCCCGTACGTCGGCCATCGAGAACTTCCAATTTTTCTCCGGCATTTCCAAGCGTTCCAGGAAGCGCTTCTTCTGTTCGCCTTTGGAAAGGTGCAGGAAGAACTTCAAGAGGCCACAACGCCGTTGCGTGCCAGATACTTCTCGAAATTGTTGATATCGGCATAGCGTTGCTCCCAGATTTCTTTGCCCATTAGTTCCTGGGGTAGCTGCTGCGCTTCTAGGAGTTCCGGGTGCACGCGCACCACTAAGACTTCTTCGTAGTATGAGCGATTGAAAATCTCGATCTTGCCGCGTTCGGGTACTGCTTTTGTGGGCTCGCCATAAATAGCCGTGGTCCAGTTCTTCGTGCGACGGCGTCTTGAACGACGTGACATCGCATCCCTGCGGATTGATTCCGGACATCACGTGCTTGATCGCTCCATCTCTTTCCGGCGGCGTCCATAGCTTGAAAAATCATCAACAGCGCCCAGCGATTTTGCGCGTAGAGCTTTTCTTGAAAATGGGAAAGCAACTGAACACCGTTCTGCAGAGTCTTCTGCGCTTTTTCCCTGTCCTTCATTCCGCCAGTGTCAGCTGGGTCATAATCTTTCAGCCGAAAGTCTTGGCCTTTGGTTACGCGATAGGGCCGGGAGATTTCCGCGGCTTCCTTCACTAGTTTTTGAATTTCATAGTGGCGAAAAGTTTAGTACCTCCGGCCGCGACTCCCAATGCCTATTTCCGCAATACGCTTCTGGCGGCTTTGGGTGAACCCGGCTACAATCGCCTGCCAACATGCACCTCTCAAAATGACAGTACTCGCGCGAACGTTGGGTCTGCGGAATTACTTTGCGCTGGCGTTTGGCGCCATGATCGGTGTCGGCTGGCTAGGTGCTCATGGACGACTGGCTGGGCCGAGGCGGGCCGGTCGGGGCTATGTGGGCGTTCGCAATAGGCGGCTTGATTTTGCTCCCCGTGGGCTACGTGTTATGGCCAGTGGGTGCAGCGACCGCCTGACGCTGCCGGCGAAGCCGCCTACACCGCACAGGTTTTCCCGTCGATCGTCAGCTATTTCATTGGCTGGACCATGCTACTTGCGTATTTCATCGTATGCCCGTGGGAAGCGGTTGCGGTCGGAAAACTCGCGGCATATCTGCTTCCTTCTCTCAATTCCTTCGAACTCTATCGTATCTCCGACCAGCCCGTGTTTCTGCCTCAGGTTGGTGCTTGGGATTTTGATGACGCTGTTTCTCGGTGGCTTGAATTATCGTGGTATTCGCGGAACCGCCATCTTTCAGGGCTGGGCAACCACGGCGGTGCTGGTCTTATTTGCAGCGGTGGCCGTGTTTAGCCTAAGTCGAGGCTCAGTCGCGAACCTTCATCCCGGATTTTCGGCGGCGCCGTTGGTATCGATACTCTTGGTGCTGCAAATCGTTCCCTACTTCATGACCGGCTTCGAATCGGTGCCGAAAGCCGCCGAAGAGGCGAATAAGGAGTTTCAGTCCCAAGGGTTTTTTCGCGCGATTGTTTTGGCGCTGTTGGTCGGAGCCGCATTTTTATGTGGTCGCGATCGCCACCGTTTCCTTCGCAGCCCCGTGGCACACTCTGCTGGAAAGCGATTCGCCACCGCAGTAGCTTTCAACAAGCCACGGGCAATCAGTGGCCGGTTCGTCTGATCATGGTCGCAGCAATATTCGGGCTATTTCAGTGTTTCAACGGGAACTTTGTCGCTGCCAGCCGGCTGCTATTTTCATTCGGGAGGCGCGGCACGATTCCTGCCCGTTTCGGCATGGTACACGCTCGTTATCAAACGCCTTCGATTGCGGTGATCGGAGTAATGATCGCCACGCTCATCGCATTGTTTCTTGGCGACGCGCTGCTTGTTCCCGTCACCGAAGTTGGGTCAATGGCGTCCGCGTGCGGCTGGCTGGCCGCGAGTTCTTCGTTGTTTCTGGTGGAATCGCGGATTCGCGTTAGATTGATTGCAGCGATAGCCGCGCTCGTAGCGCTTTTGCTCGTCGCGATGAAGCTCGTTGCAAAGTTTCCGTGACATTTCTCCCGGGCCGAGTGTGATTGCTCTCGCCATTTGGCTGGCAATTGGCGCAATCGATGTACCGGCTTCGCCCGTCGGCTGCCAGCAAAACTTCCTGAAGGCTCATGTATACTTTTACCCAGTCGATTACTATCCGCGAATGATTCCATACCTTCACCTCGGTCCACTCACCCTTCCCACTTTCGGATTGATGGTCGCGACGGCTTTGATGATCGCGTCTTACATCCTCAACGCCGATTTCTCATCGGCGTGGAATCCGCGCGTCGATGCATCCTCATCATCGGCATTGCCGGGCTCTCCGGAATTGTCGGAGCCCGGCTTTACCATGTGCTAGAGTCGCCCGCGGAGTTTCTTGCCGATCCGTGGCCGCTGCTGATCAGCCGTTTTGGCTTCGCCTGGTTCGGCGGGTTCCTTGGCGGCTTTGCGGCGTTGCTTTTGATCGCGCGCGGAACGCTCGCCCGCATATTTGCAACATTGAAATTCAAAGAACTCGCCTCAGATCGTTAGCAGCTCGGAAGAGTTTCGGTGCTGGAGTTTTTGGATACCTGCAGCCCTGCAGCTTCAGCGGGCTACGCCATTGGGAGAATCGGCTGCTACCTAAGTGGCGACGGCGACTACGGTATTCCAACTACCCTACCGTGGGGCATGAGCTTTCCGAACGGTGTAGTCCCAACCAACCAACGCGTTCATCCCACACCGCTGTATGAACTCTTCGCGTGGATGTTGATTGCTTATGTCTTGTGGCGGCTCGGCGCCCGATTCCTACAGCAGAAAAGATCGGCAGGTCTGGTTTTCTGCGTCTATCTGCGCTCACGGGCATCGCACGTTTTCTGGTTGAAACGATTCGCCTCAACCCACGGTCGTTTTTCGGAATCGTCCAATGCCCAGGCCGCCAGCGTCGCCTCCGTGTTGCTCGACTCATCCTCTACTTCTTGGTCGTTAGGAATTGAATGCTGGGGCGGCCGAACGGCGTTGCGTGAGCTGAGCCGGCTCTCTCCCGACTCATTGTTTGTAAACAATGCCTTCCTTCATTACGAAGGTTACGTGCTCTAGTTGGTGGATATCGACGATGGGATCGCCATCCACCGCAATAAGGTCCGCGATCTTACCGGCGCGTATCGAACCGAATTCCTCCGGTTTGCCGATCAATGTCGCGGCGTTGATGGTTGCGGATTGAATGGCCTGCATCGGCGTCATGCCGTACTTCACCATAAACGCAAATTGGCGAACGGAAAACTCGTAGGGGCAGACTCCAGAGTCCGTCCCAAAGACCATTTTCACCCCCGCCTTGAGCGCCTTGCCGAAGTTCCGCCGTTGTATCTCTCCTAGCCCCCGATCGTGCTCTATCAAAATCTGCTGGCCTGGTCTCGGCCTTGAATGCACTCCTCGTCGTACAGGTCCATGTCGAGATAGGTGCCATGCTCCTTGGCCAATGAGATGCCCTCATCGTCGATTAACTCCTGCGTGTTCGATCGACGCAGCACCGGCACGAATGGCATTCTTGATCCCTTCGGTAGCATGCGCATGGACCATCACCCGCAACCCGAAGTTCTTCGCTTCGCTGACGCCCGCCTGCAACTCTTCCAACGTAAATTCCAGGGAGTTCGGATTGCTGTCGTGAGTCAATACCGCGCCGGTCGAAAGCATCTTGATGTGGTCAACGCCGTCGTGCGCTAGCTGACGGACTTTCTGCCGGACTTCCCAGGGGCTGTTCGCTTCGCCGTAGTGCAGATCCCAGGGAGTATTACGTCGGGAGCTTGTCCGGTCATCGCACCGGCACCGCCGGTGACGGTGATATACGCGCCCGCCACAGAACATGCGCGCGGTCCAACGATATAACCCTTGTTGATGGCGTCACGTAAAGCGATGTCGTTGAGCGCTCGGTACACACCGGCGTCGCGTACTGTTGTAAATCCAGATTCCAGCGTCACCCGCGCATTCGGGACCGACTCCAACACCACCCGCGACGCGCTGCGCCGGAGTTGATTAAAGGATCGGCATTTTGTTTTTGATCCCCGTCGGCAAGATGTGCGTGGCAGTCAATCAGCCCAGGCAGCACGGTTTTCGTCGAAAGATCCAGCACCCTTGCGCCTGCGGGAATGTTTACATCGCTTCCAATCGACTCAATCTTCCGTCCGCGTAGCAGAATGATCTGCTTGTCCAACACTCGCCCGTTCTCTACATCGATCACATGTCCGGCCTTGATCGCGGTGACTATTTCTGGCGTCGCGGCCCGCTGGGCGCGGACTCCCATCGCCAGCGTAAGTGTGAGGGCGATAAAAAGTGATAGTCCGAATTTCACGTCAGCCTCTTTCAGCTTTTTCAAAGTTGACCGGTCGCAGCAATTCGAAGTGCCTTGTGCTTGCGCATCATAAATGCCGGAGAAAATTAGTTCAATTCCGCAAAGGAAAGGAGGATCCGACATTTTCGGAGTCGCTAGTCTCGCCTTGGAATGCTAGAAAGCGCGTTACAGCGCTAGATCATCTGACGCAGCACGTAGGTCAAGATGCCGCCGTTGCGGTAATACGCCACCTCTTCGGGCGTATCCACGCGAGCGGTGACCGTGAATTTCCGTTCGCTTCCGTCATCCGATTTTGCCAACACTCAATGTGCGAGTTTTCGGCGAAAGGGAAGTGACTCCGGTGATTTCGTAAGATTCTTTGCCGTCAGTCGCAAGCGTCTCGCGGTTCTCACCGGCCCTGAACTCCAAGCGGTAGAATTCCCATTCCCACCAGATTGCTGCGATGAATGCGTTCATAGCTTTCTGCGATCACCGCGCGAACGCCCAGCAGCTTCGGACCTTTCGCTGCCCAGTCGCGGGACGAACCCGACCCGTATTCCTTTGCCAGCTAGGACGACCAGCGGCACGCCTGCTTCGCGATATTTCACCGAAGCATCGTAAATGCTCATTTGTTCGCCGCTCCGGTTGATACGGTTGTCCAGCCGCCCTCGGTTCCTGGCGCAAGTTGATTCTTCAGGCGAATGTTCGCAAATGTGCCGCGCGCCATCACTTCGTGATTTCCGCGCCGCGCTCCGTACGAATTAAATTCATGCGCCTTCACGCCGTTGGCGATCAGATATCTTCCAGCCGGATGAATCCGCACCGATCGAACCTGCCGGAGAGATGTGGTCGGTGGTGATGCTGTCGCCCAGCACCGCCAGCACTCGCGCTCCGTGAATATCCGCCAGAGGCGGCGCGGTCTTCGACATATTTTCAAAATACGGCGGCAATTTGATGTACGTGGATTTCGCATCCCACTGGTAGAGATCGCCGGCCGGGACCGACATGCCTTTCCAGTGCTCGTCGCCGTCGTATACCGCGGCGTACTGATGCTGATACTGCTCTCTGCGTAACTGCTTGCCGCACCGTCGCTTTCGACTTCCTGCGGCGTCGGCCAGATCTCGCGCAAGTAAACCGGCTTGCCGGTCTTGTCGGTTCCCAGTGGTTCGGTCGTCAAGTCCACATCCATGCGCCCAGCCAGCGCATAAGCCACCACCAGCGGTGGCGACGCCAGATAATTTGCGCGCACCAGCGGATGAATGCGCCCCTCAAAGTTGCGATTGCCGCTCAAGCACCGCAACCGCCACCATATTGTTTTCTTTGATTGCCGCGCCGATCGCTTCCGGCAGCGGACCGCTGTTTCCAATACACGTCGTGCAGCCGTAGCCGACCAGGTTGAATTTCAGCTTGTCGAGGTACTTCGTCCAGCCCGGCCTTCAACAAGTAATCGGTGACCACTTTCGGAGCCAGGCGCAAGGCTGGTTTTCACCCACGGCTTCACTTCCAATCCGCGCTCCACAGCTTTCTTCGCCAGCAATCCTGCGCCAAGCATCAGCGATGGATTCGAAGTGTTGGTGCAGCTAGTAATCGCCGCAATCACCACTGCTCCGCTTCGCCAGTTCGAAAGAATCGCCATTATTTTTCACCTGCGCGTGCTTTGCCGGCGAAGCGTCCATAATCTTGGTGAACGAACTCTTGGCGTGCTGCAGCGCTACGCGATCCTGCGGACGCTTGGGCCCGGCCACGCGTCGGTTCGATGGTTCCCAAATCCAGTTCCAAAGTGTCGGAGAACGCCGGATCGGGCGTGGTATCGGTCCGGAATAGTCCTTGTTCCTTGCAATAAGCTTCTACCAGAGCAATCTGTTCTTGTGGTCGCGCGGTGAATTGCAGATACGCCAGCGTTTCCGAATCCACCGGGAAGAAGCCCATCGTCGCGCCGTACTCCGGCGCCATGTTGGCAATCGTCGCGCGGTCCGGCAACGCTCAAGTTCGAAAGTCCGCTGCCGTAAAACTCCACGAACTTTCCAACCACGCCCTTCTTGCGCAGCATCTCCGTCACGGTCAGCACCAGGTCCGTCGCCGTCGCGCCTTCCGGCAATTTCCCATGCAGCTTGAATCCAACCACTGCCGGAATCAGCATCGAGCTCGGCTGTCCCAGCATCGCCGCCTCTGCTTCAATTCCGCCCACACCCCAGCCAAACACGCCAAAGCGCATTCACCATCGTCGTGTGCGAATCCGTCCCCACCAGCGAATCGGGATAAGCTTCAAACCTATTTCCCGACGGCACCGCGCAAACCACCCGCGCCAAGATATTCCAGATTCACCTGGTGACAAATTCCCGTCTCCGGCGGCACTACTTTGAAATTCTGAAACGCCGTTTGTCCCCAACGCAAGAAATACGTAAGCGCTCCGCGTTGCGCTGAAATTCCAGCTGTGCCGTTCAGTCCAAACGCGTTCGACGTTCCCAAAATTGTCCACCTGCACTGAATGATCGATCACCAACTCGGCAGGGAAGAGCGGATTGATTCGCTTCCGGATTCCCGCCCATTTTCTTGACGGCTTCGCGCATCGCAGCCAGATCGACCACCGCCGGCACGCCCGTAAAATCCTGCAGCAGTACTCGCGCCGGCATGAAGGCGATCTCTTTGTCTGCGCCGCCGGGCATCCACGACGCCAGTGCTTTGATGTCATCCGCTCGTACGAACCGGCCATCTTCGTTGCGCAACAGATTTTCCAGCAGAATCCGCAGCGAAAGGGCAGCTTCGCCAGGCTCAGGTTGGCATGCGATTCCAGCAATCTCCATGCGGTGAATATCAAAGCTCTGCGCGCCAACATTCAGTTTGTCGCGGGTTCTAAACGAGAGTTTGCCGCAGCAATCGCCATCTCGTGGTCCTTTCCTGGAGCCCCAAAAGCTGTTCCGAACCCACTATGATAGCTGAACTCGAAGCAGCGTGCCCGTGCGCCGGCGCAAACGATTCTTCGCCACGCGCTATACTGTGGTGATCTTGAATATTGTGCTCATCGGGACTTATGAACTCGGCCGCCAGCCCTTTGGACTGGCTTCGCCTGCGGCGTGGTTGCGAGGTCAGGGACACACGGTCCGCTGCTTCGATCTTTCGCGTCAATCGCTCGAAGAATCTCGCGCTCCGCGAAGCCCGGCTGATCGTCTTTTATGTCCCCATGCATACCGCCACCCGATTGGCGCTGCAGTGGGTGCCCGCGATCCGTGCCATGAATTCCACTGCACATTTGTGCGCTTGCGGACTCTACGCTCCTCTCAACGAATCGCATCTGCGCGCCGCGGGATTTTACCTCGGTGTTTGGTCCTGAATTCGAAGCTGGTCTAGTGCAGCTCGCCGATGAACTTTCACACCGAAAGACTTCTCCCCATTTTGCAAGTGCAGAAACCAAGATTCCTCGCCTTGCGTTCCAAGTCCCTGATCGCTCCGAGCCTGCCCGCTCTTCGCAAATATGCCCATGTGGTTCTGCCGTCGGAGAACACCGCACCGCAGGCTACACCGAGGCTTCGCGCGGCTGCAGAAACACTTCTGCCGTCACTGTCCGATCTGTTCCTGTTTACAATGGCCAGTTCCGCGTCGTTCCGCAGGAAATTGTGCTTGCCGACATTCGTCAGCAAGTCGAAGCCGGCGCAGCAGCACATTACCTTCGGCGATCCTGATTTCTTCAACGGCATTACCCACGCCACGCGCGTCGTCGAAGCCTTGCACGCCGAGCATCCGCACCCGACTTACGATGTGACCATCAAAGTTGATACACTCTGCTCCGTCACTCTAACGCTCTCGCGCTACTCTCGCTCGAACTGGATGCCTCTTCATCACCAGCGCCGTCAGAATCACTCGACGATCGACAGTTCTGCTCAAACTCGAAAAAGGTCACACTCGAGTCGATTTCTTTCGCGCCCTTAGCCTGTGCGCCGAAGCTGCACTCACCCTGCAGCCGACATTCGTTCCGTTCACTCCCTGGACCACTCGTTCCAGCTACTTCCAACCTCCTCGAGAATATCGCCGATTACAATCTCGTTTCCGCCGTCCCAACCATCCAACTCGCGATCCGCTTGCTGATTCCGTCTCGTTCGCGCTTCGCTAGAACTGCCTGAAATTGCTGCCTCTGTCGACGATTTCGATTCCCAAAAGTTGGTTTACCCATGGCGTCACTCTGATCTCGCTCTGGACGAACTCGCTGAAAATATTTCTGGTATTGTTGCCACAGCCGAAACAAACAAGGAATCGCGCTCTGAAACGTTCGAATGCATCTGGGATGCTGCCGCTGCTCTTCAGGACAAACGTTCCCGCGCCATTTCGCCAATCCTCGCCGCGGCCCGCCCGTACTCGAGCGAGCCCCGGTATGTTGAGCGGAGCCTACCGGGGACCAGTTGGTTCCTATTCAAAACTTCGGCGCCAGCATCGCATCCAGCGAAGGGTTCGTGTAAAACTGTTGGTGGCTTCCCAAAATGACTTCATTGCCCGCCAAGCGCATCGTGCTCTTCGCCTCAAAGTTCGGGTATCAGACCCGTAGCTTCAAAGCCGCCGCGCGCAAGCTCGGAATACAACCAGGCTATGTCACCGACCGCTGCCACGAACTCAACGATCCCTGGGGCGACCGAGGCCATAGCCGTGCGCTTCGCCCACCCAGAAGAACCGCAGCTACTGCAATTCAATCGCTCCGCGGCAAACCACTCGACGCCATTCTCGCTCGCTGGTGATGCACCCGCCGTCGCTGCCTGTTATACTGCACGGGGCCTTCGGCCTTCGTTCGAACCATCCCGCTGCCGTTGATGCCTGCCGCAACTGAAACTGCGCACACGCGAAGTTTTCGCGACGCCGGACTTCTTAATCAAAAATTTCGCGACGTCGCACTTGTCGCCTGCACCTGAGCCTTCGCTCTTAGGTATCGAATATCCGTGTGTACTCAAACCACTGTCGCTGTCGCCAGCCAAGGTGTGATGCGCGCCAACTCACCTGAAGTAATTTCCGCGCCGCCGCTCGCCGCTTGAGCCGTCTCCTCCGAACGTCCCGACTTGCTATTGAAAGGCCATGAACCTTCTCGCCTGGCGCTCGTGGAAGAATACATTCCGGGTATAGAAGTCGCTGTAGAAGGAATTATGATCGACGGCGAACTGGAAACTCCTCGCCATCTTCGATAAGCCCGATCCGCTCGAAGGCCCATTTTTGAAGAGCAATCTATGCACCCTTGCGCTTGAACGTCAAACAGCAAGCCGCGATTCACCGAGCTGCGACTCAATCTATTCATGCCCTCGGCCTCACGCATGGTCCAGTTCACGCCGAATTTCGTATCAACGATCGCGGTATCTGGCCTCTCGAAGTCGCTCCTCGTCCGATCGGCGGAATGTGCGCCGCGGCGCTTTCCTTCGTCTCCACTGGAAAAGTCCGGACAGCCCATCGGCCTGGAAGAATTAGTTCTCCGCCAGCCGTCGGCGAAGATATTTCCAGCTGGCAGCGCGAGCCCGCTGCTTCCGGGGTCATGATGATTCCGGTACCGTCGAGCGGAATTCTGGAACAAGTGGAAGGCGTCGAAGCTGCGCAGCAGGTTACCCGTTACCAGCGTGCAAATCACTGCACGCCTTCACGACAGCATTCTCGCCCGGCCTGAAGGTTCTTCTTATTTGGGTTTTATTTTTGCGAAAGCGGAAAGCCCGGCAGCTGCTGAGCGCGCACTCCGTGAAGCCCATGCAAAGACTCCATTTTCAAATCAACCAAACACTAGCGGTCGAACATCCAATCACCGGAAAAGTTCTCAGCTTGATTCCTGACGCGTATACGCCTTCTCCGAAACTGCTCGCTGGTTTCGCTAACTGCTCCCTACCCCTTGGCCTTCGGTGCCACGCATCCTTCCGGCAACTTCGCGCCCTCGCCAAAAGAACTGCTCCAGCTGCTCTTCCATAATCTTCTGCGAATTCGGATCAGCGGATTCAGCCGGTACTCATTCATGATCATCTTGGAATGTTCCGTCACAATTCCAGGCGTCCTTCGACACGTTCTCGAATACCCGCTTACCAAGCTCGCCCCGCCACGGCACCCGGTCCAGACCCGGCAAATCTTTCCCGAATTTCACGCAATGCACAATCCGCGCGCCCGGTGTCACCGGAGTGCTCGAAGGCGTCTCGGGTCCGCAGATTCATTAGCCACAGCTTCCTCCACGTGCTTTGCACGAGCTTACTACTGCATCCCCGCCCAAATTCCCAGCGGCCCGGTAGTCCAACGCTATTCGCCTCCGATTCCTCACCTGAGTAGAATTCCCCTGCATCCCTAGCACCTTCCGGAAGAGGAACTCCCATGCCTCGCATCACCACTCTGTTTTGGGATATTGGCGGCGTCATTCTCACGAATGGCTGGGATCGCGGTTCCCACAAAGAAGCCGCCGACGCCTTCCATCTCGACTGGGAAGAGTTCCAGGATCGCCACGACCTCAGCTTTCCGGCATTCGACGCCGGGCAAAATCTCCCTCAACGAATATCTCGACCGCACCCTTTTCTATCGCCCTCGCAAGCTTACCCGCGAAGAGTTCACGGCCTTCATGTTTGCCCAGTCAAGGAGTACCCCGGCTCCCGCGCCATCCTCGACGCTTGTGTGCAACACTCAAAAATACTTCGTCGGCGCCATCAACAACGAGCCTCTAGAACTCAACCAATATCGCATCGAAGCTTTCAACCTCCGTAAGAGCTTCCAGGTATTCTTTAGCTCTTGCTACGTCCACTCCGGAAACCCGAAGACGGCATTTTCCGCATTGCCTTAGCCGTCACCCAGCGACAGCCCGAAGAGTGTGTTTTCATTGACGATCGCCCGCTCAACCTGCGAGAGCCCCGCGCTCGGCTTTTCGGTTATTCACTATCAGTCTCCAGACCAGTTGCGAACCGACCTGCGAAGTCTGCAGGTTAGGTATACAGTTTTCAAGTCGTTACCGGGCGCTTGTAGCTGGACCGTTCGAGGAAAGCATGGCTTCGATTCGAGTCCCACAAATTCTACCTATGGCGGTGCCAGC
>ERZ1370068.10021-contig-8754_pt1 | contig 41995 bp, 46 predicted proteins | sample MGYA00561227_ERZ1370068 | MGnify/ENA primary metagenome ERZ1370068 (study PRJEB38410, sample SAMEA6850437) | metagenome | study: Metagenomic assessment of the ecological functions of the soil: analysis of the soil microbiota associated with the... | reverse complement strand
TGCTGATGCGCGCGTGGCCCAGCGCTTCGGCGGCGCGCTGCTCGGCGGCGACATGCCGACGGCGAAGCAGGACATGGACCTCATGTTCGAGCGGTCGGGCGCCCGCGCGCAAGCCCGAATGAGTCCCCCGCGGTTGAGCATCGCCGTTCGGACGGGGCGGAGCAGGCGGCGCAAGCGCAAGCGGCTGACGACGAGACGGGCAAGGGCAAACGGACAGGCCAGTGCCGCGACGCTCGACGCACATCCGACGCCCGTCAGGCTCGCCGTCGTGCTGCTCGCGCTGCCGTCTGCGCTTGCGGCGGCCGAGTTTGACTTTGCCGGCCCCGCGCCGACGCGCAACTTCCAACCGATCCAGTTGATCTTCCTCAACCCGCCGTTCGAGTCGGCGGTCACGCTGGAAAAGGGCGGCATCGCGCTGTTGCTCGAGAGCGCCGAGAGCAACGAGATCGCGACGACACAGGGCACCGATCACCTCGACGCTGAAGTTCGAAACACCAACCGGACGGTCCTGGGAGCGCACTACGGCCTCTTCGACCGCTGGGAGGTCGGCATCGAGTTGCCCTTCATCTCGCGCTTCGGCGGGTTCCTCGATCCCGAGATCGATTGGGTCGAGAGACTCTTCGGCCGCGTCAACCCCGAGCGCGATCTGTTTCCGCAGAACTCCTTCGGCGCGTTCTCGGTCGTGCGCGGCAACACCGTGATCTTCCAGGCCGGCGAGGAGAACTTTCAACCCGGCGATCTGGTCTTCTCGATCAAGCATCTGCTGCAGACGCCGGCCGGATGGCCGCAGATCGCGCTGCGCGGCGCCGATCAAGGCACCGACCGGCGACGCCGGCGCGGTGCTGGGCAGCGGCGAGCCTGACTTCGGCGCCGGCTTCGCGGCCGACTACCGCGCCTTCGACCGGCTGATGTTCTATTTCAACTTCAACCTGGTCTATCCCGTCGGGCCGATCACCAATGACGATCTCACGCTCAACCCGTTGGTCACCGAGTCGTTGGCGATTCATTTCGGTCTCACGCGCTACTTCTCGCTCATGCTGCACCAGGCCACGTACACGAGCCCGTTCCACGGCACGCACACGCAATTGCTGGACGGAACGACCGTCGAGCTCGGGTTCGGCATGAGCTTCGCCTACAACCCGTGGGTCAGCGCCCAGGTGCTCGGCATTCAGAACCTGAGCTGGCGTCGAGCAGTCGGCGGACTTCTCGCTGCTCGTCAACCTGGTCTACCGGCCGTGGGCGCAAGCCGAGCAGCTCTGCCGCCGGTCGGTGAGGGCCGCCACCGGTTCCGTTGCCGCCGATCGGCGAGCCGATGCCGCGCGGACGGAGACGGAGTCCGCCGCACCGTCGCCGACGCCGACGGTTGAACCCGTGAAGTAGGCCCTCATCCTGACCTTCCCGCAAGCGGGGAAGCGGACTTCAAGGACGGGACGTGCTTTCGACTTTCCCCGGTCACTGCGCTTGATTGGCGCTCCATCGTTCACAAGGAGTCGATCGTGGGAGAGATGTTGCGCGGCAAGGTCGCGGTCGTCACCGCGTGCTGGCGCGGCATCGGCCGCGGAGTAGCGCATCGAGCTCGCCGATCAAGGCGCCAAGGTCGTCGTCAACGACTACGGCGTCAGCGTCGACGGCCGCGAGCCGACCAGCGCGCCGGCGAATGCGGTCGTGGCGGAGATTCGCGCAGGCCGGCGGCGAGGCGGTCGCCAACGCCGACTCGGTCGCCGAATGGACGAGCGCGGAACGCATCATCGGCAGGCGCCGTCGAGACGTTCGGGCGCGTCGACATCCTGGTCACCTGCGCCGGGTTTCTGCGCGACCGCATGATCTTCAACATGAACGAAGACGAGTTCGACAGCGGTGCGTCGGCGTTCACCTGAAGGGCACCTTCAACTGCGTGCGCCACGCTGCGCCGCTGATGCGCGAGCAACGCGTCGGGCGCATCATCACGTTCTCGTCCGGCGCCGGCCTGTTCGGCAATCCCGGCCAGGCCAACTACGGCTCCGCCAAGGCGGCGATCAGCGGGCTCACCAAGGTGGTGGCGCGCGATCTCGGCAAGTACGGCGTCACCGCCAACGGCATCTGTCCGGTGGCGGCGACGCGCATGACGCTGACGCCGGAGGTGCTCAAGGCGCGCGAGATCCGCAAGCAGCAGGGCATCGTCCGCGAGGAATCGGCGCTGCGCCAGCTCGAGAACCTGCAAGCCCGAAGATGTCGCGCCGATGGTCGCCTTCCTGGCCAGCGACTTCGCCGCCAACGTCAACGGACAGTTCTTCCTCTGCGCCGGCACGTCGTACTCGCTGCTGCTCGCAGCCGCGCGCCGGAAAGACGCTCTACAAGGAAGGACGCTGGACGCTCGACGAGCTGGACGAGCTCGTGCCCGCGACGCTCGGCCGAGGGTCTGAAGAACCCGGCGCCGCCGAAAGCAAAGACGTGACCGTGACCGGTTACCGGTGACCAGTCTCCTTCCACTACGTTCTACTGGTCACCGGTCACTGGTCACCGGTCACGCTGTTTGAGAAGCGAGGAAGAACGATGGGATCACGACTGAAGAACAAGGTAGCGGTCGTCACCGGCGCCGGGCGCGGCATCGGGCGCGGCATCGCGCATGCTGATGGCGTCGGAAGGCGCGGCGGTCGTGGTCAACGATCTCGGCGTCAGCGTCGACGGCGCGCGGCCAGGACACGTCGGCGGCCGACGAGACCGTCGCGGCGATCAACGCCGCCGGCGGCAGCGCCGTGGCGAACTACGACGAGCGTCGCCGACTTCGCCGCCGCCGAGCGCATCATCGAGACCGCCGTGCGAGACGTTCGGCCGCATCGACATCCTGGTGAACAACGCCGGCATCCTGCGCGACCGGATGATCTTCAACATGACGCGAGGAAGAGTTCGACGCGGTGGTCGCGCGTGCACCTGAAGGGCACCTTCAACTGCAGCCGCCACGCCGCCGTGCACATGCGCGCAGCAGAAGCGCGGCCGCATCATCAGCATGTCGTCGACTTCGGGGCTGTACGGCAATACCGGGCAGGCGAACTACGGCGCCGCGAAGGACGGCATCGCCGGGTTCACGCGCGTGCGTGTCGCGCGATCTCGGGCCGCTACGGCATCACCGTCAACGCGATCGCGCCGGCGGCGGCGACGCGCATGACCGCGACGGTCGGCGATGCCGCCCGCCAGGCGCGGCACGCGCTCGGGAGTCGCCAGCATGGGCGCCGAGGCGCGCACGTCTGTTGCCGCGTCCGCAGCGCGAGCCCGACGACGTCGCGCCGTTCGCCACCTACCTGGCCAGCGACGCGGCGGCCGAACATCAACGGGCAGATCTTCGTCGTCATGGGCGGCATCATCTCGCTGGTGAACTACCCGGCGCCGGTGCGCACCGATCACCAAGCCGACGCGCTGGACGCCGGAGGAGATCGCCGCGATGTTTCCCTCGACGCTGGGGATGGATCTGTTCAACCCGGCGCCGGCGCAGAAGCGTTGAATGACCGGAGATGCAGGCGGAGGTGCTGACGTGTGAACGTGATGAGCCGCGGCACGTCGATCCGTCAACGTCAGCATCTGCGGCACGTCCGCACCTCTGCACTCGGAAACTCGTTGACGAGCCCCGATGTCGCGCGCCGACTGGCTGGCGGAGAAGCGGGCGGAAATCGCGACGCTGGCGGACCTGCCGCTGCCAAGATCGTGCCCAGCCGGCGCGACTTCACGCAGTTCGTCGCGACGCAGAAGCAGGGCATCGCGCTCGTGCCGCGCCTGCAGCGCCGCAATCCCGCCAGCCGGCCGCGCGTGGCCTGAGCTCGACGTGGTCGAGTTCGCGCGCGCCTGCGACGACGCCGACGCCGGCGGCGTTGGCGGTGCGGCACCGCGGCGCTGTTCGGCAGCGCGCTGGCCGACCTCGACGCGGTCGCTGCGGCGGTCAGCGCGCCGGTGCTGCGCGACGATCTCTGCCTGCACCGACAGCGATCTATCAGTCCCGCTCTGCACGGCGCCGACGCCGTGTCTGCTGCCGCGGCTGCCGACCTCGATGCGGCCGCGCTGCGCGAGCTGGTCGCCGTTGGCCAGCTCGATGCACATGGCGTCGGTGATCGAGGTCGGCGACGACGGCCGCGCTCGCGCGCCGCGTTGGCGCTGCCCACCGCCTGCATCGGACTCGCCTGGCAGGCGCAGACGGCCACGCCGATCGAGTGCGCGCCTGCGCGCTTGCCGCACCAGCATGCCGCGCCATCGCACCGTGCTGTTGCTCGACGAGGTCGCGGCAGCTCGACGACTCGTCGCGGCTGGCTGGACACGATCGACGCGGCGGTGCGTCGGCGATGCGCTGCTCGACGCCGACGATCCCGGCCGCGGCGATAGCGGCGTTCCTTGCGCGTCTGGGTTGAGCAGGCCCGACCGCGCTCTAGTATGCAGCGCACGCGGAGCACGCATGCAGCCGCCGCACGTGGGGACGCTACTTCGACGACTTCACCGTCGGCGAGGTGATCAAGCACTGGCCCGGCCGCACCGATCCGCGACTTCGACGACACCTGGTTCACACTGCTGACCGATGAACACCAACCCGATCCACTTCGACGACCACTTCGCCAGCCAGTCGCAGCACGGTCGCTGCCTGGTCAACGGCACGCTGGTGTTCTCGATCGTCGTCGGCATGTCGGTGCGCGACATCAGCCAGACCGCGATCGCCAACCTCGAGTACGAGTTCGTGCGCCATCTCGGCCCGACGTTTCACGGCGACACGCTGTACGCCGAGTCGGAGATCCTCGAGAAGACCGAGTCACGTCGAAGCACGATCGCGGCGTCCTCTACGTCGAGACGCGCGCGCTGCAATCAGCGCGACGAGCCGGTCGATGTCGCTGCCGCCGCCGCGTCCTGCTGCCGCGCCGCCCGGCGTGAGCCGTGCAGCCGGTCAGCTCGGTGGCGGCGCTTCGTCGCGCGCTACGTCGAGTCGGCCCGCCGGCCGATCCGGTCGCCGCGGACATCCTCGCCGGCGCTCGACGCGAGGCGCGCTGGCGATCGCAGGCGCGAGCCGATTGCGCCGCCAGTGAGCGCGCGCGAGGCTGCGCCGCACGGCGGTCGTCGGAGGAGCGCCGCCTGGCTCGCGCCACGTCGAGAGCGCGCTTCGTCGCGACGTGCGCCGCGAGCGGCAGCGTCGCGGCCTGCTGGCGCGTAACAGCGACTAGTCGCGCGATTCGTCGCTGCGGCGAGCTCAGCGGCGCGGACGCGCAGCGCCTGGCGGTCGACCTTGCCGCTGCCGAGGTCGGCAGCTGCTCCTCTTCGACGAAGAAGAAGTGGCGCGGCACCTTGTAGCTCGCCAGCGATTCGCGGCAGTGCGCTGCAGGTCGGCGGCGCTGCAGGCGCGGCACGCGCCTGGCACGATAGAAGCGCGCCGACGTTCTCGCCGCGGTTGGGATGCGGCACCGGCACGACGTGCGCGATCTTGACGCCGGGATGCTGCAGCGACAGGCTGCTTCGACCTCGGCGGCGGCGACGTTGACGCCCGGCGGTCTTGATCACGTCCTTGATGCGTCCGACGAAGTGCAGAAGCCAGCCGCGTCGCGTCGATGCGGCCGCAATCGCCGGTGTGGAAGAAGCCCTGCGGCGTCGAAGCACTCGGACGGCTGCGCTTGTAGTAGCGTGCGCATCAGGCTGCTGCCGCGCACGACGATCTCGCCCTCGGCGATCAGGCGGCAGCGGCTGATTGGTGGTCAGGATCGACGATGCGCAGCTCGAGGCCCGGCATCGGCCGGCCGTGCGCGCCGGCGCGGTCCGGCGAGCGGATCGCATCCCAGCGCGAGCGACGACGCCATCGGCCCGGTCTCGCTCATGCCCCAGGTGCCGACCGCCTGGTGGTCGGGCTGGAAGCTAGCGCCGATCGCCCACGTCGCGTTGGCGCCGGGACCTTTGCGAATCGCGGAGGCGAGCGCGATCGAAGCGCCGGCATGGCGCGACAGCGCTTCGGCCTGATGCGGCCAGGCGAACAGATCGTTGTGCAGCGATGCTCGCTCGAGCAGCGCGCAGCGTCTCCTGGCGTCGAACGCTTCCTGCAGCAGCACCGTGCCGCCGCGCGACAAGCGTGGCGCAGGGCGACGCCGACCATGCCGCCGTTGAAGAACAGCGGCAGGTAGCCGTAGGTCGCGGTCGTCGGCCGTCGAGGCCCGAGGCGGTCGGCGACGTTGTCGGCCGCCGGCAGCATGCTGGCGTGCGTGTGCACGACTCCTTTCGGGCGCGGCGCGTGCTGCCCGAGCGTGAAGAAGATCGCCGCGTCGTCGGTCGGCGCGCCACGGCGTCGAGCGCGGCGACGCTCCACGGCGTCGAGCTGCGGCTCACCGGCGGCGAGAAAATCCTCCCACGCGATGCCTCGGCCGCGTGGCACGTCGTCGCCGTCGCAGATGACGTGGCGGCAGGCAGGGCAGGGCGTCGCTGCGCAGCGGCGGGGCGTGCTGTGCCGAGCTGCGGGCAGAGCTTATCGAGCAGCATGCGCGAGGTAGTCGTTGCGCAGAAAGCGCGACACCGTGAACAGCACGCCGACGTCGGCGTGGGCGAGCGCGTCAGGCGAGCTCGGCGGCCGCGCCACAGCGTGTTGATCGGTACGACGATGGCGCCGAGGCGCCAGGCGCCGAAGGCGCAGCGCAGAAAGTCCGGGCCGATTCGGCATCAAGAATGCCGCACCCGCGTGCCCTTGCCACGCCGAGCGCCGGCGAGCGCCGAGGCGACGCGGCGCGCGTCGGCGGCGAGGTCGGCGTAACGACAGCGCGCTGATCGTCGAAGATCAGGGCCGGCTTGCTTCCGTGCGGGCGGCGAGCGCCTTCGAGTCTGTGTCCGATGGTGTGCACGACGCGTGTCAGGGATTGAGCTGATGCTGATGCTGCGCGTGCCCTGACGGGGTTCTTTTCGTACTGCACGGCGAGTACCAGCAACGCCCGGCCATGTGTGGGCCTGATGTGGTGCCGGACTCGCGCGGGCTAAGAGCCGGCCGGAGGATCGTACGGCCGACGGGCCGCCTGGATGCGCGTGTGCTGCCGGTCGCGGGAGCGCTCGATCGCGCTGCTGTTCGCACCGCTGCCGTCGCGTGCGCCGCCATAGGGCAATGGCATTTGCCTCGCCGATGCGACAGAGAACATTCAGCACACGCCAAAGCAGACAGGCGAATGCTGGTAGCTGGCCTGGTACGCCGGCGCCTGCGTCCTGTCATCGTTCTGTGCCGCCGGACGATAGCTGGCGCCGCTGGCATATTCAAAGATCGTCATGACCTGGCAGTCGTGTCTGTTGTCGCTGGCGTGCGCCGCCGCGTGGTTGCGCCACGTCGCGACCCGCGCGACTGTGGGTCGACGAAGCATTGAACGGCGTGCAGGTTGCGCAGACGTTGCGCGCGGCGAGCCGTTGGTTGCGCTGCCGTCCGAGGACGTGCGCAATCGGGCTGGGGCTGGGTTCGTCGACGTGGCGGCTATGGGTCTTTCACGCTGATCCCAACGATGGTCCCTACGCGTTGCGCCGTTGCGGGCCGTGATCGGCACGCTCGGCGTCGCCGCGCTGGCTGCGCTGGCATGGTCCCTCTCGGCGCCCGCGTCGCTGTCGTGGCGACGACATGGCTCGCAGTCTCGCAGTGGCATCTCAACTGATTTCGCGCTGGGGAGATGCTGATCATGTCGCCGCTGGATCGAAACGTCGATCGTGCTCGGCGCATGAGTTTCCGCGCCCGCGGCTGGCGTTCCGCGGTGGATTTCTCGCCGCCGGGTTTCTTACCGGAGTAGGCCTCATACATCAGACTCGGAATGATCGCCGCCGCGCCCGCCGCCGCGGCATTGGCATTGTGGCGGTCAGGCGTCGCGCGTGCGCATCGGCGCGATCGCCATGGCGCTGCTGCTGGCGTGTCTGGTCGCTGCGCCGATGATGCACTACGCCGCGACCCAACCGCGCCAGTTCGCTGAGCGGGCGCGCGAAACGCTGATTCTCAGCGCGACGATTGGGGGTGTGCAGTCGCCAGAGTCGGTCCCGCGCACGTTGCTCGCGTTTCATGATCGGCGACGACAACTTTCGCGCCACAACCTGCCGTTCCTCGCACCGTTGCTCTGGTTCGCCGTGGTGCTGCTCGGCGGCTGTTTGCAGCTTGGCCAGTCTGTCTTTCGAACTGGCGGCGGGTTTGCTACGCGATGCTGCCGATCTGGTTCGGCATCGCGCTGGTGCCCGGCGCAATCACGTCGAGGTCCACACGCCTGCGGCTGCTCGACGCGATCATTCCGTTGGCGTTGCTGGATCGGTGTCGCAGCGGGATCTCTTCCGCTTTGCAGGTTGCAGGCGGCGTTGCCGCGCCCGCTTTGGCGGGTGCTCGCGGGTTGGCTGCTGGCAGCGCCACTACGGTCGTGCCTGAATATCGCACCTACTTCGTCGAGCAGAGCGGCGTTTGAGTTCGTCGGACGGGTTCGCACCTGGGAGCTTATGCCCGGGCGCTATCTCGCGGCGCACGCGCCGACCGGTGACGGGTTCCTCGATCCGATCACGTATTGAGCGCGGCGATGCAGTTCACGGCGCGCCGCTACCTCGAGACGCTGCCGAACGACGTCCGGCGTTGTGGTCGCTGCGGAAGACGATTTTCCGCCCACCGGGCCGCTGCTCGGTGTGAGCGCTCTATCTCTGACGCTGGCGGCCGCATGCCCCGCCGTGGCCGCCGGTGATCCGCTCACTCGTGGCCGGAGGCGCGCGCTGCGACGAGGAGCGCGACGCCTTCTGGAGCGGATCATTCTCGCCGCATGCAAGCCGCGTTCCCGGCTGGCGCCATCGATGGTGCCCGGCGTGCGCAGATCGACCGGGTCCGGGCCCGCGGTGGGAATACGGACTGCGCGGGCGGTTCGCCTATGATGGTGCGCAGGGGGACCGGCCAGTGCTGAAGCGATGCTCGCTCTTCCATATCTCGAGCACTCGCCCCGACCAGCCGCCGCTTTGGGCCCGCTTTCCGCGCTGCGCAATGGGATGGCTTCATCGATATTCCGCGCCCCGGTGAGTATCTGTTTCGGCTCCATCCGGATTCGACCACGCTGACCATCGACGATCGGCTCGCCATCGGGAGCGCCGGGGATCAGGCCAGCGGCGGCAGGTCACGACGGGCACGCCGAGGTTGCCTGCCGGTCGTCTGCCGCTGGGCGCATCGCGCCCGGATCCCGGTTCTGCCGGACGATATTTTCTCTGGTTCGTCTGGCAGCCGCCGGGTCCAGGAGGTCGAGATCGTGCCCGCCACCGCGCTGCACCCATCGCGCTGAGCCGAGCCGACACGAGGACCGGCGATGAGGTGCGTCGATCGCGTGCAGGACAGGCCTTGCCGTACAGCGTGACCGCCGATAGGCTCACAGATTCAATGCCGACCTCGACGCGCATCCGCGCCGCCGCAGCGGATCTGTTCTTCCGCTACTTCTGGATGTTCCTCGTGCTCCGGCAGCCAGCGGCGCAATGGGCGTGCATCGCCTGGGTATTGACGGTCGGCTCGGGCGTATCGCTGGCGTGGCCGCTACACGTCGTGGCGATCGGCGCGTTGTATCTCGCCAACCGCGCCTTGACGCGCCCGCGCATTCGGCGCCGCGTTTGTGGGGTGTATCGGCTGCACACGGGAAGCGCGCTGATCGCGCTCTTCCGCTCGGTGTTCCACTCTTGCTCACCGCGTCCGTTGTTCTTCAGTCGTGAAACGTGGATCTCACGGCGTGTTGAGCGCACAGGCGCTCACCGCCAGCGGCCGGGGCGATGCTCAGGGCGGGCATGGACCGCGCCTGACAGTCGTGGATCCGGCTGGCGCCCGGCGCTGGCGATGATCGCGCTCGCCATCGGATACGGATATGCCTTCGGTCAACGTGAGCTGCGCACCACGCGCGCATCGACGCTGGCGCAAGATGGAGACACTGCGCGGCGGGCGGCCGCTGCGCATCACACAGAGATCAGCTGACATCCACGTCGGCCAGGACCTGTCGCCGGCGCAGCTGCGCGCTTCTGTCGCCGCGTCAGCGCCGGCGCGCATAAACCCGATCTCATCTGCATCACCGGCGACATCGCCGATTCACCGAACGCCGACTACGCTGACGTTCTTTCCGGCGCGTCGGCGAGCTGCGGGCGGCGCCTTCGAGTCTGCGCGCGATCCTCGGCAACCACGATCACTACGCCGGCGCGGACAACGTCATCGCCGAGCTGCGCCGTTGGACGGGGTTCCGCATCTCTGCGCGACGACGCCGTGACCCTTCTCGATCTCGGCGGCACGCCAGCTGCACGTCATCAGGCTCGACGATCGCGGCCGCGATTGGGCGCGCGGTGTGGTGTCCCGACACCTGTACTGGCAAGGAGCTTGCTCGGCGGCGGCGCTCCGCCACGATGCGACGGTGCTGCTGCTAAGCCCGCCTCGCCCGGACATCTTCCGCCAGCTGCTGCCGGCCTCGTCCCGCTGACCCTTCCAGGTACAATGCACGGCGGAGCAGCTCGTGCCATTCCTGAGTTCGGCCGCCGCCGCCGCAGTCTCGCCGAGTTCTATCAACCTTCGTCTTCGACCGGCGGCCTCTACAACGCCGAGGGCGGCCATTCTGTGCAGCGAACTGTGGTCTCGGCGTCACCGGATTTGCGCATTCGCCTGTTCACGCCCGCGCGAAGATCAGCGTCTTCGAGGTTGGCGCCCGCCTAGTCGCGCCGCGCGACCGGCAGAAAGCGCCGCAGCCCGCGCTACCCAGATCGCCGCTCGTCGAACCGACGCCGCGCCCGGCTGCTCAGGCGAGCGCAGAAAGCTGTCGCCCTGCCACACCACCGCGCACGGTCTGGCCGCGGTCGAGGGCGCGCAGGCGGATGCGCGCCGATCTCGCCGCCGGGACGGCGCCTCAGGGCGACGACCAGATCGCCCGAGCGCGGCGATGAGTCTCGTCACGGCGCGCCGGCCGCTGCGCGCGTCGGCGTGATTGTGGGGAGCGGAACATCGGTGGCAACGCCAGCGTTCGAGCGCGGATCGAAGCGGCGAGCGTCCCGGGCCGAAGCCGAACGGATCGAATTCGGGCGGCTGTCCGCCGAAGGTACCGCGAAAGGCCGCGATCGAGCACCACGGATGCGCGGTGTGCGCCGGCGGCCCGACCGGTGACCGCACGCGATGCGGTGGGTCGATTTCATGCCGCCGACAACCAGTGCGAAGTCCTCGCGCGCCGCGTGTCGCGCGATGTGCACTGGTGGCGGAGACCGCATCTCGCTCGCCCACGCCGCGCGACGGCCAGAAGCGCCACGCAGGGAGCGTCGAGGCAACTGCGCGGCCCCCATAGAGGCCGAGCGAGCGGCGGGGGTGGACCGCCGCGTTCGAGCCAGCGCTTGGGGGTACGATGAGTCGCCCGGCCTGGCTCACCACTGCGCGCCACAGGCCGAAAGGCGTGAGAGCAGCGGCGCTTTGCGCGGTGGGCCGAATACGCTGGTAGCCCTCGCGCTGGAGTCTGAGCAATGCGGCGGCGGGCAAGCCGTAGTCGCGCGCCAGGGTGCTCAGCCGGGCCGGATCGATATGGGAGGCGGGACGCGGCGACCGCGGGGCCACTGCCTGCACGCGCGACAGCCGGCGGCGTTCGCCGACGCGCGGCAACTCCGCGAGCGTCACCAGGGCGAGCGTCGTCTCATAGTCCATCGGCCGATACGCGATATGCATACCACGCTGTTCGTCTAAATATCACCTACGGAACAGTCGGCAACCGCATCGGTTCCGACGTCTGATTCGATCTCAAACGGCTCGGCGGCCGACGGTAGGGGGCGTCGCCCGACGAGCCACGCGGCAGCTGCGGGAGCTGGCGCCGGTGTTATGATGACGACTCGGCGCTGGCGGTCGCAGCTTGCCGTACTGGATCGCTCTTGTCGCGCCGCAGCGCGGACGGTTGCTCGTCCGCGTCGCGTTGCAGCCGTGGTCGGCGGCGCTGGCAGGAGCCGGTAGCCGAAGCCCAGTGCGACTACTGCGAGACCGACCGCGAGGGATGGGATTTGCGCGCAGCACGTCGATCATCTGGAATAGCCGATCCACGAGAGCCTCCACCTAGCGCCGCAGAGGGTAGTCCCGTGCTTCGGAGGCCTCAAGCCGACTTTGTTCTGCTAGACCCTCCGTTGCTCAACCTGAGCTTATCCCAGAACGCTTTTAGAGAGGGACGCTTAGAGGGCCGCAACCAGAACTGGGACCGCAACCAATCAGCCGCAATGATGGTCATGCGTTGACGGACGCAAATGCAGCAAATCGCCGGTCCGGTGGTGAGATGAGACAAGCCGTTATATCATGATTGCAATGCGACATCGTTGTCGCATATCTCTATTTCAATCCATCTACATTCGCAGTGCGGTTGACGGGGTCGGGCGAGATAACCCATACGCGCCAGCCATCGTCGGGGCGCTCGGCTGGCCCTGGGCGCGCCGCCCATGCGCCCAGGTTGCAGCAGTTGCTGTGCTTTTTGATGGCAGCCTCGTCGCGCGCCCGGGGTGGGCGTGGCTCAGAGCGGTGGTCGGCGACGCCAGCTGCGATGGTGCGACGAACTCCGCAGATGTTGGCGCGCTCGCTGGCGCCGTGTTTGTCGGCAACCAGCGATTGTTCGACGGCTGACGTCAACGGCGACGCAGAGCTGACTGCACCGGACTTCGTCGCCCTGTCGCGTGCCTGGTGAATCCGACTCCGACCGCGACAACCACGTCTGTCGCGACTGCGACCGCAACGACGGCAATCTCTCCGGCCGCAACAGCGACCAACACCGCCATCGCGCCTGAGCAGTCCAACCGCGACGGGGACCAACGTCGGTACGCCTGCGCCGACCGCCGCCGACTGGCGGCGGCGCGGCGACGCTGCACCAGTACAGCCACCGCCACGGTGAACCCGGAGTGCCAGTCGGCGACCGCTACGATCACCCACACCGCGGCGCCCACCAGCACGGCTTCGCTGACCCCGACCAGCGATGGGCCGGCGCCGACGCGCACATTCTTCCCCAGCAACACTGCGACCCGCACTCGTACCATCACCAATACGCCGCGCGGCAGCTGGACGCGCGACGCCGCTCGTGACCTCCACGCCAACGCGCACCAGGGACCGGAGACGTTCACGCCGCGTCCGTCCTTCACCTTGCCGCCGGGATCGCCGTCTGCCACCGGGACCCAGCACCGGCACGCCGACGCGCACCGGCACGCCGTCGCGCACCGGCACGCCGACCCGCACGCCGACCTTCTCGCCGTCGCCACCGCCGGGCAGCACGGCCACGCGCACCTTTACGGCCTCGCGCACCAGCACGCCGACCCGCACGCCGACCTTCTCGCCGTCGCCGCCGCCGGGCAGCACGGCCACGCACCTTGACGGCGCTCGCGCACCGGCACGCCGACCCGCACGCCGACCTTCACCGTCGCCGCCGCCGGGCAGCACCGGCCACGCGCACCTTGACGGCCTCGCACACCGGCACGCCGACCCGCACGCCGACCTTCTCACCGTCGCCGCCGCCGGGCAGCACGGCCACGCGCACGGGCACGCCGACGCGCACCTCGACCTCTACCCTCACGCCGGTGCCGTCGCCGCCGACCTGCGACGCCGACGCGCAGTGGCACGCCGACGCGCACCGCGACACACGTTCACGTCTCGTGCCGGGCACCTACGCAGTCCCGGAACGCCGACGCGTACCAACACTTCGACGCTCACGCCGCTGCCGGGGACATTCACCGGAACCGCGACGCGGACGGGCACGCCGACCCGCACGCCGACCGTCTCGCCGTCGCCTCCGCCGGGCAGCACGGCCACGCGCACGGGCACGCCGACGCGCACGCCGACCGTCTCACCGTCGCCGCCACCGCCGGGCAGCACGGCCACGCGCACCTTTACGGCCTCGCGCACCCGGCACGCTGACGCAAACCGCGACGCGCACGTTCACATCACCACCCCAGCCGCCGACGTTCAGCGCGACGCGCCTTTGACGGCGACGCGCACGCCCACCGCGACCGCGACGTCGATCTTCTCGCTGACGCCGACATTGCCTCGCAGCAGCACCCCGACGCGCACGGTGACGCGCACCTCGACTGCGACCAGGACCCTGACCGCGACGCTCGACGCGTAGCGCACGCGAACCTTCACGCCGCCGCCGGCCACGAACACGGCGACGCGGACGCGTACCCCGACGCGTACGCGCACTCCCACGTGGACGGCGGGACCCGTTCCCAACTGAAGCGCGGGCCCGTCGTCGGCTACGCTGCGGCGATCGCGCAGGATGGATGCCCCTTCTGCTGCGAGTTCCTCTGTCCGGCGGACGCGGCGAACGCCGACGCCGCTCCTCGACGGCGCCATGGTCGCGCTAGATCTTCGTGCACCAGGCGGGAATCTTTCTTGCTGGTGATCGAGGGCCAAAGCGCGGCTTGTCGGGCATCAATCCCGGCCTCGACATTTCGCCCGATCTAGACGGCAACAACCGCGGCGATCTGCGGGTGCTGCTCGTCAGCCGAGCGATCGGCAACGGCAGCGCCGCCAAGTGCGACAAGGGTCCTGCGCCGGGGCCGTTCGGCGGCGTACCGGGCGTCAGCCCGCCGCTGTTCCGGCCCTAGCCAGCAGAGTGACCGACGCGATTCAGGACATGGGTGCCGCTTCCTCGGCTACTCCGATCCTGCCGTCGCGTGCACACGCGTCAGCGAAGCAACTACAACTACGTCAGCCCGTGCGGGCAGCCGGGGCAGCCGGCGTGCTCGGTCTTCGAGCAGTTCTGTTACCGAAGTGCCGCTGTCGGCGGCGTTCCCACTTTGGTGACACCACCGTTGCAATTCAATTGGTCGACGAGGCCACGGCGGCGTCGGCCCGAAGAAGGAAATCGTCATCCGCGTTCAGCCTTGAACGCCCGGGTCTGCACCGCCGATCCCCGCCCAGGGGCTGCTCGCCGCGAACAGCAAAAACCGGTTTTCTTGGGCGCGCGTTTGCATGGCATAGACCCGCGTGCGGCGATCCGAGCGCCCATGCAGCGGATTACGGGACAACGGCAAGCGAAACGGGCTGCCACCCGTCGGGGGCGAATGTGCGAGCAATAAATGCGCGACTCGCGGCATCTCATCCCTTTTCCGCTTGACAGCCGGGCAGCAAATTGCGATAAGCCAAACCGCGTTCAAGGGGAGGGCACTCGGGCCCCGGTTCGCTAAGGGTGCAGTTACCGAAAGGGGCGTGCAATGCGAGGTGCAGAAGCGAAACCCGTGGCTGTTTAGCCTGGGAGTGGTGCTGGCGGCCATGGTGCTGTGGGGTCGCAGGCCGGAGCGGACACCACCTCTGATCGTCCTGGATCGGTGGTCATCTGGCCGAAGGTGATCTCGGATGGATGCACGCGACACTCTCATCACGCTGACGAACACCAGCAACTCGACGGTGTTTGCGCACTGTGTGTACGTGAACGCGATCGGCATCTGCCGGTAAGCAGCGGCGCGTTTGCGCGCGTTCCGAGCAGCATCGTCAGGAAGAACCGGCATGTCGGGCGGTCTGTCCGACATCTGCGACCTGGATTGGAGCGCGCTCGGATTTCGGCGTCGTTCTGACCGCCAGCAGCCGACGATCTGGCGCGTGTCGACCGGTCGCATCGAGAACCCGCTCGTGCCGGCCGATGGTAGCTGCGAGAACTGGCATCACGCGGTCCTGCCGGTATCTTCATGGCCTTCACCGAGGCGCCCGGTCAGGTGAACCCGATGGGTACGGCCCGCCGGCGAGCTGCGCCTGCAGGTCGTGCAGGCGGCGCGCGCGGTCGCCGGTAACGCCGCTCAGGGCCGAGCCATCATCGAAGCGGTCGGCAAGGATCGAGACGATCGTCTCGACGCCAGATCAGCGAGTACAACTCGGTCAACATTCGCGCCAGCCAGCCGCCGTTCGCGGACCCCTCCATCCTGCCCTCAACGGCGTGAATCCTGCCAACGGCCCTCGAACGGCGACTACAACGTCTACAACGCCTGCCCCGAGTCGGTCGAGTTCACGAACTACGCCGTGCACGCCGACGTCTCGTCGCCGGCGGAGATCGATCCGACCGCATGCCCGTCGCGACGGATGCCCGGTGACGACGGAGATCACGATCCTGCCCTGCCGGGTAGACTTCGAGAACGACATTGCACGCGCTTGTCGTCGACATCGATGTGACGAACGAGTTCGAGGCATCTCGCGTCGGCCCACAAGGCGTTCAATTGCTGGGACGAATTTCCGCCAGACTCGGGTGTCGGGGCTTCACGAACCTCGGCTGGACCTTCCAGCGCACGCGCATCAGCCCGAGTGGTAGCGGGCTCTGCATCGGTGGCGATTCAGCTCCTCAACGCCCTGCGACGAAGACATCGACTGCAACCCCGACGGCACCGACGGCGTCTGCGCTCCGGCGACCGCCGTGTTCGCGCTCGTCGAGGAGTTCCACGACACCGATCTCACGATCTCCTCGCTTGCCCCGGCCGGTAGCGATGCGGCCAACGCTTTCTCTGTCGACAACAACGGCGATCGCTTCCTCGGCAAGCGCGGCAGCTGCCGCGGGTGCTCTCAGCACCCGCTGCACCGAGACAGCGAATGCCCCACTGGCAAGTGCCGCGACTCCGGCGCTGCCTGCAGTCGCCGGCGGCGGCTGCGGCGCGGGTGACTTCTGTGACCAGTGCATGAACGACGAGATTCGGTTCCAACCGGATGTCGTCACAAACAGCCAGCCGTGAGCGAGCCATTGCGGATCATCGAGAGAAGGAGAATGGCGATGCTGAACATCAAGAAGATGAGCTCTCCTCGGGGCTGCCGCGGCTGTGGGGTTGGTTCTCTCGCCGATGGCACAGGCCGCGACATACTCGGATACCGGTGCGGCGGTGTTGATCTGGCCCAAAGTCGTCGTCGACGCGAGCCGCGACACGGTCCTGCAGATCACCAATCCAGTCGGCCCAGCAGCGCGCCGCCCCACTGTTTCTACGTCAACGGCAATCCGCGCTGCGACAACACCGGCGCGGTCTGTGACAGTTTCGCTGACTGCGCCGAGGGTGACGTCTTCGGAAGTTGCGTCCCTGGCTGGGTCGAAGTGAACTTCGACATCATCCTGACCCCGACCAGCCGCTGGCATGGAGCGCCCGCCGCGGTCTCGCGAATAACGGCGGCGCGCCTGGCGACAGTCTGGCCGAGGGCTTCACCGCCGTGCCCGGGCGGCATATTCGACCATTGCATTCCCACGGCGACCAACGCCGGTACGCGCGTTCCGCCCGTCGGCGAAGAGCCCTTCGTCGGCGAGCTCAAAGTGCATCGGGTCGATCGGACCACCCGCCTCCCGGCGGGTGCACCGGCACCGCGTGCCGCCAATGATCTCGAAGGCGCGGGGACGATCACCAAGGTCGGGTTCGGCCGGATCGACACGCAGAAGTACAACGCAATCGGCCTGCGCACCACGGACATCAACGACGGCGACAACGTCTTGGTCATCGGCGGCGGCGTCGACACCGCCGAGTACCAGCCGTGCCCTGCAGGTGTTGATCTTCAATCACCTGTTCGATTTCGCCACCGATCCGATCTCAGGACTCTGGCGAGCGCACTCCGAGCTGAGCCTGGTGCGCTGTACGCAGGATCTGCTCATTCAGGCGATCCCGCACGTAACCGCGCAGTTCCTCGTCTACAACGAGTTCGAGCAGAGACTGTCGACGAGCCGCTCGGTTGATTGCCTCCTCAAGCACGCCGATCTCGCGCATCGACACCTCGCAGCCAAAGTCGATCGATCTTCAGTGCCTCGCTGCAGGGGCACGGTTGCCGGCCAGACCCGCATCACCGGTGTCAATGGCGGGCTCGTCGGGGCCGCGTCGCTCAGCCCTGCGAGCCTGGTCTGACGGGCTGCGACTCGACCACCACGGCAGAGGCCGGCGCGGCATACAATCTGAATCAGTTCGCCGACCGCGCAGAGGCGGACTTCATCCGCATCCCGTAATCCCAGGGCGATCTTTGGGAGTTGGATTCCGACCGTGGAGCGCCAGCGTCCGCTGGAAGGAGGAGAACCGCAGAGTACGGTGCAGGGGCTGCGAACCAGCCTGTTGGCGAGCATCCTGTTCCGGGGTGACGCTGACGGTTGGGCCGAGCAGCGCGCGGGTCAGCGCACAGGGGATCTTTGTCGGTACGGCGCAGGGCACCTTCACCACGGAACGGCCGTCGTCGGTGCTGATCTTCCCGAAGGTCGTGAACACGGACCCCGACACGATCATCCAGATCGCCACTACGAGCAACTCAGGTCACCTACGTGAAGTGCTTCTATACGGATGGACGTCGCATCGGTGGTGAGGCGGTCTGGCAGACTACCGACTTCGAAGCTCAAGCTCACTCGCCAACAGCCCACGCACTGGGCCGTATCGCGCGGCCGAGCCGTTGTGCCATATCCGCTCGATATGAACGTACAGACGAGCGGGTTGGATCCCGGTGCGATTCCGCCGGTTTCGCCTGAGTTCACCGGCTTTCTGCTCCTGCGTCGAGACCAACGTCGACGGCTCGCCGAAGAGCGGCAACAGCCTGAAGGGTGAAGCCACAATCGGCGATGTCACCGGCTTGGGTGGCCACGAACCACGTCTCCAAGTACAACGCCATCGGCATCCCCGGATAATGTCAGTGCCGAAGGGCCCTGCGGCGTGGATGGTGAGGCGAACGACGGCGACAGCGTGCTCAAGCTCGACGGCCATGAGTACGCCATGTGTCCGGGCGGCCAGTATCTCAACCTTCATCGCCGAGGGCTGGACCGGACCTGGCCATCGACGGGGCTGGGAATACGCCACTCCGTCGTGAGCACGAACCTCACTGCGGTGCCCTGCGGATTCGACTACGAGAACGCCGTGCCGGGGTCGACAATCGCGTTGGTCTCGCCGGTCCGCAACGAGTTCGAAGAGTTGGAGTTCAGTGAGCAGCGCCATACCGATCGACTGCTGGTTCTCCGAGGATCTGGGCGGACCCGCACTTCGGCCCGACCCTGACGCTGGCCGGTCTCCACAGCAACTTTGGCACGGCGATCATCCGGCCTCCGGCCGGACGGTAACCTGAAGCCCGTGCTCGCGGTCGCCAACGTCCTGCACACCGCCGGTGATCTGTCCTCGGACACCGCGGCGATGAACCTGCCGCTTCTGTGTGGAGCAGTCTTCCCCGTCGCTGTGCATTCCTGTCTCCTCCGAGATCCGGCTTCCGAGTCTGCGCTGAGGGTAGGAGGGACTCCATGTGGCACGATAGGTCGCATCGCTCAGGCAGCGAAAGGGTGAACGAGATGGTTAGGGCGAATGCCAAGGCGAGGCGCCAGCCGGTACACCATACTCGGTGCGGTCGCTGTCCTTGTCCTGATCGGATGGGGTGCTGGTGCAAGCGCGCAGCCGATTGGAAACTCCGCCGCGTCGGATTTACCTGCCGGCTATGTGGTGCTTCCGAAGGTCGTCGTCCACACGACGGGTGGGACGCCTGCGGTTCTGCCTGGTGGGCTGGCGACCGATACCCTGATCCAGATGACCAACACGAATCAGGCGCGAGGCGATCACGCGTCGACTGCTGGTGGGTGAACGCCAACAGCCACTGCGGTCACTGCGATCCGCTGCGCGTCGACTGCTAATCTGCGATTCGAACGCGCAGTGCCCCGCGGGTTGAACTGCGTGCCGGGACTGGGACGTACAAGACTTTACCAGGTCATCCTGACGCCCGGCCAGCCGATCGGTTTCACGGCGGCCGGCGGTTTGAGTCCGGTTCCGTGCTCGGTCACCCCGTCCGGCAGCCGCGGAGACCCTCGGCGGTGGCCTCATCACGGCGGTCACCGAGGATCCGTTCCGCGGCGAGCTCGAGTGCCTGCAGGTTGACGAGAACGACCTGCCGGTCGGGCGCAGCGATCTGAAGATCGAGGCCACCATCGTGCAGCACGACCGTTCCTGTGGTTCCACCGGCTCCCGGCACGGGAGTCACAACGGCGGCTGTCGTACAACGGCATCGGCTTCGAAGCGATCTCCGTCGGTCCGGTGGCACGGCGGATCCCGATCTGTCTCGGTTCACTCCGCCACGGGAATCCGGATACCTGCGCGGTCAACGTACGTACCGTGCCCTGGCGTCCTCATCATGGATCACTTCTTCGACGGGCGCAGATCCGGAGATCGGTGGTATCGTCAGCACCGACCTGACGCTGGTGCCGTGCAGCGAGAACCTCGGCGACCCCGCCGAGTCGGCGAACTTCGAGGTCGTCGCTCAGATGCTGGTCTACAACGAGTTCGAGCAGCGCTTCTACGCTGCGCGCGGCGTCGAGCTGCTACCGCGCCACGCCGCTGGTCGATCTCGACACGGCGTCGCGGCCCGGCCGGCGACAAGTTCTCGGTGCTTCGCCGTCGGCGTCGAAGGAACGCTCACTGGCCAGACTCGCATCCGCGGCGTGCAAGGGGCGGGCGGGACAACCCCTCGGGCTACGGCCTCTCGGTGTGGCGTGCGAGAAACGAGCACCGCAGTAGGCGGTCAGGTGCTCGCCACCGACGGCGTTCAACCTGCATCGACAGCGGCTTCCGTCCGACCGCGGGCGACGCGGTGCATCCGCACGAACTTTCCTCCCGCCCCTCAGTGCCGTGACGCCGGCCCCGTGATCTGCCAGACAATGATTGTACGGGGCCGGAGTGGAGTAAGCCACTCCGGCCCTTTTTCCGCTGCGCTCGGCTAGAACCGGAGCCAGGCAGCGCCCCCGATGGGCACGGAGGCAGCGAATGGCAGGCGAAGCGGATTCTGGTCGTCGAAGACAACCTCGACAATCGCCGTATCCTCGTCTATCGCCTCAAACGCATCGGCGAGTTCGATATCGTCGAAGCCAGCAACGGCGAGGAGGCGCTGGCCATCGTGCAGACGCTCGCCGCCGTCCGACCTCATCTTCATGGATCTGAAGATGCCGGTGATGGACGGCTGGGAGGCGACCAAGAAGATCCGCCAGCTCGAGTTCGGGCGCGACATTCCGATCATCGCCGCCTGACTGCACAGGCCATGGCGGGCGACGAACAGAAGGCTCTGGCCGCCGGCTGTGACGACTACCTTGCCAAGCCGATCGTCGATCTGCAGCGTCGTGCGCACCAAGATGGAGCGCCTGCTCAACCGGCGGTGAAAGGCGGCCCCGGCGTGACCTGCTGAGGGGCGCGCAGGCCGAGATCCAGCCGCCCCGGTCGCGAGTGCGGCGTCTCGACGTGCCGTATGGGCCGCGGAAGACAGCCAGAGCGTTCTAGCGCCTGGGCAGCGCGTCGATCGCGCTCGTTCTCGCCGTGGTGGCGCTGTGCGCGTTCGGCGCCAGACGAGTCGATTGCGGCATGCGGTGCATCACGCGCTGAGCGGGTCGGGGCGGTGATCGCTGCGCTTGTTCGATCCGGCCACGGCCTGCCCAGGCGGTGGACGAGAATGGCGATGGGCTGACGTCGGCCAGCCGGCATCGTCGCCGCAGCGTCGGCACCGGTGGCCACCCGACCCCCGAACCGGCGACCGCGACCGCGCTGGCGACCGTCACCCCGACACCGTCGAGCTCGGCCACCGCAACCTCAGCCACCGCGACCTCGGGCCCGAGCAGTACTCCGATCGATACCGTTCCGGCCGCGACCGCCACCGCGACGCCGTTTGTGACGGCGTCGCCGTCACAAACTCACAACCCGCACCCGCACGCCGAGCCGTTCGCCGGGGACCCCAACCGTCACTCGCACCGGGCGACGTCGTCCGCCACGGTCACGCCGACCGCCACCGCTACGCGCACGGCATCCACGCCGGTGGCCGGCACTGCGACTCACGCGGCACACGACGCAGACGTCGACATACGGGCTCGCCGAGCGCGAACCGCGACGCACGGCACCGCGACGCGAACCGCGACGCACGCCACCGCGACGCGAACCGCGACGCACGGTACCGCGACGGTCGCGCGCCGTAAGCGCGACACGCACCAGCCCGACCCGGCCGGCGACCGCAACCGGCTTCGCCAACGCGCACGGCGACGGGAACGCGCACGGCGACCGGATCGCGCTCGCCCAGCGTGTTTGCCACGCGCACGCGCACGAGCGCACCGACGGCTAGCGCCAGCCGCTCCGCTACGCCGACACGGACGCCGACGTTCACTCGCCTGGTGCCGGGGACGTCGACCGCTTCCCCACCGTCACACGCACACCGACCAGTCCACCGCGCACCGCGACCCCGACGCGCACGGCGACCTGGACACGGTCGCCAACGCGCCGACAATCACGCCCCCGTTTACTGCGACCGCCACGCGGACGGTGACCAGCATCGACGGCGACCTGGACGCGCACCGCGACGCACGATCACCGCGACCGCAACGCGTACTCCGAACGCGTCGGCGACGGTGACGCGGACACCTACGTGACGCCGACCGCCACGGCGACCCGTACGCGTACTCTGACCCCGTCGCCGACCGGCACGCCGCGCATCGTCGGGCCCGTGATCACCGCCTTCGGCGTCGCCAGTGCCGATGGCCGCCCCATCCGCTCGATCGGACCCGAAGACCCGGCTGCCTGACCTACGTGCGCCCCCGAGCGGCTTTCAGATCTTCCTCGAGGCTCAGCCCGGCATCAGCGGCAGCCGCCCGGCACCATCATGTTCAACTCCAGCCCGGGCAACCCCAGCGTCCTACCGCCAGTTCCAGATCCTGCTGGCTCGCGAGCGATCCGGGAACGGCAGCGCTAGAGTGTGCGACAACGGGCCCGATCGCGGACAACCTCGGGGGCGTGCCGGCTGTGGTGCCGACGAACTTCGGCAGCACGCAACAGTCGAAGGCAATGCGATCAGCGACTTCAGCTGCCGCTTCGACGCCCGCACCGCGTCGTCCGCATGTACGCGCGATCCCTTCACGCAGATGGAGAGGGTTCACGGTGGCGGGCAGCACGATTCAGTACTGCACGCGCACGCGGCGTAAGCCGAGCTGGCGTTCGGGTTCGGCGATACGATCCTCACCGCGCGCGTGCTCGACATCACCAATCAACCCGGCCCCCGGCAAGCATCGTCATCCGGGTCCTGGGCCCTGGGGGCGGGCGGCGGCGCCCTGAGTGGATCGGTTTGTCGCTGCTGGGCCGTCGCTCTCGGATTGCACCGTAACGCCATGGCGCCGCGCGAAGTCGAGAATCGTCGATCGCGCCAGCTTGCTGGGTCGGGAAGCGTCCATTCTCCCATCGGTTCACCGTTCCGACGGTGATCCCCAAGTGAATGGGCGAATTCCTCCCTGGGTCATGCCCAGCTGCCGCCGTAGGTGACGGATAAAGTCGCTCATGTTGTCTTCCATGAATTCCGGTACGCCTCCCACGTCGAAACGCGCCATGCTGGTCACCCAGCCAATTGAGCAAGTGATATGCCACAGTGTTCTTCCAGTCGTTCGTCAGGCGCGGCAGGGCTTTGCCGTCAATAGGGTAACGTATGACGCCGCCGAGTACCCGAATCCGACACTCGAATTGACTTCGCGCGCTGAGACAGCGCGCATTGTTGAACCCATGCTGCGGAGCCGGGGGTGCCTCGTCGCTGGGGTCGTCGCCTTCCTTGTCAGCTGCCCTAGTAGCGGGTGTCTCGCCGGTTGCGGCCCGACACTGCGGCACAGCTCTCGGCCTCGATTCCGGCGGCGCGCGGTGGCAGCGCCGGACACCAGCGCCTCCGTCGAGCGGCAGGTCAGCGGCTTCGTCAGAAGGGCGTGATCAGGAGATCCGCTGGTCTTTCCGGATGCTGCGCTGGATGTTCTGGCGCGCGCTCGACTGGTGGGGCGGTTGGCTCAAGCGCGGCGCGTTCTCCATCGCCGTAGCGATCGTCGCCGCACTCGCCGACAGCGGTCTCGTCAATGCCTGGCGCGCCGAGGGATTGCGCACGCTGGCGACGTACTCCGCGCTGATGCTCTACTGTGTACGGGCGGCTGCTGTTCTCAGCCGGGGTCAATCTCGCGCCCAAGCTGCTGCTCGCCGGGGGCGCTGATCCATGGTTTCGTGTTCCGCGACCTGGTGCCCGCACGCGTCCTTCATCCCGGGGCGGGTCGAGGACATTGTCTTCATCGTCATCGCCACCCGCGCCTTCGTATATTCCTGTCCCGAAGCGCTGGTGAACCGAGTACGCGCAGCGCGCCCGTAGGCTTGAAGCGGCGCGTGCTCGCGCCGCAACGCGCCCGGAGCACTGAGCGCCAGCTCGCTCGCTGCTGGCGCCCGCCGCGCCACGCAGTAGCGCGCGCCGGTTGGCCGACGGTGCCGTCGCGCGCGCGCCTGCGGCAGTCCCGACGCCACGTCGCCCTGCGGCCGCACTTCGCTGTGCTGCAGGTCGACCGCGCCACACCGCGACACGATGGTCGTTGCCGTCGCGCCAGAGCAGGAGTCACCTCGTATTCCGGGCCCGTTCTTCTGCTTGGCGTCCCAGGTGAACTCGCCGACGTAGACGCCGCTTCTCCTTGGCCTTCAGCGAATAGCCCTTGATGAGATCCTTCAGCGTATCGGGCTTGCCGTCAGGCCTGAACTGCTGCACCAGCGGCGATGGCGTCCTTGCCGCGGTCGCCCATTCCTCGGTCGATCTCAACTGGTTGATGACCACCCAAGCGAAGAGAATGGTGAACAGTGGCCAGTCCGCCCCAGCCCAAAATGGCGCCGAGCGCGGCGCCCTCTTTCTTCTGTGCTGTTTCTGTCCATGCGTGAACGCCTCCTTATCGCTACTTGGCCGGCGTGCGCCAACCGCTGCCTCTACTCAACTGCAGGCGCGTCGGGCAAATACGCGACGCCGCAGGCGCGCCGGTGCGGATGCTCAGACCTGGCCGGGGTGAGCGTTCCGCGTCCTTCGCGGCGGCCCTTGCGCAGGGCCGGGATCGCGCGGATGCGCTCGTCGGGGAGCAGGTCCCAGAGAATGCCGCGCGGACGCGGGTAGAGGCTGGGGGCCGCGACCACCTGGTCTGGGGTGACCAGGAAGTCGACCGGGATGTCGTGTGCGCGCATCGCGATGCGATCGTCGATGACCTGCAGCGGATGCACGGTGGTCACGATCGGCGTGTACTCGCGCACCTTGCCGGCGCGCGCCGCAACAGGGCGTACTCGAGATCGGATGAGCCGTTGCCGCGGCTGACGCGCGCGCCCTGTCGCGACACCGCGACCGATCCGGCGAGCACGACGTCGATCGGATGCAGCTCGTGCGGCGCCACCGCGCGCCCGTACTTCAGCGCGCCGCGCAGGCTGGCCGCGCGCCACGGAGTTGGCGTCCGAGGCGCGCCGGGATCGACCTCGAGAAAGCAGCGCTCGGCGCGCAGTCCGGGAATCGGGATGTAGATGATCTTACCTTCGCTCGAGCGCCGCGCGGCGCAGCGGCCAGCCTGCGGCGCGGCGAGATCGAACTTCACCACCTTGGCGCGCTTCCAGATCGTCAGCTGCGTCAGCAAGCGCGCCGCGCGCTCGGCGCCGATGAAGTTGGGGATGCGACCGAACGCGCCCGGGAAACCGCACCACCCCGGCGGCCGTCACTCGGGTCCACACTTTGTGGCGGATCGCATCCTTCGTCATGCGCGATGGGTTGCATCGTCGACGCGAGCTATCTGGGTACCACTGCGCTTGCGCGAGGAGTCAATTCCGAACGCGCCGAGATCGCTCTTCGCGGGCGCTGCCGGGGTGTTGCCTCGCGGGCTCCGATCGATAGCTGCAGCGGGCGCGTGCCGGCGCTGTCGGCCTCTCCGCGCGCGTCAGAATTGGTCGTCCGCTCACCAGGCGCCGGCTGGTGATGACGAAACCGGTGTGGGCGACCATGCGATGCACCGGGCGGATGCTGAGCCCGCTGCACGTGCCACGGGCGCAGCAGGGTCTCCGTGACCTGCGACGGCGCCGAACCCGCCGTGCGCGCCGTATCGACGAACTGCTTTATCTGCATCACCGTCGGCACGTAGCGATCAGGACGCCGCCGGGACGCAGGGCCTAGGTGCGCCGCCGCCAGCACCGGTCACGGGGCTCGGCCAGGTCGATGACCATGCGGTCGATTGCCACGCGCTCCGCAGATGCCCTCGCGCGCGTCGCGCGAGCTTCACCGTCCACTGCGGCGCGTCGCCGAAGAACTGCTGCACGTTGGCGCGCGCCATCGTGGCGAAGTCTGCGCGGATCTCGTACGAGATGAGCTGGCCGCTGGGACCGATCGCGCGCAACAGCGCGATGGTCAGCGCGCCCGGACCGGTCCCGATCTCGATCACCTGCGAGCCCGGCGCGATGTCGCCCCAGAGCAGAATCGTGCCGACGTCCTTGCGGGTAGATCACCTGAGCGCGCCGCGGCAGGTTGGGAATCAGCGTCGCGTAGGTCGGCCGCAGCACCGAGGAACGAGTCGCCGCCGCTGTTCTTGATCCGCCGCGCCCTCGGGCCCGCCGATGAGATCGTCGGCCGCGATCAGGCCGCTGCGCAGATGGATGCGCGCCCCGGCGCGCAGCGTGCGCAGGTACTCGCGCTCCTTGCTGTCGATGAGCAGCACTGCCTCGCCGGCGCGCAGCGCGCCGCGACGGCGTCTCGTCGTCAGCCGGCGCGCTGGCAGCGAGCTCGCTCCCGTCCTCCTGGCTCACGCCGGCTCCGCGGCGCGTCGGCGCTCGCGCCGGCTCTGCGTTTCGCGCACCAGACGGCAGAATCCGCACAGCGCCCCGAACGACGGCATGCCGCAGCCCTCGCAGGTCTGCGGCGGCGCCATCGTCGCCGGCGTCAGCGCGGGCTGCGCTCTGTGTGGCGAACTCCTGCACGAACGTCAGCTTGCTGCCCGGGCTCGCGGCCTCGAGGCGGTTGAGCATGTCCTTGTAAGCGAGCTGCGTCGCGCCGGCGGCGTTGGGGCACTCGTCGACGATGTAGTCGATGCCGCGGAAGAACGCATACACCGCCGCCTCGTACTCGCTGCAGCGGTACAGCGGCTTCACCTTGCGCACGAAGCGCGCGTGCGTCGGCTCGCAGCACCGGGCGCTGGCGCGCGAGGTGTTCCATCTGCCAGTGCAGCACGTTGCCGAGCAGGCGCGCCGCTTCGTCGTCGAGGTTGTGGCCGGTGGCGACGACCGGAAAGCCGCGATCGATCGCGAGCTGATCGAAGTAGTGGCGCTTCATCGTGCCGCACGCCGAACAAGCCGGCCGCCGCGTCAGGCTGACGATCTCCGGCACCGCCAGCGCCTCGTCGGCGAGCGGCACCGTGATCAGCGGCAGATTGCGGGCATTCGCGAACGCGACGCGTCTTGGCCGGTCGACTGATCGGAGTAGGCGCCGATGCCGAGCGACAGATGCAGGCCGGTGGTCTGGTAGCCGAGCTCGATCAGCACGTCCCACAGCGCCAGGCTGTCCTTGCCGCCCGATACCGCGACCAGCACAGCCTCCTCGTGCGCGAACATGTGCTCTTTCTCGACCGCCCGCTGTACCTGCCGCTGGAAGTAGAAGATGAAGCAGGCGCGGCAGAAGCCGGCGTTGTGCTGGCGAAGCTCGACCGCCGCCGGGGCTTTGCAGCGCGTGCACTTCATGCGCCGACACCACCTGAGATCACCGATCGTACCTCCGACCACGTCGTCCGCTTCGAGCATGCCGCTCTCCGGCACCAGCTCGTCGCCGCGGATCACCATGGCGGTGCCGGGCAGGAAGCCGAGCTCGCGCAGCATACCTCGGCGGCGCGGCGCCGACCGGCGATCTCGAACTGCTTGCGTTGCGGGAGAACGGTGATGCGCATGGGGACTCGAGACAATAGGGGAGGGGCCCGGCGCAGTAAAGCCGGTGCGCCGCTGCAGACCAACCTGATGGTCGTTCGTCCGGCGCGCCGGCGGTGCACCCGATGACTCAGGGCGCGCGATCGTACGGGCGTGGCGCGACCTTGACTCCCGGACCCTTCCCGTTAAGCCGCGGCAAAGGCAGCGATGCGTGGAGTCGAGGCGACTGATCTCATTGCGGCGCGCCGCCTCAAGCTCGAGCGCTGCGTGCTGCCGGCGAAAATCCTACGCCAACGATTTTCGCCCCACCACACCACGCGCCGAAGTCATCGCGCAGTTCGGCAATCTGAGCGGCGAACAGCTGACGGCGTCGCCGCCGACGCCGATCCGCCTGGCAGGTCGCATCGTCGCCAAGCGCGACTTCGGCACGCGCCTCGTTTCTTCATCTCCTCGATCGCGACGGCCGGCTGCAGGCGTGCGTGCAGCGCGACGCGCTCGGCGACGACGGGCTTCGCGCGCTTCAAGCACGCCGACGTCGGCGACTTCGTCGGCGTCGTCGGCGCGCCGTTCCGCACCAAGACCAACGAGCTCACCATCGGCGCCCAGCAGTTTCGCGTTCTCGCCAAGGCGCTGCGCCCGCTGCCGGAGAAGTGGCATGGCCTGACCGACGTCGAGGCGCGCTACCGCCAGCGCTATCTCGACCTGATCGCCAACGACGAGGTGCGCGCGACGCTTCGCCGCGCGCGCGCAGATCATCCGAGATCCTGCGCGCGTTCTTCACGGCGCGCGGCTTCATCGAGGTCGAGACGCCGATGATGCAGCCGGTCGCCGGCGGCGCCGCGGCGCGGCCGTTCGTCACCCACCACAACGCGCTCGACATGCGATCTCTACCTGCGCATCGCGCCGGAGCTCTACCTGAAGCGCCTGCTCGTCGGCGGCTTCGAGCGCGTCTTCGAGCTCAACCGCGTGCTTCCGCAACGAGGGCGTGTCGACGCGCCACAACCCCGAATTCACGATGCTCGAGTTCTACCAGGCCTACGCGACGTACGAGGATCTGATGCAGCTCACCGAGGATCTGTTCGTCGACGCTGGCCGACGCGCGTGATCGGCGGACGCCAGTTGCCGTACGGCGATTGGCGAGATCGACCTCACGCCGCCGTGGCGGCGCGTGTCGATTCCGACCTTCGTCGCCGAGCGGCTGATCTGCCGCTCGACATCGGTGCGCGCGCTCTGATCTCGCCACCTTGCAGGCGGCCGGCCAGCGACGTCGGCGGCGGCGTCGCGTCGCGACTTACGTGCAGCACTACGGGCGCGACTCCGCGGCCGGCTACCTGCTGCCTCGATCTCTTCGAGCAGCTCGCCGAGCCCGAGCTGATCCAGCCCACCTTCGTCACGAGTATCCAGTCGCCGACCTCGCCGCTGGCGCGGCGCAACGAGCGATCGCCGCAGTTCGTCGACCGCTTCGAGCTCTTCATCGCCGGCCAGGAAATGGCGAACGCGTTCTCCGAGCTGAACGACCGCCGACGATCAGCGCGGCCGCCTCGAGGCGCAGCTGCGCCAGCGCGCGGCCGGCGACGACGAGGCGCACGTGATGGACGAGGACTTCCTGCGCGCCCTCGAGCACGGCATGCCGCCGGCCGCGGGTGAGGGCATCGGCGTCGACCGCCTGGTGATGCTGTTCACCGACTCGCCGTCGATTCGCGACGTGATCCTCTTTCCGCACATGCGGCCAGAGCGACGTTAGCGGGTCGTCCGTTGCCGCGTGTCGGTTGCGCGTCGCCAGCGATTGCGTTCGGCTGGCGATGACGACCGTGCAAGCCCGGACCGCAGCGTGAGCGAGGCGTCATGCCCTATACTCTCTTCATCGGTCTGCGCTACCTGCGCGCCAAGCGACGCGAGCGCGTTCATCTCGCTGATCACCGTCATCTGCCACGCGCGGGCGTGGCGATCGGCGTGATGACGCTCGAACGTCGTGCTGGCGGTGATGACCGGCTTCGAAGAGGACCTGCGCGACCGCATCCTCGCGCTTCACGCCGCACGTGCTGGTCACCGGCAACGGCGCGTCGATCGCCGGACGACCGCGAGCTCGTCGCGCGCTGCGCACGCGCTGCCGGGCGTCGCCGCCGCGGCGCCGTACGTGCAAGGGCAGGCGATGCTGTCGAGCGCCGGCAACATCGCCGGCGTGCATGCTGCGCGGCGTCGAGCCGACGTCCGGGCGGCGCCATCGACTTCGCGCGCCACCTGCGCATCGGCCAGCATCGAAGACCTCGCGCAACAGACGCCCGTGCGATCGCGACGGCGAGCGCGCACGGTCGATGTTGCCCGGCATCATCCTCGGCAAAGAGCTGGCCCGCGCAGCTCGACGTGCAGCCGGGCGATCCCGTCAACCTGGTCTCGCCGGTGGCGATCCCGACCGCGATCGGCGCGGTGCCGAAGGTGCAGACGCTTCGTCGTCGTCGGCCTGTTCGACGCCGGCATGGTCGAGTACGACAGCGCGCTCGCGTTACATCAACCTCGCCGACGCGCAACGCTTCTTCGATCTCGGCGACCGACAGTCAGCGGCATCGAAGTGCGCACCGCCGACCTCGATCACGCCCACGGCGTCGCCGCGCGCGATCGCCCGCGGCGTCGGCTTCACCTACCGCGTGCGCGACTGGCAGGAGATGAACCACAACCTCTTCTCCGCCATCAAGCTGCGAGAAGACGGTGTACTTCATCGTCCTCGCTGCTCATCGTGCTGGTGGCCGCGTTCAACATCGTCGCCACCCTGGTGATGGTGGTGATGGAGAAGCGCAAGGACATCGCCGTTCTCAAGTCGATGGGCGCGACGCGCGCCAGCATTGCCCAGATCTTCATCTTCAAAGGGTTGGTGATCGGCGGGGTCGGCACCGTTACCGGCAGCATCGCCGGGTTGACGCTCTGCGAGCTGCTGCGCACGCTACGGCTTTCCGTTGCCGAAGGGCGTCTTCTACGTCTCGACCGTACCGGTGAAGATCTATCCCGGAGTACTTCGCGCTCATCGTCGCCGTCTCGCTCGCGATCTGCCTGCTCGCCACCCTGTATCCGGCGCGCCAGGCGTCGCGCCTCGTTCCGGCCGAGGCCATTCGCTATGACTGAGGCGCTCATCCGCGCCGCAGGTCTGTCAGCAAGGTCTACGGCGACGGCGATCGGCATCGCGTCGAGGTGCTGCGCGAGCTCGACCTGCAGCGTCGACGCCGGCGAGAAGGTCGTGATCGTCGGCCAGTCCGGCGTCGGCAAGAGCACGCTCCTGCACGTCCTCGGTGCGCTCGACCGTCCGACCACCGGCGAGGTCTGGTTCGGCGGCCAGTCGCTGACGGCGATGAACGAGCGCGATCTGGCGGCGTTCCGCAATCGCGAGATCGGGTTCATCTTCCAGTTCCACCACCTGCTGCCCGACTTCACAGCCCTGGAGAACACGATGATGCCGGGCCTGATCCGCGGCATGGCGCTGGGACGAGGCGCAGCGGACGCGCGCGCGGCGTCCTGGCGCAGGTCGGCCTCGCGCATCGGCTCGAGCACAAGCCCGGCGAGCTCTCGGGCGGCGAGCAGCAGCGCGTTGCGCGTCGCCCGCGCCGTCGTCGCTCGTCGCCGCGCGCCGTGCTGGCCGACGAGCCGACCGGCAACCTCGATCCAGCGACCGCCGACGAGGTGCACGAGCTGCTCATGGACCTCAACCGGACGCGCGGCATCACCCTGGTGATCGTCACCCACAACGACCGATTGGCGGCGCTGGCAGACCGCACCCTGCGATTGCAGGAAGGACGTTTGGCGTAACTGCTCGTCAGCCGCCGTCCGCGCTCGTTTACTACGCCCGGCACCCTTCTGGTACCTCGTCCCGCGTTTTGCGCATCAAGAGGTTTCAAGGCGTGCGGGCGGTGCTGTGCGGTCCTGGCGGTCGTGGGGCTTGCACTCCATGTGGGGCCGGCGCTCGGCCAGAAGCGGCGCCGCCGGCGAGGCGTGCGCATCGACCGCGTCACGATCTCCGGCAACCAGCGCGTCGAGGACGAGGCGATCCGCGTCCGACTCACCGCCCAGGCTGGCACTCTCTACAAGGAATCCGTCGTCGATGCCGACGTGCGCGCCCTCTACAAGCTCGGCTTCTTCGATGACGTCTCGGCCGAGCCTCAGCCAGGTGCGACGGCCAGTGGGTGCTCAACTACGACGTGCGCGAGCGCCCGTTCGTTCGCCAGGTGCGCGTCGAGGGCAACAAGAAGATCGAGAAGGAGGAGCTGGAGGGATGCTGCGCATCCGCCCCAACACCATTCTCGATCCGGAAAAGGCGCGCCAGGGCATCGAGGAAGCCAAGAACGCCTACGAGAAGAAAGGGCTACCTCGACGCCGACATCAACTACGAGACCACGCCGGTGGGCGAGAACGAGGTCGACGTCACCTTCGTCGATCGACGAGCACGAAGCGCATCCGCATTCGCGAGATCGTCTTCGAGGGCAACAAGGAGTTCAGCGACAGCCAGCTGCAAGGAGGATTCATGGCGACGAAGGAGCGCTGGATCTCTCCGTTCGTCACCGGCGCCGGCAACCTCGACCGCGAGGTGCTGAACACCGACGCCGAGACGGCTCACCGCCTTCTACTACGAGAACGGCTACATCGACGTGCGCGTCGACGAGCCGAAGATCGAAGCGCGACAAGGACGGCCTCAAGGTCACGTTCAAGATCGACGAGGGCGAGCGCTACCACTTCGGCGACGTCAACGTCGTCGGCGAGACGCTGCCCGGACATGCCGGTCGGAGACCGGCGCTGCACGTCGAAGACCGGGCGAGACCTTCCAGCCGCAGCAAGCTGCGCGAGGACATCAACGCGCTCACCGACGGTACTACGGCGACATCGGCTACGCCTTCGTCAACGTCACGCCGGAGACCGACATCGACACCAGCCGAACAAGGCTGTGAACGTCACCTACCGGGTCACGCGCGGTCCCGAAGTGTACATCGACCGCATCGAGATCAGCGGCAACACCAAGACGCGCGACAAGGTGATCCGCCGCGAGCTCGAGCTGCAGGAGCAGCAGCGCTTCTCCGGCACGCAAGCTGCGCCGCAGCCAGGAGCGGCTGCAAGCGGCTCGGCTTCTTCGAAGACGTCAACATCACCACCCGCAAGGCGGAGAGCGACGATCGCCTCGACGTGATCGTCGACGTGCGCGAGGGCAGCACCGGCGCGTTCTCCGCCGGCGCCGGCATCAGCTCGGGTGAGTCGTTCCTGTTCAACGTCCGCCTCTCGGAGATCAACCTCTTCGGTCGCGGCCAGGCGGTCGTTCTCAACGCCGACTTCGGCAGCATCCGGCGCAACATCAGCCTGAGCTTCACCGAGCCGTACTTTCTCGACACGCCGCTCACGCCTCGGCATCGACGCCTTCAACTGGCAGCTCGAGTTCGACGAGTTCACGCGCGGCGGCACCGGCGGCGGCATCCGCTTGCTCTATCCGTTCCCGCCCTCGGCCTCGACGTCATCGCGCTTCGGCCGCTGCGGTCAGGTGTCGCTGCTCGACACCCGCATCGGCCTCGAGTACCGCATCGAGGACGCCGACATCAGCAACGTCAGCCGCGGCGCCGCCGCCATCGATTCAGGCCGAGGCCGGTATCCAGCCTGACCAGCTCGATCATTCCGCGCATCTTCCGCGATACGCGCAACAACCTGCTCGACCCGACCTCCGGCTCGCTTCCAGGATCTCTCGGTCGAGGTCGCCGGCCTCGGCGGCGACAGCGCAAGTTCATCAACGCCGTCAGTCGCGCGCGCGCTGGTACATCCCGTTCCTCAACATTCCGGCAGCTCGGCGCGCCGATCGTCTTCGGCACCGGCTGGACATTCGGCTACGGCTTCGGCTACGGCGGGCAGACCGAGCTGCCGCTGTTCGAGCGCTACTTCCCCGGCGGCATCAACTCGATGCGCGGCTTCCAGGTGCGGTCGCTCGGTCCCAGCAACGGTCGTGCGTCGAGTCGCAGAGCCCCGGCAGGCTCGCGAACGACACCTGCGGGCCGGCGCCGCAATCAGTGCGCGCGAAGCTGTTCCGGCGCGCGACGTCATCGGCGGCAGCCAGCAGCTCGATCTTCAACAACGAGATCATCTTTCCGATCCTCGCCAGCCTCGGCGTCAAGGGCGTCGTCTTCTGCGATGCCGGCAACGCCTTCCTGGCCAGCGGACGGCATCCGCTTCGACGAGATGCGCGTATCGGTCGGCGGCGGCATCCGCTGGCTGTCGCCGATCGGCCCGCTGCGCATCGAGGTCGGCTTTCCGCTCAACGCGCAGACCGGCGACCAGATCCAGCGCCTGCAGTTTTCTTTGGCGGGCCCACCGTGAGAAGAAGGACGAGGAGGATTCCGCATGAGAGTGTCGAAGACCGTGGCGTTGAGCACGCTGACCGCGCTGCTCGTCGGCCGGCGGCGGCCCGGGCCGCGGCCCAGCAGCTGCAAGGTCGGCTACGTGCGATCTGCAGCGCGCGCTGAACGAATCGGAAGCCGGCAGGAAGCCGAAGGAACGCTTCAAGGTGCAGGTCGACAAGCTGCAGGTCGATCTCGAAGAAGAAGAAGGATGCAGCTCGGACGGGCTCAAGGAGCAGCTCGAGAAGAAGTCGTCGGTGATGAAGGAGGAGGAAGCGCGCAACATGCAGAAGGACTACGAACGCAAGCTGCGCGACTTCGAGCGCAGCTACAAGGACTCGCAGGGCCGAGCTGCAGCAGAAGGACAACGAGCTCACCGTCGAGCTGCTCAAAGAGCTGCAGGTGGTCATCGAGGAGTTCGGCAAGGAGAGCGGCTACAGCATCATCCTCGAGCAGTCGAGCAGCAGCGTGCTGTACGGCTCGCCCGATCTCGACCTCACCGAGCAGATCATCGCCCGCTACAACGCGAGGAAGAAGTAGCGCTGCGCCGAGGCGCGATCCGGCTGCGGCTCGCGCGACTGCAGCGGGCGCGTCGCGATTGCATCGCCGGACGGCCGGATGAGCGGTCGCGCATGCCACCGCGTCATCGCAGCCGGTGCCGAGCTCGCGGGCGATGTCAGCATCGGCGCCTACTCGATCATCGGCTCCGCGCGTGCGCCTCGGCGCCGGCACGATCGTCAGCCCGCACGTCGTCATCGAGGGCACGCACGACGATCGGTGCGCGCAATCAGCATCTTCCAGTTCGCCTCGATCGGCGCCGAGCCGCAGGATCTCAAGTATCACGGCGAGGACGAGCGAGCTGATCATCGGCGACGACAATCGCATCCGCGAGTTCTGCACCGCTGCAGCCCGGCACCGACGGGCGGCGGCATGCTCACCAGCATCGGCAGCGGCAACCTGCTGATGAACTACTCGCACATCGCGCACGACTGCATCCTCGGCGACCGCAACGTCGTCGCCAACGGCGTGCAGCTCGGCGGGCACGTCACCATCGAGGACGGCGTCGTCGCTCGGCGCGCTGGCCGGCATCCACCAGTTCGTGCGCGTCGGCGAGTCGGCGCATCGTCGGCGCCGGGTCGATGGTGTCGCAGGATGTGCCGCCGTTCTGCAACGCCACCGGCGACCGCGCCACGCTGCACGGTCTCAACAGCCGTCGGTCTCAAGCGCGCGCGGCTTCTCCGGACGAGACCATCGCGGTGCTCAAGCGCGCCTACCGCATCATGTTCCAGTCAAGCCTGCGCACCGGCGAGCGTCGCCGCGTGTCCGCGCCGAAGTGCCACGGTGTGCCGGAGGTCGAGCGCTTCGTCGCGTTCATCGAGAGTTCCGAACGCGGCGTGTGCCGGTAGAGGAGAACCGGCCGAGGGTCGAGGGTCCGAGGCTCGAGCGAGCCTGGACACCTGCAGCTCGAACCCTCGCGACCCATGAGCCCTGTGCCTCCGTGCTCTCGCTTCCGGCGTCGCCGATCTGTGGTTTCACTGGTCGGCTGCGCATGGAACGACATCGGCCTGATTCGCCGGCAACGGCATGTTTCCACTCCTGTTCGCCCGCACGGCGCGTGCAGGAAGGGCTGTGCGATCGTCGCCGTCGCGCACGAGGGCGAGACGCCGCCGTGAGCTGGCGCGGCTGTGGTCGACCACGTCACCTGGATCAAGGTCGGCCAGCTCGACACCATCATCCGCACCTTCCAGGCGCACGGCGTGCGCCGCGCCGTCATGGCAGGCGGGATCCGCAAAGGCCGGCGCTGATGGAGCACTTCGCGCCCGACGAGCGCGGCCAGCGTTCTCTCGGCGCGTCTGACGCAGTGGAGCGACGACGCGCTGCTGCGCGGCGTCGCCGGCGAGCTGGAAGGCGAGGGGCATCGCGGTGGTCGAGTCGACGCTCTTCCTGCGCTCGCTTCTGACGCCCGAAGGCCGCTGACCGCGCGCGAGCCGGATGCACGCGCGATGCGCGACATCCGCTACGGGCTTGGCGGTCGCCAAGGGCATCGGCGCCTGGGACATCGGTCGCAGACCGTAGGTCGTGAAGTCGCGCATGGTCCTCGCCGTCGAGGCGCTCGAAGGCACCGACGCGCGCTGCGCCGCGGCGGTGCGCTGGCGCGCGGCGGCGCCGTGGCGGTGAAGGTGAGCAAGCCCGGCCAGGATCTGCGCTTCGACGTGCCGGCGGTCGAGATCGGCCACGGTCGCGCGTGTGCCGCGAGGCGCGGCGATCGCCGTGCTGGCGCTCGAGGTCGGCGCGGCACGCTGCTGCTCGATCGCGACGCGCTGCTCGCGCGGCCGCGCGGCGGATCTGGTCGGTCGTGCGGGGCGCGCCGGATGGCCCAGTGAGCACGGTCCGCGCCGCAGTGGTCGGCGTCGGCTACCTCGGCGCGTTCCACGCCGAGAAGTACGCCAGCTTGCCCGGCGTCGGATCTGGTCGGCGTCGTCGACGCACGACCGCGACCGCGCCGCCGCAGTCGTCGGCGAACCGCGGTCGGCGCGCCGGCGCTCGTCGACTCAGTCGGCGCTCTTCGGCCGCCATCGACTGCGCCAGCATCGCGGTGCCGACGCCGGCGCACTTCGGTGCGCGGCGGCGCTGCTCGCGCACGGCGTCGACGTGCTGGTCGAGAAGCCGATCACCGCGCACGCTCGACGAGGGCGGCGGCTGGTCGAGCTGCTGCCGCGACGCGCGCGGCCGCATCCTGCAAGTCGGCCATCTCGAGCGCTTCAATCCGGCCGATCCGCTCGCTGGCCGGCATCCTCACCCGAGCCGCGCTTCATCGAGTGCCATCGCTTGGCGCCGTTCACCGAGCGCGGCACCGAGGTCGACGTGATCCTCGATCTGATGATCCACGACCTCGACGTGATCCTCAGCGTCGTGCGACGTCGCCGCTCGAGCGGCGTCGAGGCGGTCGGCGTGCCGGTGCTGTCCGAGAACCGCCGACATCGCCAACGCGCGCCTGCGCTTCGCCAGCGGCGCGATCGCCAACGTCACGCGCCAGCCGCGTGGCGATGAAGCGCGAGCGCAAGATCCGCTTCTTCAGGCCGATACGCTATCGTCGTCAGTCGACTACGGCGACCGCATCGATCCGCATCTGCCGCCGCATCGCCCGGCGCAACGGCGCGCTGCCGACCATCGACGTCAGCGCAGCAGCACTTCAGCGACGCCGATCCGCTGTTCGACGAGATCGAGGCGTTCGTGCACGCAGTGCGCACGCGCACGCGCGCCGCTGGTCGACGGCGTCACCGCCGTGCGCGCCATGGAAGTTGCGGAACGCATCCGCACGCGCTGGAGACGCGCGTGAGCGGCCACTGCGGCGTGCTGCTGGTGGCCGGCGAGAGCGTCTGGCGATCTGCACGGCGCCGCGCTTCGTGCGAGCGCTGCGCCGGCGCGTCCGCCATGCTCGAGGTCGCCGGCGTCGGCGGCGCGCGCGGCAGCGCCGCCGGCATGCGCGTGCTGGTCGACACGCGAGCACGTCGCCACCATGGGCTTCGTCGAAACGCTTCGGCACGCTCCGGCCGCCTGCTGCGCGCCTACCGCCGCCTGGTGCGCGTCCTCGACGCCGAGCGGCCCGCACCTGGTCGTGCTGATCGACTATCCCGGAGTTCAACCTGCGCCTGGCCCGCCAGGCCAAGCGGCGCGGCATTCCGGTCTTCTACTTCATCGCTCCGCAGGTGTGGGCCTGGCGGCGCGGTCGCGTGCGCACCATCGCCGAGCGCGTCGACAAGCTCGGCGTCGTCTTCCCGTTCGAGGCCCGGCCTCTACAACAACGGCCGGCCGCTGGCCGAGTTCATCCGGCCATCCGCTGCTCGACGTCGTGCGCGCCGACCCGTCCCGCCGGCGGAGACGCGCGCCGCGCTACGGGCCTCGACGCCCGAGCGCGTCCGGTGCTCGCGCTGCTGCCGGCAGCCGCAAGAAAGAAGTGCGCTATCTCTGCTCGCCCGATGTGCGATGCCGCGCGTCCCAGCTGGCGCAGCGAAGGCTGGCAGCCGGTGATCGCGCTGGCCGAGTCGCTCGCACGCCGTACGATCTCGCCGCGGCGCTCGGCGGCGCGATAGACCGTTTCCGATCGCGCACGGCGACACCTATAATGTCGTCGCCGCCGCCGACGCGCGCGATCGTCGCCTCGGGCACGGCGACGCTGGAGACGGCGCTGCTCGGCTGCCCGATGGTGATCGTCTATCGTATGGCGCCGCTGACGCTACTGGATTGCGCGCCGCTTGGTCGACGTCGAGTGGATCGGCATGCCGAACATCATCCTGCAGCGCGAGTGTTCCCCCGAGCTGATCAGTGCCAGCGGTCACGCCGGCGGCGATGGCCGACGCGGTTCGCCAGGTGCGTGCCCGCCGCCGCCCGAGATGGCCGACGCGCTCGGAGCCGATTGCGGGCCGGCTTCGGAACGCGCTGCGGCGCGGCCGACGGCGCGCGGCGCGATCTGGCGCTCACGTTGGTGCATTGATGCGGAGGAAGCTGATCGATGCCCGGTTACCGGTGTACCGTCGTCGTCTGCGCGCCGTCACCGGACACGCATTGCGGCAGTCGCATTACTCGGGACACCGGAACGGACAACAACGGACGCATGGATCGCCCGCTCCTGCCGCCCGCATGCTCGGCTACCTGCGCCCGACGTGTGGTCGTACTTCGTCGGCGCCATGGTGTGCATGATCGCTGTTCGGGTCGACCAACGGCGTGATGCCGTTCCTGCGTTCGCTACGTCTTCGACGACATCTTCACCGCCAAGAATGCCGACGTCCTGCAGGTGCTGCCGTTGCCATCGTCGTCGTGTCATCTTCCGCGGCATCTGCGGCTTCGGCAGCTCGTATCTCACCGAGTGCGTCAGCAATCTGGTGATCGCTGATCTGCGCAGCGCGCGACCGCTCAGGCGCCATCGGACCTGGCGAGCTTCTTCAACAGAATCGCCACCGGCACCGCGCTGTCGCGCGTCACCAGCGACATTGACGTCGTGCGGCAACTCGCTCAGCCAGTTCGGTGGCGTCGGTGCTCAGGACGGCGTATCGCTCATCGTGCTCGGTCGTCGTGCGCTACCAGGACTGGATGCTGGCCTGATCGCGCATCGTCGTCTTTCCGGCCTCCAGTGCCGCACGATGGTCGCCTGTCGAAGCGCATGCGCGGCTACCAGCGCGCGCCCTGCGGGGCTCGCTCGGCGTGCTCACCGCGCTGCTGCGGGAGACCGTCGCAGGGCAACCGCGTCGTCAAAGCCTTCGGCATGGAGAGCTACGAGAACGCCGCTTCGCGGCGGAGAACCAGCGGCCTCTTCCGCATGGCGCATGCGGCGTCAGCGCCGCATCCGTCGCCTTCGTCAATGCCGATGATGGAGAGTGCCTCGCCGCGCCGCTTCGGCATCGCCGGCGTGGTCTGGTACGGCGGCTACAGCGTCGTAACGGCGGCCGCACGCGGGGCGCGCTTCCTCGCCTTCCTCGACTGCGTTGTTCCTGCTCTCGACCCCTTCAAGGGCCTCGGCCAGACGACCACTGGCCTGTTGCAACAGGGCATCGCGGCGGCGGCCGAACCGCGTCCTGGGCTGCTCGACAGCCCAGTCGGAGTCGTCCGATCGGCCCGGCGCACGGCGGCGCTAGCTCGACCAGTGCACGGCGGCGTATCGAGCGCGTGACGCTTCGCGCTATCGGCCGAGGCGACCGGTCCTGCGGGACGTGAATCTCACCATCCAGCGCGGCGAAGTCGTGGCGCTCGGTCGGCATGAGCGGCGGCGGCAAGAGCACGCTCGCCGATCTGCTGTTCCGCGCTTCTATGACGTCACGCCGGGGCGCATCCGCATCGACGGCGTCGACATCCGCGACGTCACGCCAGACGAGCCTGCGCGCCCGAGATGGCCTTGGTGACGCAGCATACCTTCCTGTTCAACGACTCGGTGAAGAACAACATCGCCTACGGCTTTGACCGACGCGCAGTCATGGATGCCATCATCGCGGCGCGCGCCGAGGCGCACGCGCACGACTTCATCATGGCGCTGCCGGAGGCTACGACACCGATGATCGGCGAGCTCGGCGTGCAGGCTCGTCGGGGCGGGCGCAGACGCCAGCGCGTGGCGCATCGCCCGCGCGCCCTGCTGAAGAACGCGCCGATCCTGGTGCTCGACGAAGCGACCTCGGCGCTCGACAACGAGTCGGACGCCTGGTCAGCGGCGTCGAGAGCTGGCTGATGCACGGGCCGCACGACGCTGGTGATCGCGCACCGCCTGTCGACCATCCGCAGCGCCGACCGCCGCATCGTCGATATACCTGGTGCGCGGCCGGATCGTCGAACGGGGCACGCGGCGAAGAGCTGCTCGCGCGCTGAACGGCGAGCTACCGCAGAAAGCTGCACGACCTGCGGTTCGTCCGGGATCCGACCGAGGACGGCATGGCGGCAGTGAGCCGCGAGGCCGGGCCCGGTGGGGTGGCGGGATGACCACGGATCAGTTTCGCTCCACCCGCGCCCGTGCCCCGCCGCCTTGCCCGTGCCTGAATGAGATTGATCCGGGTCCAGCGCGCAGCGGGTGGGAGCAACCCACCCCCGAGCCGGGCGGAACCGGTCCATCTCATCAGGGCACAGGCGCAGACCGGCTTACAAGCGGACGACGCGCGCGGCGATGTCGGACAGAGAAACAGCTCCTGGTGGCGAGCCCTACCGCAACACGGCTTGCAGCGAGTCTGGCTCCGCCGCTGTTATTTGCGACTGTCCTGATGCGCCTGCTGCACGCTGGACGCTGCGCGTCGGTACACCGAGAGCGACGACACGCTGCGCCCGGCGCTGGGCGCGCGGCGAGCGCGCGATCGTCTCCTTCTGGCACAACCGTCGGCTGCTCATGCTGCCGCTGGTCGCCGACGGTCGAAGCCGATCGCCATCATGGTCAGCCAGCACCGCGACGGCGAGATCGCCACCCACCTCCTCGGCGCCTGGGGCGTGCGAAACGGTGCGCGGCTCGGCGACGCGCGGCGCCGTCGGCCGGCGCTCCGGCGTCTGGTCGATTGCCTATCGCCACGGCCGCAACCTCGCCGTCGCTCCCGGCCTGGGCCGCGCGGCCCGCGCCACGTCGCCAAGCCCGGCGCTGCACGCATCTCGCCAAGGCCGTCGGCGGCCCATTCTCCCCCAACGGCGTACGCGGCCACGCGTGCACGCGCGACACTGCGCGGCTGGGATCAGCTGATGACTCCCGCTGCCCTTCGCGCGCCTGCATCGTATCCCAGGTCGGCGAGCCGCTGGCCGTGCCGCCGCACGCCAGCGCCGGGCAGCTCGAGGACTGCCGCAGTCGGGCTCGGGCGCCGCCTCGCCACGCGCTCACGCAGGTCGTCGAGTCGGCGGCGACGGCGTGAGCGAGCCGCGTGAACAGGCGCACTGCCGCACTTCGCGCCGGTCGCATACGCCGCGGCCGCGCGCGCGCCGCCGTCAGCGTGCGCATGGCGCAGCTCGCGTGCCTCGGCTACGACGCCGCTCGGCGGCCTCGCCGCGCTCTGCTCGCGCTGCCCGGCGTCTGCCGTATTGGCTGATGCAGCGCCGGCTATGGCCGGCAGGGCCGCCGCGCGGCTCGGCCGCGTGCCCGCAGACGGCGCGGCAGCTGCTCAGCCCCGCCGGTCTGGCTGCTGCTGCGTCGGTCGGCGAGGCGCGGTCCGCCGCGCCGCTGCTTTGCTCGCCGCCTGCGCGAGCGCCACGTCCCGCCAGCGGCAGCGCTGGTGCTCGACGACCACCGACGCTCGCCGGCCGCGCCGTCGCGCGTGCGCGATCTCGGCGCCGACGTCGCCACGCTGCTGCCGGTCGACGCGCTGCGCATCGTCGACCCAGGTCTTCCACCGCGTGCAGCCCGCAGCGTCGTCATCCTGAAGGCCGGAGACCGAGCTCGGCTGGCCAGGGCCTGCTGCTGCTGCCGATCGCGATCATTGCGCCGCGATCGCGCATGGTGGGCGGCCGCCTGTCAGGGCGCGCGCTCGAGCGCCCTACCGCTGGGCCGGTTCGCTCTTTCGCGCCGCTCGCGTGTCGCCGCCTTCGCAGACGCGGACGTGAAACAACGTGGG